>Ga0116229_10010814_pt1 | contig 13601 bp, 10 predicted proteins | sample S1TSphgellanicum_3_FD_87313 | JGI IMG/M metagenome (GOLD analysis project Ga0116229, IMG submission 87313) | Host-associated microbial communities from peat moss isolated from Minnesota, USA - S1T2_Fc - Sphagnum magellanicum MG | ecosystem: Host-associated > Plants > Peat moss > Unclassified...
CGAGCCAAGGGCAGGGCAGGGATCGTGGCCAGAGCGGTGGCGCAGGCGGGGATTCCTCGTCGGCGAACGCGTCGCCCGGGCGGGACGGCAAGCCGGCGAAGGGCGGCACGCCGCAAGAGCCGGCGCCGGCGGGTCCGGGGCAGGCCAAGGAGCCAGGCGGGCCGTTTTCCGATGCGGCAAGGAAGCTCGACGAGCAGCGCGCGGGATCAAAGGGCAGCCAGAGCCCGCCGGCGGGCGCCGATGCAGCCGCAAATGCAGGCGCAACTGCAGGCGCAGATGCAAGCTCGGACCGGGGAGCGGGCGCCAGCGGCGCCGCCCTTGCGGCCGACGAGGCACGGGCAGGCGTACAGGGGGAGGGCGATGGGCGGACACACGCCACCGACCGCGCACGGCTCGATACCGAAGAACAGATGGCTGCCGAACAGTGGTTGCGCCGGATTCCCGATGATCCCGGCGGACTGCTGCGGCGCAAGTTTCTCTACCAGTATCGGCAGCGGGAACAGAACCCCGACGCCGCCCCGATTTCCGCAACCGGCTATTGAGCGCCCTCGTGATGCACGACCGTCGGAACGCTCAGGCACTCGCCCCAAGGCTGTCCCTATGGGAGAGGGTGTGCACCATCGAAACTCGCGGTTGCGATTTTCGACGGGATCGATCGCTGCGGCTGAAGCCGAAGGAGCCCATCATGGAGATGACGAATCGAAGGTCGCGTGATAACGGCGCGCGGTGCGGTGCACGATGCGGTGCACGATGCGGTGCGCAAGTTGGCACCCGATGCCGTGCGCGGTCGGTCGCCCGCATCACCAGCGCACTGGTGGGTCTGCTGCTGCTGGGCATCGGCGGCGCCAGTTCAGCCGCCGTGCGTGCGCAAGTCGATCGGACGACGGTGCAGTCCGGGGACACGCTTACGCTGGTCATCGAGAGCGACGGGGCGCAATCACGCGAACGCCCGGACGTGACGCCCTTGCGCCAGGACTTCGACGTGCTCGGCACCAGCGCCAGCAGCGAATTGCGGATCGTCAACGGCAAGCGCTCGGATCGAACCCGCTGGCTGGTGCAGCTTCTGCCGCGTCATGCCGGCACGCTGAGCATTCCGCCGATCACCGTCGGCAGCGAACGTACCGCAGCGCTGCGCCTGGAGGTCACGGAACCCTCGCCACAGACGGCCAATGAAGTATCGAAACATGTGTTCGTGGAGGTCGATGCCGCCGCCGGCGCGTCGACGTACGTCCAGCAACAGATTCCCTACACGGTGCGTCTCTTCTATGACGACACGGTGCAGTCCGGCGAACTGGCCGCGCCCGTCCCGGCCGATGCGGTCGTCGAGCAGCTCGGCGGCGAAAGGCATTACACCGCGATGCGCGGCCAGCGCGAATACCGGGTCACGGAGCGCCACTACGCGATCGCCGCGGAAAAAAGCGGCGTGCTGCAGATTCCGCCGGCGACATTTCGGGGCAGTGCCGTGCTGGCGCAGGCCGACCAGGGCGGCGCCGATCCGGGCGAGAACCTGATGGCTCGCCTGCTCCGCGACACGCCACTGGCCGACGACCCGTTTTTCAGGGACAGCTTGCGCGTTGGCATGCGCTTCGGCGATGCCGGCCAGCCGGTGTCCGTCCACAGCAGGGCGATCACGCTCGACATCCAGCCGCGCCCGGCCGGACTGCAGGGAAACTGGTTGCCGGCCGAGCAGATCACCTTGCACGACAGTTGGCAGGATGAACCACCGCACCTGCGGGTGGGCGAACCGGCGACCCGGATCATCACGATCGAGGCCAAGGGGCTGGCCGCCTCGCAGATACCGCCGCTGGAGCTTGCGCAGACCGGAGACGCTCGCCTGTATCCGGAACCGGCGGTCAACCAGAGCCGCACGGACGGCAATGTCATCTACGGGATCAGCAAGCAGAGCTTCACCTATATCCCGACGGCGCAGGGCACGCTCAGCGTGGCACCGATCGAGCTGGCCTGGTGGAATACCCGGTCCAATGCCCAGAGCCGCTCGGTCCTGGCGGGACGCCAATTCGGTGTGGCAGCCGGATCCGCCGCCCTGCCGCCCCCGCCGCTGCCGGCGCCGACGCAGGCCAACGGGCCGCAGGCGAGCCCGGAGCCGGCGGCAGCGGACACCGATCGGGCGCCGGCGCGGACTGCCTTCCTGGATCGCCTGCGGGACGCCCGCGCGTGGATCGGGGCCGGCGCGCTGATGCTGGCGATGGCGATCGCCGCGGCCATCGTGCGTCGACGCAGAACGGCTGCACGAGGCACGGCGGTGCCGGTCGCCGCCGGCAAGCGTGTCGAGGTGGGCAGGAGGTCGGCGCTGCGGGCGCTGCGGCAGGCGTGCATCGTTGGCGACCGGCGTGGGGCAGCCGATGCGCTGCTGGACATCGCACGGCTGCAATGGCCCGAGGATCCGCCCAGCGGTCTGCGCGCGCTGGCGAGCCGGCTCGAGGCCGGCGTCGAGCAAGTGCTCGAGCTGGATCGCGCCCTGTATGGGACGGAACGATCGCCGTGGAACGGCACCGCCCTCCGGGCCGCCATGCGCCGGGGTTTGCAGGCCCGTCGCCGCCAAGCCCTGCGCGAGGACGACGGTTTGAAGGCGCTCTATCAATAGTCGATGCTCGAGACCATGCGCCTCTTGCTGGTGGAGGATGACACGATGATCGGCGAGGCGCTGCTGGACCTGCTGCGGGCCGAGAACTACGCGGTCGACTGGGTCAAGGACGGCGCGATCGCCGACACCGCGCTGCGGACGCAGAGCTACGACCTGGTGCTGCTCGACCTGGGCCTGCCCGGGCGCGATGGGCTGAGCGTGCTGCGCGCGATGCGTGCACGCAAGATGCTGGTGCCGGTGCTCATCGCCACCGCACGTGACTCGGTTTCGCAGCGCATCGATGGCCTGGATGCGGGCGCCGACGACTACGTGCTCAAGCCCTACGACCTGCATGAACTGCTCGCCCGCATACGCGCGCTGCTGCGGCGCGCGGCCGGCAGGGCGGAGCCGGTATACGAAAACCAGGGCGTCAGCATCAACCCGGCCACGCGCGAGGTCACGGCCAACGGCCGTGCCGTGGTGCTGTCGGCACGCGAATGGGCGGTGCTGGAGCCCTTGATCGCCAGGCCGGGCATGGTGCTGTCGCGCGCCCAGCTCGAGGAAAAGCTCTACGGCTGGAAGGACGACATCAACAGCAACGCCGTCGAGGTATACATCCACGGCCTGCGCAAGAAGCTCGGTGCCGAAGTGATCGAGAACGTCCGCGGCGTCGGCTACAGGGTTCCCAAGGCGCCAGGATGAGCCTTGCGGCGCCCCATTCGCTGCGCGCGCGCCTGCTGTGGTTCCTGCTGGCGGCGATCTCCATAACGGCGGTGGCGCAGGCCTTGAGCGCCTACCGCACGGCGCGCACGCAGGCCGACGAGATCTTCGACTACCACATGCAACAGATGGCGATGGCGCTGCGCTCGGGCCTGCCCGTGAGCCCGGCCGGGGCTCCGGGCGACGATGCGGCCGATGAGGACGGGGAGGACTTCGTCGTCCAGGTGTGGACGGCCGACGGGCTTCAGGTCTTCCAGTCGGCGGCGCGTAGCGCCTTGCCCGAGCGGGCCGTGCTGGGATTTTCCGATGTCCGCGTGCGCGGGACCACGTATCGTGTCTTCTCGATGCAGTCGCGCTCGCAGGTCATCCAGGTGGCGCAAGACATGGCCGTTCGACGCGAAATGGCCAGTTCGCTGGCCTTGCACACGGTCGAACCGATCGCCCTGATGGCGCCCTTGTTGATGATCGTCGTCTGGTGGGTCGTCAGTGCGTCGCTGGCGCCGGTTTCGCGCGTGCGCCGCCAGGTTTCCGAGCGCCAGGCCGACGACCTGTCCGAGGTGAGCGAAGCCGGATTGCCGGACGAGGTTCGCCCGCTGGTGCACGAACTGAACCTGCTGCTGAGGAGGGTGCAACAGGCCTTCCATGCGCAGAAGAGTTTTGTCGCCGATGCCGCGCATGAATTGCGCTCGCCGCTCGCCGCGCTGAAGCTGCAGGCCCAGGGCCTGCAGCGCGCAACGGACGAGGCGACGCGCGACCTTGCGGCGAGCCGCTTGATGGCCGGTATCGACCGGGCGACGCGGCTGGTGGGGCAGTTGCTGGTACTGGCCAACCAGCAGGCCAACACGGCCAAGGACCTAAAACGGGAACCGGTCGACCTGGCCGAGATCGCACGCCTGGAAGTGGCCGACAGCGCCGCATCCGCGCACGCGCGTGGAATCGACCTGGGCGTGGAGCACGCCGACGAGGCGCAGATCCTCGGGCAGCCGGAAGCGCTACGCATCCTGGTGCGCAACCTGCTGGACAATGCCATCAAGTACACACCTCCGGGTGGCAGGGTCGACCTGGAGGTCCGTCACGGCCCCGGCAAGCTTGAACTGAGCGTGGACGACAGCGGCGCCGGGATTGCCCCGGAAGACCGCGAGCGTGCGCTCGACCGGTTCTATCGGGTTTCCGGGACGCAGACCACCGGGAGCGGGCTTGGCCTGGCGATCGTCAAGTCCGTAGCCGAACTCCACGGCGCCGTGCTTGCGCTGGATCGCTCGGCGCGCCTGGGTGGGCTGCGGGCGGTCGTGACTTTCCCGCACGGGACGTGATGCTGCTGGCCTGTCCCGAGCCCGGCGAGCATTTCCCAAGCAAGCTCGGCCGCTTAAGGACCGCCTAAGCCAGTGCGCCGATAGTCGGGGTGTGGATTCGATTGGATACCCTCGAAAAGGAAACCTCATGAATGTTCGTTCCTTCACCCATACACCTTTGGTGCTCGCACTGGCATCGGCCGGCATCATCAGTCTGATCGGGGTTGGTGCCATCGGCGTTTCTGCCGCCCAGGCGTCGACCACGCCGGCAGCCCCGGTGGCCAGCGCAGCGCCCGGCATGACGCTGCCGGATTTCTCGCAGATCACCGCGCGTGACGGGCCGGCGGTGGTGAACATCCGGGTCACCGGGATGGGCAGGGAGTCGGACGAGGACGACGCCGACGGGAGCTCGGCGCAGCATCCGGGCATGCCGGAACCGGGCGATCCGTCGTCCGAATTCCTCAAGCGCTTTCATGGATCCAACGGTCACGGCTCCGGCCAGCACCCGATGCCGGTGCACGGCCTGGGATCGGGATTCATCGTCAGCCCCGATGGCCTGATCCTGACGAATGCGCACGTGGTGTACGGCGCCAAGGACGTGACGGTGAAACTCACGGACCGGCGCGAGTTCGACGCCAAGGTCCTGGGCCTGGACACCAGGACCGACGTGGCGGTACTCAAGATCGACGCCAAGAACCTTCCGACCTTGCCCCTCGGCAGCGTCCGCGACCTCAAGGTCGGCGAATGGGTGCTGGCCATCGGCGCGCCTTTCGGCTTCGAAAACACCGTCACGGCAGGCGTCGTCAGCGCCAAGTCCCGTTTGCTGCCGGGTGACGGCTTCGTGCCGTTCATCCAGACCGACGCAGCGGTCAATCCGGGCAATTCCGGTGGCCCCCTGCTCAACACGCGCGGCGAGGTCGTCGGCCTCAACGCGCAGATCTACAGCAACAGTGGCGGCTCGCAAGGCCTGTCGTTTGCCATTCCGATCGACCTGGCGAGCAAGATCAAGGACCAGATCATCGCCACCGGCAAGGCCAGCCATGGCCGCCTCGGCGTCATGGTGCAGGAGGTCAACCAGAGCTTTGCCACCTCGTTCAAGCTCGACAAACCCGAAGGCGCGCTGGTGGCGAGCGTCCAGAAGGACAGCCCGGCGGACGAGGCGGGGCTCAAGAGCGGCGACGTGATCCGCAAGCTCGACGGGCAGGTGATCGTCTCCTCCGGGGATCTCACGACCCTGGTCGGCGAGGACGCACCGGGCCAAAGGGTGACGCTCGACATCTGGCGCCAGGGCAAGGCCGCGGAACTCACCGTCAAGCTCGGCGACGCGGACGAGAAGGCCGGCCAGCAGGCCAGGGCGGACGAGGCGGCCGGCAAGGGGCGGCTCGGGCTCGCGCTGCGTCCGCTGGAGCCCGAGGAACGGCGCGAGGCTGGTGTCGAAAACGGTCTGCTGGTCGAGGAAGCCCGTGGACCCGCGGCCCTGGCCGGGATACAGACGGGCGACGTGCTCGTGTATGTCAATGGCACCCCGGTCAAGAGCGTCGAGCAGGTGCGCGATCTCCTGGCCAAGTCGGATAAGTCGGTGGCGCTGTTGATCCAGCGCGGCGGTGACCAGATCTACGTGCCGGTGCACGTCGGCTGATCGCCGCTTGACTGCTGGTGCCCGGAGCGGCCGATCATCGCGATCCGCCGCTCCGTCATACTCTTAACTTCTGAAAATACCCGTTTTCAGAAGTTCCGTACGGCAGCCGGGCCCAAGCAGGCACCCGCAGATCAAGGCCTCCCCCCAAGGCTTCAAGACGCCTTGCCCGGCTGCCGGTGTGGGACAGCGCACCGAGCGCGGCAATTTTCGGTCCTACGCTCCCACCCCTCGCAAGCCCATCGAGGGAAGACCATGTCCGATACGATCGCCGAGCTCCTGGTCGGTGTGCTCGAGCAGGTAGGCGTCAAGCAGATCTTCGGACTGATCGGCGATTCCCTCAATCCGCTCGCCGATGCGGTTCGACAGAGCCACATCGAATGGATCGGCGTGCGCCACGAGGAAGGCGCGGCGCTGGCTGCCGCGGGGCAAGCCAAGCTCACGGGCAGGCTCGCCGTGTGCGCCGGTACCACCGGACCGGGAAGCACGCATCTGGTCGCCGGCCTGTACGAGGCCAGCCGCGAGCACGCGCCGGTGCTGGCGCTCTCCGGCGACATGCCGCGCAAACTCCAGGGCATCGACTACATCCAGGCTACGAAACCGGATCTGCTCTTCCGGGATGTGTCGGTCTACACGGAGACCATCAACTCGCCGCAGCAGGCGCCGGGCGTGATCCACCAGGCCATCGCGGCCGCCTACGCCGGCCGCGGCGTCGCCCACCTGACGCTGCCCTGGGATGTGATCGCCGCCAAGGCGGACAACGGCGTGACGAGCGTGACGATGCTCAAGCCCCGCGGCGAATTGGCCGCGAGCGCCGACGATGTCGCGCAGATCGCGCGCCGGATCGACCAGGCTGCCAAGGTCGTCATCATGTGCGGCGACGGCTGCCATGGCGCGGCCGACGTGCTGCGCGCCCTCTCCGATCGGCTCAAGGCCCCACTGATCCATTCGGTCAAGGGCAAGGACATCATGCCTTACGACGAGCCGCGCTGGATGGGCGGCATCGGCATGATCGGCACCAAGGCTGTGTACAACGCCGTCATGCACTGCGATCTGCTGCTGATGGTCGGCACGGACTACCCCTACTCCGACTTCCTGCCGCAGAACGGGACGATCGTCCAGATCGACGAACGGCCGCAGGTGCTCGGGCGTCGCGCGCCCACCGTGCTGGGCGTCACCGGCTCGGCGCGCCCGACATTGGAACGCCTGCTCGACCGGGTCGCGCCCAGGGAGGACTCCCGCTTCCTGGACAAGATCACCCAGGAGCGGCGCAAGTGGGATGAGCTGCTGGACCAGCAGGCGGATCCGGCACGAAGCGCCGAGCACATCCATCCGCAGGCCGTCGCCCGGACGGTCAGCGACCTGGCCAGGCCCGATGCCGTATTCGTGCTGGACACCGGCCTGAACACGCTGTGGTCGGCGAACTGGATCCGGCAGACCGGATCGCAACGCATCCTCGGTTCCTTCAACAATGCCGCGGTGGGAACCGCGCTCGGCCAGGCCAATGGCATACAGGCGCTGGACCGCTCGCGCCAGGTGATCGCGCTATGCGGCGACGGCGGCTTCAATATGCTGATGTGCGAATTCATGACCGCCGTGCAACACCGCTTGCCGGTCAAGATCGTCATCTACAACAACTCGGCCTTCGGACTCATCTCGCTCGAGGCGGAGAGCGTCGGCCTGCCGGCCTATCGAAAGGGCATCGAATTTCCGAATCCGGACTTCGCGGCCCTGGCGCGGGCCTGCGGCGGTCACGGATACTCCGCCAGGAAACCCGGCGAGCTGAAAGAGGCGGTCAAGGCAGCGCTGGCGATCGATGGCCCGGCGATCGTCGATGCCGTGGTCCTCGCCGACGAGACGCCGAATGTGCCGCATCTCGAACTGGGGACCGTCGGAAAGGTCGCCCTGGCAAGAGTCCGGGAAGCCGTGCTCGCCCTGTCCGGCGGCTGAGGCCAGCGGAGTACCCGGCAGGCATCGTCCTGGCTGGCGCGCCGAAGCGTTTGGTGCCCATGTCCTGCCACCGGCGCGCCCAGCGCCGAGGCGAGGCATCAGAAGCGCGCGAACACGCATGGGGCGTTCTGCCAACCGCCTTCCGATGCGTTCACCGGTATCACGCTACGAACGCGCCCGCGGCCGGAACCGACCCTGCCGCCCCGGGCCGGCCGATTTGCCTTGTGCCAGGGCCTGGTCCAGTTGCCCGCGCAGCATGTCGCGTGCGGCGCGCGCCTCCACGAGCGAACCTTCGGCGGCGCCCAAGGCCTGGCGCAGCGACGCGATCTCCTCCTGGGCCCGCTGCATCTGCACCCCGTGTTGCGCTTCGCGCATGCCCAGCTGGCGCCGCGCGCTGTCGAGCTCGACCTGCAGGCCCGCGGCCAGCGCGCGTTCGCGCTCGACGTCCAGGCGCACGCGCTGCAGCGTGGCGAGGTTGCGTTCCTCGGCGGCGCGCAGGCTCGTGCGCTGCTGCTCCATCTGCGCCTCGAAGTCCTTGCGCGCGGCCGCCAGCGCCTCCTGCATCTCGCGGCGCTGCTGGATCGCCGAGGCCAGCTGCTTCTCCAGTCCGGCGGCCGCGCCCTGCTGCTTGGCCAGCGCGGTCTCGACTTCCTGCAGGCGGGTCAGGTTGGCCGAGAACTCCGATTGCAACTGGAATAGCGCGAGTGCAGCCGTTTCCGCGCGACCATGGGCCTGCTGCGCCAGCGTCTCGGCCGCGGCGGCAGCCGCTTCGAGTTCGCGCCGGGCCGTGCCGAACCCGGCCTGCGCCTGGTCCTGCGCGCGCTGCCACAGCGTGCCGATGAGCTCGCCCGTGGCTTGCGCCAGTTCGGGCGGCAGGTCGGGGTGTTCTATGCGCACCCGGCTCTTCTCGCGCAGGTTTTCCCAGAAGCGCGCCAGCGCTTCGGCCGGCGCACTCATGCTGCCCTTGCGCACCAGCTGATAGAGCTTGTTTGCCGTGGGCGTTATCCCGTGGCGAAAGAACAGCAGCGTGCACACCTCGCGATAGAGCGCCTGCGTTTCCGGGAACTGCGCCCGGAGCGCCTCGATTTCGGGTCCCAGGGTCGATTCGGTCGTCGGTACGGCGGCAACGGGCATGGCGCGGCTCCTTCACGGGAATTTAGTAAATAATATTACATAATACATATTAAAATCAACAAGAAATTACATGCTGCGACTCATAAAAAGATCGCCGGGCCACCCCAGGGAAATCCCAGAAAAGAGATAAGGTATTGAATCAAAACATTTTTTCCCATTTTTAGGGAGCTTCGCTGGCAAAGGTACCGGGTCCGGAGGAGGCTGCGGGCCTGACACAAGCCCGAATCCATGCTGGGCTCTGCACACCGCGCGAGCCGCAAAAGCGCCCCCACGGCATCGCGCGTACTATGGTCCTTCGTGATCAGCGCTCGCCGACCGCTCGCCGGCCTTGTGGAACGTGCACGGATCTCCAAAGGAGGTCGCCATGGCGCTTCGGATGTGCAGTCTTGCCGGGGTCGACGAGACCACGCCCCTGTTCGAGCTGGCGGTCGTTTCCGATCTGTACGGCTTTGCCGAGTGGGCGTTCCTGTACTCCCCCGACCGCCCCCGGCCGCCGGGGCGCTATCCCTCGGTGGCCCGCTTGCAGCGCGCGCTGGGGGAACTGCCGCGTTACGTGCGCCTGGCCCTGCACATAAGCGGCGCCGCCGTGGGGGATCTGCTGGCCGGCGAACCGGTCGTGTCCGGCCTCGTCAAGCAGGTCGGTGCCCGCTCGGGCCGGGTCCAGCTCGATTTGACCGAAGCCGATGCCGCGTTCGACGGCGTGCGCCTGCGCGAATTCATGCTGCAGCAGTCCGACGTCGCGTTCATCACGCTGCACGATGCGAAGAACCCTGGCCTGAGCGCGCTGCTGGCCGGCGTGCCCAATCACGCCGTCCTGTTCGACACACCACCGGTACGAGGTGCCAAGGACAGGTCCTGGCCCGAGGCCGAAGACACGAAGTGCCGTGGATACGCCGGCGGCCTCGGTATCGAGACCCTGGAACGCGAACTCCCGCGGATCTACGCGGCCGCCGGCCAGGCGGACTTCTGGATCGGCCTGGGCGACCTGGTCCGCGACCAGAACGATCGCTTCGACGTGCACGCCGCCCGCCACTGCCTGGAACTGGTCGCCCTGGAGCTTTCGAACCGGATCGAACTGCCCAGGCAACATCCCCGGCGCCGCCAGTGCGAACTGATCGACCTGTTCGACGCGGGGCTGACCGACGAGCGCGAGTCGGTGCTCGACTTCGAGATGATGCTGCAGCACATGGTGCACGCCTCGCGCGACACGCTCGATCCCAACCTGATGGAGATACGCCGCAAGGCGGAGGTGCTGTTGCTGCGCAAGGGCAACGTGCTGCCGTCCTACGCGCAGGCACCGCCCCAGGCCGGTTGAACCGCGGGGGGTCGCGCTTTTTCTTGCACGCCGCGCCTACACCGCGCGACCCCGACGCAAGCCCTACGCGAACCGTCGATCGACCACCGACTGACCACCGATCGATAACCACTCGCCCGCACCGGCGGCATTCCAGTGCCCGCTTTTCGCTTTCCGTCGCAATCCGCGTGCGTGCCGCGTGCCCTCTGCTTAGATTTCGCACATGGACGCTGACATGGCAAGCCTGCCAGGCGCCACCGGATCAAGAAACGGGAGAGACACCATGAAGAACTTCGAGACGAATTCGCGCACGGACACGGTACTGAGCGGCGGCCTGATCGCCATCGGCATCCTCTGGGCCGTTCTGGCCGCCATCCAGGCCGCGCTCCCCACGGCCTCGGCACCGGCCTACGCCGCGACCTCGGCCACCGCCCTGCATGCGGTCGCCGGCAGCAATGCGAACGCGGCGATGCCCGCTGCGGCAGAGCGCATCGCCGTCAACAGCATCTCGTAGCCGCGACCGGCACCGCTTGGCGCGGCCGCCGCAGCGGTACCAGCGGCGCGCCGTGCCGGCGATGCTCCGGTTGCCCCATCGGTTTCGGGCGGTACGTCGTCCAGCATCCAAGCCCCCCCACCCGCTTGTCTGCCGCATTGGATCGACGCCAGGAGGCCTTCCGCCGCCCTGTTTTCTTCGTCTCGTCGCTCGTGCATGAGCGGCGGCCCCGGGCCCCGCGCCGCGCGCGGGTGTCCAGGACAGGCTCCCCCGCCCGCTGCCATGGGGTACAGGCAGCGTGCGCAAGCGCACAGAAGGCTCCCGGCGGCACTGCTAGGTTCATCCGCGTGCTGGACAAGCGTGGGACCGGAGACCGGGCAATGACGCCCTGCCCGGTAGAACCCCGGGGAGCGCTCGGCCGATGAATACACGATCGCGAGACACGTTTGCGCGGCAGCCGCCAGTACGCGACGGCACGGCAAGCGAGGACGACGCCGGTGCAGCCTCCGAGGCCGCGCGCCGCGCGTCGCGTCCCGCGGGCGAGGCGCGCGACGGCGCGGCGCAGCCGTGGATCCCCACGGCCGCCGATGCGGTGGAGATGTGCCGTGCGCTGGCCGATCGCCAGCACAAGCTCGACCGGGCCATGCGCCGGATCGCCGATCTCGAGGATGAGGTCCAGCGCCTCGCCGAGGCGGTGCGCCAGGAGCGCCGGTTCGCCTACTACGACGAACTGACCGGCCTGCCCAACCGCCGCCTGCTGCTGGACCGCTTCAACCAGGCCTTGGCCCGCGGCTCACGGCGCAAGAAGCAACTGGCCCTGCTCTTCATCGACCTCGATGCGTTCAAGCAGGTCAATGACGCCCTGGGACACGCCGCGGGGGACGAGTTGCTCCGGCAGGTGGCCACCCGCCTCAGCCAGCGCATGCGCACCTCCGATACCGTGTGCCGCTACGGGGGCGATGAATTCGTCGTGCTGCTGGCGGAGATCGACAGCCAGGAGAGCGCGCTCGCCGCGGCGCGCAAGATCCGCAGCGCGATCGGCAAGCCGTACCCGATGCCTACGGGCCCGGTCAAGATCACGGCCAGCATCGGCATGGCGGTCTATCCGATGGATGGCGCCAGCTACGCCGAACTGATCGTGCGCTCCGACCTCGCCATGTATTTCGACAAGGCGCGCTGCCCGCCGACGATCGAACTCGGGCGCCACGCGTGAGCTGATCGTGACGCAGCGGCACCTGCTGCTCGCCGCGTTGGTGGCGCAGCGCACGGTGCCCGGACGGGTATCGCGCTACGGTTCGTGGTGGCGGGTCAGGGTCCGTGCGCGGGCGGGCCAGCCGGCGGGGGGTCCTCCCGCCCAATCGACGAGAGGAGATCCGACCATGCCCGATGTGCCGACGGCGCTGCGCGCCAGCTCCCTGGAGTGGAATTGAAGACGTCCCTGTGGATCACGACTGCGGCCCTGGTCGCCGCCGGCAGCGCCGCGCTGTGGCCGGCACGAGTGCAGGCGCAAGCGGCCCAGGACGGCGGCTGGTCCGCACATCACGAGCGCGGGCGCGCATCGAGCGTCGACTGGATCGAGCACACCCAGGCCACCCTCGACGAGCTCAAGCACAAGCTGAGCCTGGACCCGGCGCAGGGGCCGGCATGGGATACGTGGTCCGGCGGCGTCTTGACCGATGCGCACCACCAACTCGAATCCAAGGCGAGCGCTGCGCCGCCGGAGCGCGCGCGGCCACACGCAGCCAGCGCCGAGACGACGCCCGACCAGATGGCACGCGGCATCGAGCGCCTGCGCGCGCAGGCGAGCTGGATGCAGCAGCACCTCGGCGAACTGGAGGCCGCGCAGCTTCGCACCCGGACCTTCTACGACACGCTCGACGGCAAGCAACAGACGATCTTCGACCTGTACTGGCACGAGATGCACCATCGCATGTCCGGCGACGACGGCCGCTGGGGCATGGGGGGCATGGGCGGCATGGGCAGCCATCGCGAACCCGCGTCGATCACGGATGCCGGCGACGATGAACCAGCCGGCATGATGATGACGGGACGCGATGCCATGCCGGGTGGACATTGATGCGCTCCCTGCGCAGCGCGACCGGATCACCGGCCCGCCAAGACGGCAGGCCATTCGAGGCAAGGAAAATGAAAACCCGCAATGTACTTCGCGGCGCCGTGGTGGCGCTACTCGCCGCCCTCCCCGGCCTCTGGCTGCCGGCGCTGGCCCAGTCCCACGGCGGCGGTGGCGGCCACGGGGGTGGGGGTGGTCATGGCGGGGGTGGTGGCGCCCGCTACGAGGGCGGCGGGCGCGGCGGTGAAGGCTGGCACGGCGGTGGCTGGCGCGGTGGCGGCGGACCCGGGTGGTGGGGCGTGGGCCTGGGCCTGGGCCTCGGATGGGGCGTGGCCGGCGTCTATCCCTACGGCGCCTATCCGTACGGTTACTACCCCTACGACAGCTATGACTATCCGTATGTGGCGCCGCCCGTCGTCGTCGCGCC
>Ga0116229_10010817_pt1 | contig 13598 bp, 7 predicted proteins | sample S1TSphgellanicum_3_FD_87313 | JGI IMG/M metagenome (GOLD analysis project Ga0116229, IMG submission 87313) | Host-associated microbial communities from peat moss isolated from Minnesota, USA - S1T2_Fc - Sphagnum magellanicum MG | ecosystem: Host-associated > Plants > Peat moss > Unclassified...
ACTAAAAAATATTTCACATTTTTGTTATGGTACATACTTCATACATTTAATACATAATAGATTTATTACGTGTACATTAAGTAGGTGTGAGATCAAACATCATCAAACCTAACTAATATGCAATACATAATATTTGCCTTTATAAGAAGGTACAACTTGAATTGGAACATTCATTCCCATTCGTAGTTACTATTGATGGACTTCAACTATGGGCCAAGATAGGTAACAAAACAAGGGTTGGATGATGTCTAGATAGCAAGTGCTTGTGTTGGCCAAAGTATTTGTCTTTGAGTGAAGAATGAATCCGAGGTGGTTAAGTGAAGTGAAATTAACAAATCCTTTAAACCAAGATTGTAAGCTATCTTGGTGGTTGATCTCAAACATCAAAGCCAAAAGCATAAGACATTCACACATGAACTTGTCAAACCAAGATCTTAAGATATCCATGAGATAATCTTCAAACTTAAAATGAGATTAAACTCATAAGTGCTAAAACACTAGAGCAAAAAACCACATGCACCATGCAAGATGGATGATACATGGTTAGCTATGTACGACATACCTTGTACTCACCAAATGTGTTATTACTTAGTTACATACATAGTAATCACTTCAATTCCCTATGGTGTTATGATATGTGGTTAGCTATGTACTACTTAGCTAGTACTCACCAAATGTGTTATTACTTATTGACATACATAATAACCACTTCAATTCCCTACCATTGATGATATGTGGTTAGCTATGTACTACCTACTTACTACTCACCGAGTGCCTTATTTACTTACCTACATACATAGTAATCACTTCAATTCCCTACCATGGATGGATGATATGTGGTTAGCTATGTATTACCTACTTAATACTCACTAAGTGCCTTATTATTTACATACATACATACATAATAAACCCTATAATCTCATTGGGTATCCGATTATGAGAAAGTGCCCATGATGATGAATGCATAGGGATGCATATTGTCATTGAAGAGAATTTTTGCATCCATTGCAAAAAGAACTCAATTAAACAAAGGGGTCATGACCTTGTGAGGGCAAAGCTTTACCAAGGGGGTTAATCACGGGTTAATCAATAATTAACCATCAGTTAATTCCCAATCCAGATTAATAAGAACCGAACCACAACCAGGTCTGATTTCGAGAAGAAAACCGGAAGTGAAACTAAAACGGGGAAATATCTTTTGAAAAAATCAAACCCAATAAATTTATGTGCGGAACCGGATCCAATGCTTTATTATTAGTACTAGTTAATTATTATACTAATATTTAACCATCGTCGAATCTGGTTACAATCTATCGTTTTAAACCGGGAGGACTAAAAGAGGTTCTTCATAAAAGTAAAGAATTGCCCCAACCCCGGTTAGTACGTCGGCTACGGGGGAGGACAGGAATACAATGAAAAAGTCCTTCTTCCTTGTCCACATAGCCTACCCGTCCTCTTCCGTCCATCCTGCATGGTGTGGTGGTGGTGGGTGCTAGTCGAAGTGGCCCACTTCAAGGCACAATTTTGTTGTGGGGGGGGGGAGAGAGGGGGGGGAGACGGAGGGCCCAAACAAACGAGTTGGTGGTAGATATACATATATATAGACGGAAAGTGAGAAAAATGACAAATTTTTTTGGTATGTTGATGGGTATTATAAAGCCTCTGGACCCTTTCCGTTGTTTCATTCAGACCATAGACTTATTAATCCATTCGGAACATGCAAAAGAGAACAAAGTTTGTGTAAGTGAAAGAAAATATGAGCACAAACTGACATCCCTTGAAATCTTCCCACCTTCGAACACCTACCGTAGTAGGGCCCCGTAGTAGTAGTAGTAGTAGTAGTATACTAGTAGTACCTTGGCAGCTTTGACACAAATTATATTATTTGTTTTTTAAAATTGTTGAAAATTTATTTTATTATCATTTTAAATTATTTTTTATTATTTTTTAAATTTTCAAAAGAACAAAATCTTGTGGAAGGAAGGAAGAAAACAAAGAATCTTTTTCAAATATTTGAGGATTTTTTTTTCGCATGGAATCTTCAAAATTAATTAATTAATTAATTAATTAATCAATAAACATACGTATGTTGAAGCTATGGTAGGTATGTCGTTCTTGAGAGAGAGAGAGAGAGAGAAAGAGAAGACGATTGCCTACTCCATAATTATAAATAAGACCATCTTGGTTTAATTAATATTAGGGCCATCCGTATAATAGGGCTCTCCGTAATGGCTAGGTTTGTATCCCGGAAAGCCCTCTTGTGATTGCATTACATGCTTTGCCCTTTGTTCCTAGGGCATAATTGGGGCCTTGCCACATACAAACGTATCAAGGGCTCTCCGGAAATAAGCCTTCGTCTATAATTAAATAAATTTTTTAGGCTTGGATTTTCAGTAGGGGAAATGGTGAAACCCTAAATGTTTTGCCCACTTTAGCCATTGAATTTTCAGCCTTTTCATAAATGGCAATTAACTTTAACGTGAAACAATAGCAAGGCTTTTTGAGGACAAAGAGCCAAACATATTTGGCTATTCATAATATGGACTAAGGTAACGGCAAGAGGCTGCCATTTTATCGGAAATAGCTGAGTCCCAGGAGCACTCAAGGCTATTTCCAGTAAGCGGGCAGCCTCAAGCTTGGTTACCAAGCATAACCGACCGCAATGATGAGAATCATGATGCACTTTTTTTTTTCATCTATGAAGAGAGCGACTATGACAACTTCATCCAAGATGTAAAAGGATTACAGAATCATTGGGCCAATGAGGCCATCAACCGAACATAATGAGAATCACCCGATGGCCTCTTTTCATCCATGAAGAGACTGACCAATGACAACTTCATCCAAGATGAAAAGGATTACGGAATCATTGGCCCAATGATGTCGATACCTCCTTTGGGATAACTAGTAAGTCACTAATGCAACGAAGGTGTCGAAGGTTACGGCTTATAAATTGTGATTTGGTAACCAATCAAAGTGTCAGGATTCTCATTCCGGTCGGTTATGGCTTATTCGGTTTTGGTGAGACGGGAGAAGTGGGGGGGGGTAGTGTATTTTTTTTTGTTGTTCGGCCCAAATCCTCAGATCTAAGATGCAGAGAATATTGGATTCCTGGATCTGACGGTTATAATGGCAGATTTCTGATTCGCTCAAATCCCCCCCCATCAGAAGTGCAATCTCTGGTTTACAGAATATTCTGTCCGTAATGTCAGTGGATGAGAACTTGGTGGACCATAACATATACCTACCTAACTGGGGAACAACTTGGGGAACACATGAGAACTTGGGGAACATCATACTCAAGTATTGAGAACTTTGTGGGAACATAATGGGAACCATTTCCTTGGGTGCGCAATGTTCCTAGGTGGAACTGGCTTGGTGGGCGCGATGGGGTACCCAACTAGGGCGAGCCGGGTGCACCAAGAGATCTAATGGGAGCTAATCAAACGTAAACCCTAAACCCGCCCATAAGACTAGGTGCGGGAGTTTTGAACCACATAATACTACCATATTGCAATGTTATCTTGCATAACTATATGGTATTATTATTATTATTATTATGTGGGTTAAAGTAGAAATTTGATTCTTTTTTGTAAAATTATCCCAAAAGTGGATGCCATAGGTCGCCAACTAAATTGGCTCTATTGCTACCATGTTTCATATTTTCTAGAGTTAGCTCTCTTGCACATTTTTAGCATGAATAAGCAATTTATTTTATGTGAAATTTATTTTATGGCAAGTCGATTTCCTTGTTGTGGTATTTTTTGGTTTGATTTCAATGATATATTTTATTGTTTGAAATTGATGTGGAGATGTGTGTGTGCTTAAAAGCATTTCGTACTAAAAGGTTAAATATATTATGTCTATTTTATGACATCTTCACATTATTTAATAATATATGAAAATTGAGCAAGTATCATTGTACGTGTAAAAATATATATCCATACATGCATACATAATTGTTCATTTCTAACAAGTTGAATACCTCTCACTAAAAAAAGGTGTTTGGTGATAGGTTTGAAGTTGTCACATTCCGATTCACTCAAATGAACACAAACTTGGAAATATCTCAATGTATGGGATTTCAAGTGTTTGGTAAAGGGTGTGATTTAGGGTAGATATTGCAACTCATTACATGAGTCATTACATGAGAACAATGTTTGGTGATGGGCTTATAATTGTCACGATAAAATGCACACAAAGGAACACAAATATGCATATATATATATATATGCATGGCATTTTTAAGTGGTTGGTTAAGGGTGTGATTTAAGGAAAATCTACAAATCTTATAATTCATAATGTGATTTCAAATATTTGGTGATAGGAGGTGATATATTACATTGAAAGGGGTACAACATCACCATAAAGTATTAACATCCTAATTAATTTGCAGTGTAAAATCAAATTTTGAAATGGCCTAAGAATCGAAGGACACCATGTGAACTTGGGATGCTATAATGGAAAATTTATGAATAACCTAACAATAACCAAAGAGTTCCCTATCCCTACTTCTTGCATTTCCTACCCAAATAAAACCATCACAATCTCAATTCCAAATCCCTCAATTCAATTGTTCATTAAATCATTTAGTCCTCTCAACTAGGAATAATCATGTTCAACCTACCAACAAGTGTGTTAAATGATCTCCAAAGTTTTTTAATAATTTTAGTACCCAGTGCAATAATGTTAAGACTATGAATAAAAAAGGAAAACATCAATTTGAAAGTAGAGGACCAATTTGATGAACACAAAATTTCATCCATACACAATTTACAAGGAAAATTTTAACAAGTTTTTAGACTATTGTTGGGTAATTAAATGTGTAATCCCACAAACAAGAAAGAGTGCAAAGAGAGTGGGTTACCACAAAATTCAATCTACTCCAATTTCTTGTGGCTTGAAATTCACACCTTTAGCCTACACAACAACATATGAGAATTTGGAGTGGGAAGACTTTCCAACTTTTTTTATCCCATTATTATTAGTGGACTAACTGAATATTTTGTTATTCTTGATCATTTCCTAACCTAACTCACTTTTTGTTTTCTTGGTTTGATTAGATGTAAAACCAAAGCATGCATTTTGGGAGGGTTAAATGGACACCCCCATCTTTTGGAGGATAGAGCTAAGAGGAGTAGGGTTGAAATGATGTTCAATATGCTTTATAGGAGAAAGAGTGGCTTGTTGGACTAGTTGGTTATAGACAATGTTAATTTCATGCCCCAACTTACATTAAACAATAATACCAAAATCAAGAAGAGTGAAAAAAGAAGGTCTATTGAATGTGCATGAAGCAAATGGACAAATGAGCAATTAGAGAAGACCATGGATGCAATGGAAAAAAGGGTAAAATCGAACAAGAAGGTGAATAGGCATTCAAACATACCATTAACATCACTTTCTAATCATCTAAATCACAAAATTAAATTTGCATAAATTAACCCACTAGGTACCTTAGAAAGGGAAGAAAATGTGACTATCATGGCTAACACTTTAAGTATGCAAAAATGTGGACTATTTGTGTTAACATTACATCAATTCAAGCTAAAGGTGGAAAAATTCGCTTTTGAAGTAGAAATTCCACCTTGACTAGTTGGTTTTATGGGCATCCTAATAACTAGATAGTTACTAATGATAAATTAATTACAATTATTTAGTTTATCTTGAGGATGAAGCCATTAAGATTAGTTGACCCATGGAGATAGGTGATTGATATTTGTTTACTAATCATTAAGAGAGATTTATGCATGAATTAGAATAAGGGAGCCTAGTTTGGTGGGAGTAATGTGGGCCTTGTGTGGTCTTATGAAAGGGGGATTTGGGAATGGACCCCTATCATTTTTTATTGAAAACTTTGGAAGAATGGAAAAGAGGAATGTTATATACAAAAAGAGGAATGCAAGTGTTGTGTATAGATTGTTAAACTTATGTGTATCGTGTGGGTAACATTTTGTTTTTCCTTTATTCTTACTTTACTTATTCTCTAAGATGATAATAATATATTATTGTTTGATGTAGAATACTCTAGTTTTGATATTAATTTACTTTCTTTACTTGGGTTACACTTCAAACTACCTTTCTAAAATATGGAAGCTTGCTAAAAGGTAGTTGCAATAAGATGATAAAACAACCTACATGTAGTTTGGTGAAAGGTAACAACATCATTACATATAGGTAACAAGGCGGAACACATTGACTTGCTAGTTTGTTAGACTAGAAGCTTGCAAAGGTGCCATTTCCAAGGACGTTACCTTTTTGCCCCTTTTCTAGGGACAACATGAAATTCCATTTCTTCTCCATTTTTGCTTTATTTTTATAATTATATATTGGAAGGCATAGCTACCTTCTCTGTGGTAATCATTGAAGATTGCCCTTCTCCATATAATTCTTGAAATTTTTACTCAACAATCCTTTTCCAAGTTTTGTTTCTTGGGTTGCTTGATATGTGGTATTACATTCACTTATACCCAACCTACACCATTTCAAGATGATATGTCAAAAAATTCTTAATTGTAATGAATTCAATGTAGATTTCAAAAATTAAAAATTCATCTTGTGAAAGGCAAGAAGTCTACATAACATAAGGTTTGAATAACCATTATTGCAAGTCATGAGCTTTTAAAGCTTGTAAACATTTGACATTTAACACAATAATAATGTGAATCACATTTGGAATTCGAATGAAATAGGAATCCAAACACGTAAACAATCGAGTGTGTGTGTTATAATTAAACAAAGTTCACAACAAGTTTATGGTATCATCATAAAATCTAGGGTACGATTAATTATGAAAGGTCAATTAAGGGATTAATTTAAATAGTCCCCCTATTTATGTTTTCACCTTATCATAGTTGCAATTTTTTTAATTTATAAATGAACTCAAAATCTAAAGTCATACTCAACATTCACTTTACAAAAAAAAATTATCATCCATGTTGTAATAACCTTTAGTTAAAATCATATTAAAGACTACAAATGAATTCTAAGAGAATCATTGATTCATAATGGACTTTTGAAATGAAGATAGTATGTTTGTTACATAAACAAAATTAAAAATGTGAACTCCAAAAGTATGTTATAATAGCTTCAAAATAGAAATTGAAAAATAGACCACCATCAAATAAGGAATTTAATAATAAAATGCATTGAAACTTTCCTAATACAAGAAATTTTGATTATTATTTTTTTAATGCCATATTTTTGTCATTTTTTATAATTTATAGTCCATTTCACATTGAAATGTTCAATCCTTCACATGGATTTTTTGACTAATCACATGTTTATTGATATCTAGAAGGTGTTTTACTAATACTTTCGATCAAAAGCACATGGGATAATTATAATATTTATATTTTGATCATTAGTATAAATACAAGAATTTAGTTAATGTAAGATGTGAACTTTTCAAAATGTCAAAAATGAATCACCTAACCATGTTTTTATCTAGTCAATACATTGAACAGGTTTCTACCAAGATTTTACATTTTTAAAGATGAGTGAGATTACAAAATGACTACATCAAAATATGAAAGTTAAGGACTTGCATGGTAATGCAAAAAAATTCTTGAGTGATAATGTTCATATTCAAAGAATTTAAAAACTTCTTCAAGAAATATGTACCAAATGAAAATTTTCAAACAATTTGGCATCTTATAATCCTAAATGGGAATGGATCACATGCTACTTTAGAGTCAATAAAACAAGCACATCAATTTGGGTTAAATATGATTACACTTCCAAGCCATACGTCACATGTATTACCACCTTTCAATGTGTCATCTAATTTCAAGCCTTTCCAAACATGATTTAAAAAGGAAATAGATAGTGTAGTGGTCACAAATGATTATGTACAAAACTAGAAAAAATCATGTTGATTGGGTAAGTAGACAAAACATTGAACCAAACATTGTTAGAAAAAAATTCACATATGGGTTTAAGGTTATAGAATTATGGCCTCTAAACCCTAAGACAACGAATGATAAGGCATTGCATGACGAAGTGTATGTAACATGCATAAAACATTAAACAACAAGAAGGTAAATGAAAAAGATTACAAGTCGAATGATGAAGGTAATAGTAGTCCTAGATGGGGGGAACAATCTCATGCTGATGCATCTTTCATGAATATTGCAAAAATTAGTTTTCAACAAATGGGGAGGATTCTAATTGCTTTCCTTCACTCAAGCAAATATTGGAAATGTCAACAAAATCCTATAGTCATAGAAAAAAGGTTATAGGAAGTTGATGAGTCACAACCTTCACAAGAATATTAAAACATGACAAACGCAACCCAAGAATTGTCTTTTTAACAACCCAATATGATTGTTGTTTCTACTTTTAAGGAAAACAAGGAACAAGGAACCCATAGTGGACTATTCACAATCCCACATTGTGAATTGTGACATATAATGAGTACGTATGAATTGTACAACAAAAAGCCATGGAAAAGGAAACAATAAAATAAATTAAGGAAAATAAATGAAAGGATAAAAGGTTAGAAGGGTGGTAGATTCATTGATTGTGACTAAGAGTGTAGTTGAAATAAACATTGAAAGGTCTTGTAATAATAGATTCCACAATGGCCTAGTGTGTTACAAACATTAAAGGAGTATGGGGATAAATTACATTATTACATTCAATGAAGACATAACGTTTAGCCACAAGGATATCTAGCTATTGAGTCTCAACATGGGCATAACATTGAAAGCTCAAAAACTAGCCAAACATAAGGTAAAAGCTAAGATGATAATAGAAGGGTCTGTTTTTGCTAGGTTGCATTAGGCAATAAGGACCTTGAACTTTACATAATGAAAAGGAGGGGGGATGGTAGGGTTCAAATTAATAAGTGTTTGCATTGCAACAACAAAACATCGACACTAGTAACATTTCCACAAACATCATGAAGACCAATAGGTCCATTCATAGTTGTGGTACCAAAAAGGAATGTTTAATTTTTAAAAGACCACAAAGAACAATTTTGGATTTTAAAAAAGAAATCATCATTATAATTGTATTGGATTTTTATTTGCAAATAAGTAAAATGGTTTCATGTTAAATAATTATAAATAATGTCATATTATTTGTATAAACATCTTTTTGAATCGTTTAAATTAACTATATTAGGTGTCCAAATTGCACATTTTTATAAAGGAATAAAAAATGCATCAATTAATGAAATTGAAGTCAAATTTTTATGGATAAATAATGCATACATCTATGCGTGTCTATCTTATTAGATGCATTTGATTGTATAATAAATGATATGAAATTTTTGAAGGCAACACAATTCAATTTTTGGGGTTACAAAAAAATGATATTTTTAGGGCCTTTTGGTTATTTTTTGCATTCACTAAGCATGAAATTTGTAACCCAAAATGTAGGTCACATGTGCATGAAATAATCTTGCCAAGAATGTGTCAAAATCTTTGTAAAAGATTATTCAAGAATTTTTTTGCAATTTTGGGTTTGAACCAAAGTTTATATGCACATTGATGTACACATGTGAAAAGTCGTCACCAACACATGAATTATCTTAGTTTTGACTGTTAAAATTTTCTAACTTAAATTTGTTTTGTGTAAATGTTATTTGTAGAAATTAGGCTTTAAAAAATCATAATATCCTTTTTCATTTTTTTGGAACCCCAATTGTGAATGAATCTCAACAATAATTAAAAGAAGGGAGGAAGGGTAAGAGGTCAAACCCAATGAACAAACTTTAGAAGTACCAACATTTGCACACTAAGAAGGACCAAGAAGGGGAAAAATTGGTGATGACTAATTCAAGAGCTCGCAAACAAGAATGCCAACATTTATAAGATGGGCACATGCACAATTAAAAAGGTAGGAGTTGAACAAAATTCAAACCAAGAAGGAGAAGATCATAATGACAATTGAGAGAAACACCTCTTTAGAAAAAAAAAGGGGGTGAAGATGGGAACAAACCTAAATAAATTGAAGGAAGAGTTATAGCAATTATAAAAGACTAAACATGAACAAAACTTTGGGCAAGTAACCCAATTGCACCACCATGAGGAAAAACACAACACCAACCCACCACCGTTAGTTATGCACCCCACCCCAAGTTTGTCCCAAGGTTTCAATGGTAATTCCCCAAAGTGATAGCAACAAAAGGAACAAAAAACTTGGGGTAGACTCTTTAACTACACTGCATGCATAGGACAAGAGGGGTATATGGGAGTTTCATAATGAAAATAGGATGAAGTAACAAGTTCATGGATGCCTTTTGATCAATTCACTTGCACAAGCTAAACAATGCAAATGGAACCAAATTGGGTCATGTACTTGCCTTGAATCACTTTATATTCACATGACCTAGACTTGAGAGGAGGCACCACCTTCCTCCTTATAGTTTATTTTGGAGTTGTTCTTGTAGACTACATCAAAATGGCTAAAATGAATTCCCAAAATTAGAACACATTATCTCCTCAATTTGTTGGAACATTCCAACTCTTTTAAATCACATTTATTTTGAACATGCAAGCACATTAACATGTAGCTTTTGTTCATGAGCTAAAAACCTTTAAATTTAGACATGATTTGATCTATGAAATTGTTAAAATAATGGTCAAAAGTAATTTTGGTAGTTAACTTGTGACCTTTTTCATGGCCATAATTCCCTCTATAGATCATTTTTTTCAATATAACTTGACTAGAGTATTGTATTCTTGAAAAAAACTCAACTTTTAAAAAAAGGCCTAATTGGGACAAGCTTTGATCCCCCAAACTTTAATCCAAAGTTATGGGACACCTTCAGACTTTTCATTTTCCTAATAGTGGGAATGCAAGACTCTTTCTCGCATATTCACAACTTCCATTTCACAAGGGGAATGTGTTTGGGTGTCTCCTTTGTTTTAGCTTGTTCTTGGTTCATTCCTTATTTGTCTTGTTTCAAAACTTGGTTGTGAGCATAAGGCTAAAGTCACAACATTTAGAGATTTTAAATTTCTCCAAATGCCTACCTCCTTGTGACAATAGATGCTATAATCCATTGTCTTATTTAAATTTAAACCACACAAGAACATATGAAGAACAATGCTAAAAACATGACCTAATTTTTCACTTTGAACATTTTGGAGACATGGGATGTAGTGTGCAATTGATAACATTGGATTGTTTGTTTGTAGGGTGGCAATTGTGTGCTCAAACATCACAAAGTAAGGTGTTAACATGATATTTTCAAAAAGGTGAAAACATGATATACTGAAGTGATGATGCCAAGGTTGAAGTCCTTTTTTAGGGACTACATTAACATGTGGCATTCATGTGTTGGTTTATTATCCCAAATTTTGCATTTTTCATACCTAGTTTACAACTGTGTGCTACATATAAATATATATTTTACTATATTTTGATACTATATCATATGTACAATGCATCCATGCTCTTTATCATTTAAAATGAATAATTTTTGTTCAATACACATCTTCGAAATTCATAATTTTCATGGCCAAAAGAATATTTGAACCAAAAGCACCAAAATGTGTTGTAAACAAAAATTTCACAAATTTCAACTTATGTTGCTATTTTAATAATCAATATTTAAATCCTTTTCAATTTTAAGAACAATGATTGGTGCACATTTGATATGGAAAAATGACATTTGAAATATTTTTTATAAAAAAATCCATATGTAGATTTTGAGTGCTTTTAACATGAAAAAAAACTCTTGAAACATCAAATTTCAAGTTGAATCAAATTTTGATAATTGAATATCTGCAATTAATGAAACCCACTCATTTTTCTTTACAATGAATTTTTTTTGTTCCTTTTCTGATTTTTTCAAAAATTTAAGATCATGGTTTTAAGCATTATTCACATCCCTTATTGGTTCCTTTTAATGTGTTTGCACCCAATTATTATGTTTAACCATTGTAAATCTTGGATCTATTCAAATTTTCCAAATTACATAAGTGGTAAATAAAGCAAAAAAGGATTACATGCAATCATAGGTTCAAATTGGCTAGTAGGTGTTATATATTTGCCCCACGATTTAATCATTAAAAAAAAGAAATATTGTGGGAAATATTTTTAGAATCGTAACTTACTGTTTTTCTAATTTTTATGATTTCAAAAATATATTGCATTGTATTATTATGTAAAGATGTACATTTTTTTCACATAATTGACATTTTCAAATCATTCAATTATTCTTTTAAAATTTTAAATAATGAAAAACATTGGTTACACTATGTTAACTATACTTTTGGATACTGAGTCTTGGCACTTTAAGGTGGACCAAATCAACCAAGAAAATAGTTCCGAAAAAGTCTATTTTGGAAATATTTTACATTCCATCACAATTAGACACATGAACAGGGGTTATTATTTTTAAGGTTTTAATATTTTATTTCATTGGAAATTAACACATGTAAAGGTCAAAGAGTAACATTAGAAGAATTCATGTTCTATGCAACCACTTTTTAAACAACTAGTGATCTTCAACAATTGAATAAACAACTATGAACAATATTTGCAATTATCTAGCTTATGAAACAATATGTGTAATTGCAATCTAATGGTTATTAAAATTAATGGATTAATGGAATGAATGTTTAACATGATGTGAACATGTATTCAATTTTATATACTTTCAAGCTAAAGATGTAAAGTTTTTAAAATGATTAACCAACAATAATACCCATGACATTATGATATTACATATGATATTAAAAAGATTTAGTATTTTATGTAACTAACTATTAAACAAATTATAATATTATTAAAAATCTATGATGTGAAAAATTAATGTCCATCAGTTTACATTTAACATATGCAATTTTACCACATGGTGTAAATATGTAATCGAATTAACATAATTGTAGTCATAACTTAATTGTATATTGTAAATTATATCAAAAATGTAAATAATAATTTTACATCATACATCATAAAATATAATTTAACATGTACGTTTATAAATTTTCTCATAAGTCATTTTGTAATGGCAATAGTGATGCATGCATTATATAAAAACACATGCGTATATGAAGTTCAAGTGGAATCATTTTTTTAAGATTTATAAATTTATAATATTTTAGTTCATTATTTTTAAAAATGGCATGCATACATGTATAGAGGTTGAATCAATGATAATTAAATTTATTTTTTAAAAAAAATCATGGGATATTTATGTGTATAATTATAGTTAAAAATTTTACACTAATTTTTTTGAAATAAATATTCTAAATTGATATAATATATTTACATCTGAAAATTTGAAAATCAAAATTTTTATAGAAGTATGGAATTAAAAATATGGATTAAATTTAGTTTAGAAGTTTAATTTTAAGGTATGGCCCAAAAATATTAAATCAGTTTAACTTAATTGTTAAAAAGTTAAATTTTACATATTAAATATTAAAATGAATTATAATTATGTAATTAAAATGTGAAGTCATTTATTATGAACTTACATAATTAAATAATGATATGAATATGCATAAGATTTGAAATATACATGTTTATATCTATGCAATGACATAATATATCACAAGTTGAAGTATTGGTTAGATGATTAAGGAGTTGGTTTGTGGCCATGGAGATGAAGGTTCAATTCCCTTTAATGACATTCTAAA
>Ga0116229_10010819_pt1 | contig 13598 bp, 16 predicted proteins | sample S1TSphgellanicum_3_FD_87313 | JGI IMG/M metagenome (GOLD analysis project Ga0116229, IMG submission 87313) | Host-associated microbial communities from peat moss isolated from Minnesota, USA - S1T2_Fc - Sphagnum magellanicum MG | ecosystem: Host-associated > Plants > Peat moss > Unclassified...
ACACCTTTGCTGAGTAACAAATCCACAAGTGAGGTGTTCTGAACTCCCTTCTGATATGTGAATGTAGAATCAGAGGTAGGAAAGCCCACTAGTTTAGCCATGCTAGAACTAGTGACCAGATTAGGAATGCCATTTACAACACGTGAACCAATCGAATGTTTCTCCTAGGTGTTGGATGGGACCTTTGTAGCATGTGGATCAAGGATTGGTAGAGGACCTGATGTAGTGTTTAGGGTATCCTCTAATATTACAATTATGTCCCTGGTGCTTAGCTTTAAATCTTGAAAACAAAACATTGGTGTATTCACAAGCTTTTGTGCCACTTCATGCATTTGAAGTTGGCATTCCATAAGCTGATCAGTGGAAAATTGTGTGTTTTCGTGATGTACATGTATTCTTGGGACACGAGAATTTGATGCCCTAACAGCTTGTGGTGTAGTAATCTCCTCCCCCCTCACCAACAAGGTGTGTTTTTCTTTCGTGTTGAGAAGACGAAAAGATTGTGGCATGATTATTCGAGCTCTTCTAGCCCTAGTAATAGGACTTGAACTAGATGCGAATCCATTAGTCTGAATTATCTGCTTAGTGACAGAAACTTTGGGTGCCACACTAGCCTCTTGTGCCGCGACATAGGAAGGGCAAAAAGAAGTAGCAAATTATGGTGTGAGACTAGAATTGTGTGGAATGAAAAAAACATACTTCCCAACCATGGCATCGTGTGGGAGGCCATAGAACGACCTAGGAGGTCCCTCTCGTGATCCTGAACCTTGTACAGGTTGGGCATGACTAACTGGTTGGGAGGACTTGCCTTTTAGATTAGCAAGTTGGGCCCTCAATGATTCGAGTTCATTTTGTAGAGTCTGAACTTGAATTGCATGGGCTTGAAGCACCTCCTTCTTATCAGCATTGTGATCCTTCTTCTTAACATTCTTGTTGGAATTACCCTTGGTGGGCAAAACCTGAGTGGAAGGTTGAGGTGCCTTGGCTTTTGGGTAAGGGACAACGGAAGATGCTAGCAAATTTTGCCGTTGCAATCGGAGTTACTTTCATTTCGGGAACTTGGCAAAACAAACAAATTCCTGATGTCCCTCTTTCCCACAATAATCACAAAAGAGATCCTTGGAAGGAATGTTGCACTCACTAACTTTGTGGGCAGGATTACCATAGTAGTTGTAAGAAGGTAGGATGGGTGTAGCCGAGTGCATTGCTTTAGTCCTTGAAGAAGAATGTGATGATCTAGTTGTCGCAACTGGTGTAAGCTGAAGCCTTGAACATGATGGAGGCTTCATAGTACTAGCCTCATAATGTGCATGAGCTAGTTCTAGCTTTTCAGAAATGTTGTACACATTTAGCAAAGTGTACAAGTTTCCAAATTCTGCAAAAACTTATGCATGGAGTGTTGGAGTACCTGCCAACGAACAAAGATACTAGTGGGTAGCTTCCAGGTCTGGGATGCTCTGGGTATCCTCTTTGAGTTTGAGAAGCCTCCTGTAAAGCATCTTGAGGGTTTCATCTTTCTGCCGAGAGAAGGTGGCGAGCTGCAGAATTTTTTCAAAACTTTTCACTAAAAATTCCAGCTCAAGAATTCGAAAGAATTCCCCCACTTGATCAGCAAAAGCTGGCACATCGGTGGTGGGAGGATTGTTTGCGGTAGCATCAATGAGTTGTTGAGAGAAAGGTTTACTGAGGTAGGTACCGGGTCTGGATTATTCGGCATAGTCCCGTGATGTGCAATTGCAGCTTACAATGCAGCTTGAGAGGCGATGGCGATGGCTATGGCGTAAACTGGATTAGGAATCTGGGTGACACCCAAAATCCTTGCAAAATGTTGCTCATAGACATCCAATGCCTCATAGTGCACATAACGAGCCAATTGTTTGAATGCAAACGCTTCAATGTAATTAGTGCCATACTTGAGCTCCAATTCACAAACCACAGTTGAGAAACTTACCTTGAAGTCCTTCAAAGAAATCGTAGCTGGTCTTTTGCTGAACTTCTCAATTCTCCCAGAGGAACTACTGACCTCCATGGTGTATATGGGTGTTGAGGTCACAGTTTGCAACAGAATATACGATGATGGTGTGAAAGTAGGTGCGACAACAAACGTACCCCACTGATGAACCCCTCCAAATGGACTTTGATGTACTATTGATGTATTGTAACCTAAATTAGAATTCTTGGTAGGAGTTGTACTAATTGATGATGGTGCTGTGGATGTTTGATGGTACCATCGTCAACTTATAGAAATCGGCTCAAAAGATTGTGTGTTATTTCGTAGCTAATACTTGGGCTCTCACTGAGCGGTAGTGCTCTCATCATCTGAGGACATGGTGTTGTCCCATGCCCTAAAATTTTGTGATAATACATAGCATTAACTAAAACATAATGTATGATTTGAAGAATACAATGCGTCATTAGGAATAACCCGCGCCAAACAAACGTCGCGCAGAGGTCAAACAAACATCCAACGAAGGTCGAACGAAACTTGAACGGAAGTCAAACACATGTCGAATGAAAAAACAAGACAGCAAAATGGTAGGACGTAAGACGACAGGGCGTAGGATGACAGGACGAAAGTTAGATGGAAATCTGACACATGTCAGATGGACGTCAAATGGAAGTCCGACGAACGTCAGTCGGACATCGGACAGAAATCCAACGAACGTTCGTCAGACGTTGGCTGGACGTCGGACGGGAGTCTGACGAAAGTCCGATGGTCGTCGGACGAGCAGAGCTTAGCCACTATTTCTACAATGGTAAGTGGCAACATTACACTACAACTCCTAGCAATGCAACGCTACGACGATGGCCGGCAACGCGACGCTGCGTTGATGGTTGGCAGTTCGTTGCTGCAACGATGGCCGACAACACTACAGCTCACTGCGATGGCCAGCAGCGTTGTAACTCACAACGATGGCCGGCAGCGTTATAACTCACGGTGATGGCCGACGGCGTTGCAACTCACGGCGATGGCCAGCAACGTTGTAACTCACGGCACTGTTGTGACGATGGCCAGCAGCGCGCTGCAACTCACGGCGCTGTTGCGGTGATGGCCAGCAACACGCTGTCGCGGCGATGGTCGGCAGCAGACTACAACTTGCGATGCTGCTATGATGGCCGGCAGCACGCTAGAGCCCTGGCCAACACTGCGCTGTAACGTTTTTATTTTGTTTTTGGTTTTTTTTTTACTCGATAGCTTCAAGAGAAAAAAAGAAAGGGAAAAAGAAAGAAGTTTTGAAACCTGCTCTCTAGCGTCCCAGCTTTGTTGGTTGTAAGAAATAGAATAACACAAGCTCCTTCCAACAACACCAATAGCAACACTAGTAGCGCGCTCCCTCCACCGTGAACATCTAGAAATCCTAGCTTATTATGAAGGAAACTCTCATGACAAAGGAATTCTAGAAAAACTAAAGAGAGAAAGGAAAGCCTTGGCCTTTTATACTACCGCCAACCAACTGAAATCTTAAGTACCTAATAACGTATAGTCGCCTAAGACCGTACATTAACCCTAAAAGCGCACATGGGCATGCCCGTAACTGGCCATCATGTATGAGGCCATGTACGGGCATGACAATAGTTAGTTAATATTTATTTAGATAGTTAATAATGAATATTTAATATTTGTAGTGTATAGTTTATATTTTAAATATATGTTAAATTTAATCATTAGTAATTAAATGGTTATCTAATTATCTAATGAGTGATGTACTTGAATTGTTTATAAATCTAAAAACTAAAAACAAAAGGCATGAAAAAAGTTTTGGAATTGCAATTTAATTTGTGAAGAAGTTGTAACTTCAAAACTTATCCCATATTGTTTGTTCTCTATTCCTATTTTGAACACTATATAAACAAGGGATGTGGTCATTAAATTTCACATTATGAAATTTGTGCACATGGGATGAGCTAATCAAAAGGCTTAACCCAAAACAAAAAAAAAAGTTATGCTCAATTTTAAATTGAACCTCTTCAAGCTACTTAGCTACCTAACTAAGTAGGTACATAGCATGACCTACCGACCTAGGTCAACCTATGTCCCAACCTACCTAAGTACTTACTTATATGAGTAGGTATTTAGCCTAGGAAGGTAAACCTACCTATCTACATTTTTACTTAAGTAGATAAGTATGTAGGTATGTAGCCTAGGTTTTTAAGCACCTATTTATGTACCTACCTAGGCACCTACCAACTTAATATTAATATTTTGTATTAAATTCATCTTAAGGTGCCACGTGGCATATTTAAATTGGCCCACATGTCATAATATAGGGCACACGGGATTTGAATATTTTGTATTAAATTCATCTTAAGGTGCCACATTTTTCATCTATTGTTATGGGTTACATTCTTGCCAAATCATAAGCTTTTCAATTATGTCATGTTGTGCATTGCATTCTTGTTAAATCAATAGAAGGTCTTTCATTTTTGTGTTGTCATTGCACTTTTGCAATTATATGTTGTGTGTTACACTCTTGTTAAATCTAAAACATTTAGTCAATTTTGAAAGTTGATTATTTAACACTTGTAGTTTGAATTATATTTCATCAACAATGTTAAGCAATTAAAAAAATATTTTTATGGGATGAATGTTAAACCTCCCCCATTGTTGTCAACAACATTATATATGTATTTTGTGAAAAAAATAAGGTGCCTTGAAAGTAACTAATTATTGAAATAACCACATTGTCATCAATGACAATAAACAATTTAAAAATATCTAAAGCATTCAAAACCCATCATTGTCAACAACATTAATTAGATTTGATGAAAATTGTAGCACCTTTGGAAAAAAATGAAAAAAAAATCTCATTGTTTTCCATGACATTTATAAATAAGTTTGAAGGAAATTGTGGGACCTTTGGAGAGAAAAAAAAAACCCATTGTTGTCAACGACATTCGGTTAGTTTGCCCAAATTATATATATATAATTATTATATTATATTTTTATTTTTTAAACAATGACCATGGGGTGGATATTAACAAGATAATAGTAATATAGTTAAGACATATTGAAAATACTAGCATTTTAAACTATAACCATCAAATACATTCATAATGGAATTTACATTATATTATTCAACAAATGTTATGTCACATAAAATTAAATTGTGTTTCATGAAGCTTTAGTTAATTAAAGCTATGGGGAAAAAAAGTTTCATTGATAAGAACTTAATGATAAATTAAATATTCATCCATATATTAAAACATGTAAGTTCAACTTTTTTTCATCCATACATTAAATGAATGAAAAAAACATTCAACCATAATGAAGATGAATGCTTACATTCATCCCCATATTTGCTTCTCGATTTATTTGTATAACATTTAGTTTGTGATTAAGTTTTTGGGTTTTATTTACATGTGTATAAAGGAAAAGCCATTTTACCATCCCAAGTTCTAACTCTAGGCTTTAGGCTCATGCAACAGCTTATTTCCTTTTCTAAGGACTACACATGACATGTGTCATTTTTATGTTGGTTTATAAAAATTTGTCTTTTGAATACCCTCTTTAACATTACATTTTAGTTATAAATACATTTTGATTACAAATTGATTTTATATTATGTATATTATGGATTCATGCTTTCTATCACATAAACATGAACAACTTTTGTTAAAGGCACATTTTCAAAATCCATAATTTTTAGGTTGCAAAACACTTTTGAACCAATGTGTTCAAATCAATTATAAAAAATAAATTCATGAGTCCAAATCCTTTTACCTTTCTAGTCATCAATGTTAAAATCCTTTATAATTTTAAGAAGGAATGGTGCACATTTGGTAGAAAAAAGGATGTTTGCAAAAAACAGAAATTATCCAGTAGATCGAGGTTTGAGTGCTTTGAGCATGCAAAAACATTTTTGATTTGTGTCAAGCTTTGAGCACGTAAAATTTACAATTAATGAAAAATATTCCAAAAAACATTGTGACAATCCAAACTATTATGTTTAACTTGTGATTTTTCAAACAAATAAAAATGTAATTTTAAGGAGTGTCCATTTACTTCAATGGCTCCTTTGACTAAGTTTTTACTCCAAGGCGATAAAGGAAACATCCCTAACTTACTTGGAAAGCTTCATCACATGCATCAATTTTGGATTGAATACAATTGTCCAATAGGAGAAATTGATGAAAGACATAGGAAAAATGACAAATATAAGGCAAGTTCCTCTGAGAATATTTAGGGTCTTTCAAAAAAACATTAAAAATCTTTTAAATCTTTCTTGATACTATTATGTTAAGGTGTATATTACAAAATATCCCAAAATACGTCATTAAAACATATTTTCAAATTGTGTTTTTAATGTCAAAATTGTTTTTAAGCAGTGGTTACAAGTTTTTAAAATTGTAAATTATGGGTCAAAACACGTAACTAGGAGCCAAAAAAGGCATCGGATGTTAAACATAATTAGTCAAAATCAAACATTAATAAAATAATTTTCATTGAAAAAAAATATAAATGATAAAAACATATTAACCACATTCAAAAAACATTCATACTTTTTTAAATGTGGAATTTTAAAACTTTAAAAATTCAAAGAATCTTTCAAAATTGCTTCAAAATTTCAGAGCTTCAAGAGTCTTTTACCACATATAAATGGGTTATAATATACATGATGTATGAAAAAAAGTTATAGCTTAAAGTACAATAAAACTAAAGATTGTTAAATTCTAATTTTTGGTGATGATTTAAAATTTTGATCATTTTTCAAGATGAAACATTGAATCTGCAAAGAATATGTACACTTTGAAACATTAAGAGTGGAGGTAATCCTTTTCGATATGCACTACAAGTATGCAAATCTTCTGACATTGGGTGACTTGAAGGCTATTATTGATGGGGATCTTAGCACAAATCAACTATTGAAGGACTATGTATCATTCGTTGATAATGGCATTTATGTTGACAACATATAGTTATGTTGGAGAGTGTGAAGTATGGAAGGGACCAGATTGGGAACAATGCCTCTTCGCGGGCCTTTTCAATTATAAGGTTTGCTTCCAAGTTATTGTTTATGTGTGATAAAGAGGTTTTTATTGTATGTAGTTCTTTGCAATGGTACACAAATACCAATTTTTTTTTAACTTTCGTTTGGAATTTGGCCAATACATGGTAGTAGATATAAAGGTTCCTTTGAGGAAGGAAACCTTCATGAAGACTCTCATGCTCTTTTACACTTACTTGTTATTTAATCAAATAATCATAAACATAAAAAAAGATGTGTTGGGATCTAGATCGCTTTTGTCATTGGTTCAAAGCAATGGTATGTCTTTTCTTGCTAAACAAAGGCTTTATAATTATGAGATTTAAGCCCCAAGGCCCTTGAGACAATTTTGGATCCAATTTTGTAAAGTGAAATGGATTGCCTCAACATGTATGGAAGAAGAGCCTTCATGCATTTATGCCAAGTAAGTATTTCACTAGGATGAAGAAATGTTTTTACTCAAATATATTCAAATTCAGTTTTTACAAGCGTTTTTTATTATATAATGTTTTAGGAAAGAAAGTGCAAGGTATTCAACTTTGTTCCTGAAGATGTGAGGCAAGTAGGTAGGGAAATTGCATCTATGAGTCTATGTATGTTCTCATCTCACCCATTTGTATCGCCCAAAAAACAATGTGGAATGAATCCTAATGATGATGAAATGGAAGATTAAAGGAATGAAAAATATCCACAACTTGAAGGGGCTAGGTTTAAAAATATGGAGATGGAAAATGTTGATATCCATGAAAATATTTGTCAACATTTAGACCAACCATCTTGCTCTACATCAAAGGCATGTAAGAAGCAAATGGTGCATAAAGAAACTAAACATTTAAGCTTCAACTTAAACACTAAGGAAGAAGCGAGGAATCTCAAATGCATTGACCAATAATCACCAAGATAGATAAGAGACTTTAAACACAACAAGACTAACAGTTGCATCATCTAGTAAAGTTTTTATGTAGTAATCCAATGCTCAGAATATGGTTGAAATGTCCTTGCCATCCTCTATTGAAAACCCTTCAATTGGGGTGGTTCTAATAGGAAGGTTGGAACAAAAGGCCTCAGAAGCAGTGTCCAATAGGCTACCTATTGAAAAGTTGAGCCTTTATAGATAAAAAATCAAAGATTCCTTCTTTTGTATAATTTATTTAATCCTTGTTTTTGAACATCTTGCTTACAGTTGAATGAAAATATGATTTACTGAATAGTCCAAGTTGTAATAGTTATTCAATCTGGTCATTTCCTATATATCTCCATGACCACTAGGTGAGTAGATGTTTCTCTATTTGACATATCCCCACTTGGTGGTTGTTAATGGGTTTTTATATTTTCATTAAGGTTGTTCAACTTTTAAATTTTCAACAACAGGTTCCTAAAGTAGCAACAAGTACATGCAAACTAACAAAACTAAAATTAACTACAAATCCTCAACTGACATATACACAAATTACTCAAAGCTTGAAGAAAGTTGGCTGAAAAAAAATTAATTTATGTTCCAAAGTGAAAGAATGAAACACACAAAATCAAAATGAAATCAAAAGTCCTCAAACATGTTTTTCTTCCTAGTTTTATACTAGTTATTTCAAAAATAAAACAATCACAACTAACTATTAAAATAATCATTAACTGATACCTAAACTAATAATCCAAAATTTCAAAAAACTACACCCTATTTAACTACCTGTTTTGCCACCTATTCTGTAGATTGCTACTTAACTGACCTGTCCACCTATCTACTTAACCTAGTATAATATTAGTTATCAGATTTAGTAACCGGTTAGGTTAATGCCATAGGTTAGGTTAAATAACAGGTTAGATCACATGTTAAGTTTAACAACCTACTTGGTGGCCACTGGGTCATTAAATGTTTTTCTATTTGATGATATATCAACTTGGTGACCACCAGGTGGGCTTCATATTTTTGAAGTTCTTTTGGCAAATTTTGCATCATCGGATACATATTTCAATTAAATTGTAGTTTTGAGCATAAGATTCTTGGAATGAACATAGTTTCCTTTCCGTTGTTTATGATGTGGTCATTTTTGGAATGTTATTTTGTTTTAACACCATCGGATGGCCGCCATGTGGTTTTCATGTCTTTTTTGAAATGTGCAACCACATTTTGACGTTGCTTATATGCTATATACAAGTGATGGTCTAGTGATATTATGGAGTCTGAGAATCTTGGAACAAAAAATGTTTTCTTATGTAGGCTATGTATTCGATGAGTTTCGTGACACTTTTTTTAAGAATTCAGCTAATTGGGGCAAGTTACAGTTTCATTATGGCCGTAGTGGAAATCGGAGGACCACCATTCAATTATTTGGACAACTGGACAACACTAAATTACATTCAAGATGACAGACACCATCATCATCTCCAAGTCAACCTTCGTCACATCGAGGTTCAATGTCTTTGCTTTAATGTGCACCTCCATCTCTTTCATTTGTTTGGCCTTTTTTATTGTCTTCACCACAATTGCCCCTTGTGGGAGTTGATGGTGCAAGAGATGAAAAACTTCCTCTAATTCTCCATGAAACTAATGAAGAAGATAGTGGGTCAAGGCTTCAAGTAATTGTTCTTAGAGGTTTTAGATCAAACCTTCGTTTGCAAACATAAAGGACCTTGAGGTGAATCTTCTACACATCATTTTCAATTTGAAAGGCATCCTTGTTAGGAAAGAACATTTCTCAATCAATAACCTATTGACTCTGTTGATAACATAGGTTGTCATCCCACCATACTAAACAAGAAGGTTATTCTGAAGCTAAGTCTCAAAAACTTCCTCATGAAGTGTATAAAACAATCTATTGTTTACATATGAACTTCAACTCGGCTTTACAAAATGAAAACCTACTTGAAGAAAATAGTAGAAGAGATGGGTATTGAGATTGACCTTCAAAGGATTATTGGTCAAGATCTATGCAAAAAAATAACAAGCATACTATGCAGTTTCCTTACAAAAAGGACAATAAACACTTCAAACGTCCCATTCATGATAAAATTAATATTTATCATAACTATTTTTTTGATTTTTTCCCTAGGTATCTTGATACTCACTTTGGAAATATATTGTTGGTAAAGAATACACTTTACAAAACTTGCCAGAATTTGCCTTTTAATGCCATTTTCATTTAGTTTTATGAAGACATGCTAGAAAAGGTTAATTATCTTTCATGGACTCTTCTCCCATACTTAAAGTCATTTCATTACTCTAGATTTAGTGTTCCCACCTTTGTGCAGAACTATCCCTTTGGCACCATCAGAAGTTTCAAGGCAAATGATGTCATTCAAATTTTGGATGTTATTTGAAAACTGCAATGTGGCGTGTAAAACTAGTTTTTGTGAAAATCGATCAACATCCATAGTAAGTAGTCTAAATTTTCCCTTTTGTTTTTTTCTTCAAATCCTCTCTTGGATTTTTTCATCTCATTAACTTATATGGTACTTCAATTGGTGGACTTTCCTAACTACTCTATGTTTGTTCTTTTAGGTAATTGGTGCGTCATTTCTTAAGATGGCAAAAGAAGTGGAATTGCCAAATTCACGAACCTTTGGTGGATAAGAATTACATGAGATGCCATCAACTTTAGGAGTGGACTCCCCAATATTTCATTCGCCTTCACCAAAGGTGAGTCCATTGCATGTTATTTTTAATTTGAACAAAAAACTTGTTGCCACGCACTTTGATAAGGGTATATATCAAAGAGTTCCATCTCCCATTGTCGTTCTCAAGCTTGGATTAAAGAAATTCCTGGAGAGATGTGTAATGCAATTCCATGTGTATATTCCGTAGCCCAACGTCACAATATCTACAGTCTTCAACCTTGTTTTCACAACCTTGTGTTTTATTGGTTATTACTCTTTTGGAAGAGGTGATTCAGTAAAGCTACCCTTTGATTTAGACTCCTCACTAGGACAATCTTCAAGTTCTTCATCCCCATTATCCTCTTCAACCTCTTTTTCTTGTTCATCATCTTGATCTTCTTCATGCTCATTCTTTTCCTCCTCCCCTTCATCTTCCACAAATGTGGCATCTTGATCAATGCCATCACTAGCTTCCACACTACATTCATATAGTGTGGAATGAAGTTGCATTAGAGGCTTTACACTCCAACATTTGCTCTTCGACTTATATTTTTGGTTTCAAATTGCTGCTAGAATTATTCCTTTTCAAAATTGCCATGGTGGATGGAACTTTTCTTTCTTGGAGTTCTTGAATTGAAAAAACTTTTCTTATTTTGGCACTAGTAAAGTGGATGTAGATTTGCTTTTAAACCCACTTTTACCTCCTCCAAATTCTGAAGCAGCTACAAATTCAAGATGGGAAACATTTCTTGTAACTTCAAGCCCATCACAACCTATATTTTCCTTTGACAATTCCATTGCTATGAAATTATTGCCATATGTTCTCTTTATGATGGGCAAGGCAATAGGTAGATCAAATTGTGTCTTTTGCTAATTTGACCATCATTTGAGTACACAAGTCTTGAAACTCTAGCTTTGTTTGGCACATGAACCACTTCCAAAGTGGTTAGTGTTATTACTTGTGTTCCAAACACTACTAGGAAATGCGTCCTAGTTCACTCTGGGTTTCACTAGATTTTTGAGTGAATTTGGACACTTTCACCTAATGAAATTGTTTAACCCCCTAGTGAATAGGGACCAATTGCTATGGACAATGACTTGTTTCACTAGTACCTAATGAAACAAGGTTATTCTCAAGTGAAATACAAATTTACCAAACCATTCACTTACTAGTTAATTAACTAACCAGTATGGAAATTAATTAAAATTTAATTATTTAATATAGAATATTATTGATAATTTCATGATTTTTAAAGCCTATTATTTATTGACACGTGTCACTACCTACACTAGGTTAAAAACCTAGCCTAGGTAGGTAGGTAGGCCATGTAATCAACCTAGGCACCTAGGAATTCGATAGGAGAATATTCGGTCAACATACCATTGTTGACCACACATAACACCACCTATAAGGTTTGACCTTTGGAATGGGGGCAAACATCCTTACCATCAAGCCACCACACTTGTTGCGATAATATGTTACATTACATTTTATTTATGAAATAATTCATTTTAAACATTACAAAAACATAAACTTTGAAAATTCATATCTTATTGAGATTTTGTTCAAATGAAATGATTCGAGTTTACTTTTTTTAAAAATTCAATAATGTACATAATTACATTTATTTCCTTTTGAAAGTTTAAAATCATTTGAACAAAAAAAAAGTTGAATATCATTATTCAATAACATTTCAATGACCATTATTTTGAAAAATAATAATTTAATAAATGGATTTTTTTTGTTAATATAATAACACTACCTATGTTAAGCTACTTTCAATTATTATATGACTATTTTTCATTAATTTAAATTATTTCACCCTACATTATTTACAGTTATTTATAGCTATTTATGGCTATTCTTAATTACTTTTGGTTATTTTTGGCTATTTCACCCTAGGCTACTTTTGGTTATTCTAAGTTATTTTTGACTATTTTAACTTACTTCAATTTATGTTATTTCAGCTATTGTAAGTTTTTTTGGTTATTCTATGTTATTTTTGACTATTTTAACTTATTTCAATTTAGGTTATTTTCAGCTATTATAAGTTTTTTTGGTTATTCTATGTTATTTTTGGCTATTGTAGATTATTTCAATTTAAACTATTTGCAATTATTATAAACTATTTTTGGCTATTTTAACTTATTTCACCTTAGGTTATTTTCAGCTATTGTAAGTTTTTTTTTCTATTCTATGTTATTTTTGGCTATTGTAAATTATTTCAATTTAGACTACTTGTAGCTATTATAAGTTACTTTTGACTATTGAAAGTTACTTTTGTTTATTATAAATTATTTCACCTTAAATTATTTTTGGCAATCCTAAGCAATTATAATATATGGCTATTGGTACCTATTCTATTTGTGGCTATCAATGTGTTTTAGTGGTAATTTTATTAATAATTATTCTATTGGTGGCTATTGGTGGCTATTATATTAATGGCTATTGGTGGCTATTATATTAATGGCTACTCGTGGTTATTATATTATTGGTCACTAATGGCTATTCTATTAATGGCTACTAGTGGCTATTCTATTAATGGTTATTCGTGATTAATTTATTAATGGCTATTGGTGACTATTCTATCAATGGATATTCGTGATTAATCTATTAATGGCTATTGGTGGTTATTATACTAATGGCTATTTGTGACTAATATATTAATGGCTATTTGTGATTAATCTATTAATGGCTATTGGTGGATATTCTATTAATGGATATTCGTGATTAATCTATTAATGGCTATTGTGGCTATTTTATTAATGGCTATTGTAGCTATTTTATTAATGGCTTATTGGTGGCTATTCTGTTAATGGCTATTGGTGGCTATTTTATTAATGGCTATTGGCGGTTATTCTATTAATGGTTGTTGGTGGCTATTTTATGAATGGTTATGAATGGTTATTGTATTATAAGTTATTGTTGGTTATTATATGTTATATTACAACTATTGATGATTATTGTATTATAAATTATTGTTTGATATTATATGTTATAATATCATAGGCTATTGGTAG
>Ga0116229_10010822_pt1 | contig 13597 bp, 7 predicted proteins | sample S1TSphgellanicum_3_FD_87313 | JGI IMG/M metagenome (GOLD analysis project Ga0116229, IMG submission 87313) | Host-associated microbial communities from peat moss isolated from Minnesota, USA - S1T2_Fc - Sphagnum magellanicum MG | ecosystem: Host-associated > Plants > Peat moss > Unclassified...
AAAAAACAAGAAATGGGCAGAAAAATCTAAGGCTACATATTTGCTTCTTTTTTTATCTTTTTTTTTGGATTTGTTTTTTTGGATTTTTCTCCCCTTCTCTTAAATTAACAAAAATTAAGAAAAAAAATAAAAAATAAAAAATAAGAAATGAGCAGAAAAATCTAAGGCTACGTATTTGCTTTTTTTTTTATCTTTTTTTTTTTTGGATGACGTTTGGCCAGCAGCTCCGGGGAGCTTTCACAACAACCGTTGCAGGAGAAATAAGAAAAGGGGGGGGGGGCCCACGGGTGCATTATGCACCGGGTACACAATAGTTTCAATTATATGTGTATGATACCCAGTCATTACAATGAGGGATGTTAACACATTTAAAGTGTCCTCTACATAGGGGGTTGGGGGGTGGGGTGCTCATTTAGAAATGCTTTAGTCCAAGGTGTTACCTTGTGTAAAACATTGATATTTTTTTTTCGCCTTGTGATACTTGTTAAGTGTCATGAGAAAGAAAGGAAAAGAAAAAAAGGTATGGAGAATGTCATTTGTGGAAGATACATTTTTGCTCAATAACATGCCTTCTAGATAACATACATTATTGGTGTTGTTGTAGGCGTGTGCTATTGTGATTTTAGTTTATCGTTTTCAATTTATTTTTAAATTCTAACAGGTTAATCTTTTAAAATTCTTCCTTTTCAATTATGGTTGTAAAAAAATATTCTTTGTGCATTTTCAAAAATAGAAAATGATGTTTAATTGTTTATGTTCATTATTAGTGATAGGAAGGATAGAGGAAAAACATTTGAGTTCTAATTGAACTTTGTTGTCATGAACTGTTTTGATTGTGTGGAACTTCATTTTGGAAGGAACTTCAACTAACATACAAGACATACCATGAGGTTAATAGTACATGTTGAAGTTTTTCTTGTGACATCATTGTTATACCCCTTGTTTTAATACTATTGTGATCATTAATTGTTTGATGTTTAATTGTTTGTGTTGACTCTTAGTGACAAGAAGGATAGAGGAGAAGCATTTAAGTTCTAATTGAACTCTATTGTCATTCTGTGCATCCTACAACATAGATAAGTCTTCACCTTCTATTTTTTTATGCTCCATGGACAAATTAAAGGATAGGGTTTTATTTTTAAAGGATAGTGTGTATTGTTGTTTCAAATCATAGATTTCTTTTTCAAACTACCCTCTCCTTCATATCTAGATCTAAGCTTTAACAACTTAAACCCATTGTTGAAACAAACACAAAGTTCCTTCTTATTATAGTTACACTACATGATTTACAATTGCAAAATTGTCTTCTAGTTTTATCACAATAATCAAGGCATTGGGTGAAGCCAAGGATCACCACATGATTTTCTCGGTTTTTACTAAGAGAATACGATGACAATAAATGGGTAGAAAACTTTAAAATGACCAAGTCAACATTGTTTAAGATTGTTAACCAATTGTGGCTTATGTTGCTGAAGCAAGACACTCAATATTGAAGCGTAATTCTTGTTGAAATATGAATGCCATGCGCTATTTTCAAACTAGCCCATGGTGTTTGTTTCTTGATTTGTAACAAGTTATTTGCAATCAATAAATCAACATTGTCATTTGTGTTGCATGAGTTTGTGGAGGCTGCCAACTTCACTTTCAGGAAGTTAGTTTTGTGGCCAACAGGAGTAGAAATGAGTGTTGTGATGGAAGGTTTTCAACAGTTGTGTGGATTGCCAAACATTCACGGTGCAATTGATGGCACCCACATCCAAACTTGTATGGGTCCCCCTTATTTTGTTTTGTAAAATTTCATTCCCAGTTATGCATTTGATGACCTATTATGCTGAAACTGGCTGCCCTAATCGCCTGACTTTATTAAAACACGTTCTTTGATTTTTTGCAACCATGGTTAGCAACCTTAAGACCTGCCTCAACAATAGTCAGAGCTCTCTGTTCCTGTTCTTGAGAATTGTTCAACATTTGATCACTTTTATTACGATGGTGATTTGTTTAAATAATTTTGACTTATTAAATTTCTTTGTAAAGTAACCCTTAGGCTCGCACTATGTTTGGTCTTGTATTACGTTTTTCACCTTAAGTTCGGCGCATTTGTAAAGTCACCCTGAATTAGAGAATTTTAGGAAAACATAGGGTGAGTCAGGATTTGACTCCGTTGACAGTCCAACTTTTGGATAATCAATTAATTGAGTATTGGGGAAAGTGGGGCATGGGGTGGTAGGGTTATTTCATGAACTCATAAGGCTGGGTGGAGGGGGGCATGAATTTTTGTCAAAAAAACATTGGGAGTGTTTGGGGGGTTTGATTGGAAGCAATGTCTCTTATTGCAAAAATTTCACCCAATGACGACCCCAAGATTAACCTCTTGACTTTCTCAAAGGATTTTTTTTATGAAAATGTTCAATAACTTTGGTAGAAAAATAAAGGGAAAAGGGTAGTTCCTCACATTTCAATTATTTCTTCAACATAAATTCTGAAAAAAAAAAGAAAGTTCCTTTCTAACTTGTAGCCGAACTTGGCTATAAATGACAAAGAATGTGACAGCAAGGTGATGTTTGGAAAGGTTGGGGGAGGATTTTTTATGACTCATTTGGGGATCATCAATTAGGGTGCTTTGGACACCTATTTTTCTAGGTGCCTATGCAGTTCAGCTGCTACTGTCAAGACGCATGGGAGAAAAACCAGAAAAAGACAAGCTGAAACTCAGGAAAGCACTGAAATCGGCTCATTTCTGAAATTCACCCTGTATTTGTTTCCTTTGTTCCAACTCACCATCCCTGAGTTTTTGCCAAACTCAAGGTGAGAACCTTGAGTTTTGGTGACCTTCCGGATAACTTTGTTATTTTGATAACTTTTTAAGGGCAAAACGCCATGAGAGAATAAATAACATTCTTTTTCTGACCAGTCATTTACACTCAAATGTTCTGGCTTGCTCTTTTGGCTTTCATCCTTTTCTAAGGAGCTGAATCTAACAAGCAAAGCAGTTTTCCCTTTTGAAGCAGCAAAAAAAACAAAAAGAACATTCTTCTTCCACAAGCATTTTATTGATGCTCAATCAATCAAATTATATTAGGGAAATATTGTCTGTTTTGTGAACCACAAATAATTATTACCTTACCTTCTTGTCAGATTTGGTGGAAATTAATTTTAAAAAATTCAGAAAAAGAGAATTCTTAACAGTTTCATGAGAATCTTGATGAATTGTATAAAAGTTCATAATCCATCACGAACTCCAGGAAAAAAAAAAAAAAGAAAGAAAAAGAAGAAAAAAGAGCAAGCCAAAAAATTTGAGTGTTTTACTTATTTTTGGAAATTCCAACATGTAGAAAGGGGGTTTGTGCTTTCGTATATATTTCGTTTTCTGTACACATACACGTGGAGGAGGATTTGTGCTTTGTATGTAAATTCGCTTTCTGTGAAGGGGAAGTTCCCGTCCCCACTAGAGACCATTGCGGTAGCGTACAGACGAGAGCACAAGTTTTGTGGAGAAATTTCCAATCATACCTTCCTGCAAGCAAGCGAGAATTTGCAGTCTTTTTGATGATGCATTCAATGTTTCTTTGTGTTTTTAAAAAACAAAAAAATTTAGGTGTTTTTTTTGGTCACGGTTCTGAGGCTGGTTGCGCAGAATGTAGAGTGCGGGAGCGGGGACCACAGTAGAGGGAGAATTTAGTTCGCCTTGCTGCCTCTTCATTTTCTGTTATGTCGTCTTTCATACGGAATGACTCGTTCTTTCGGGGATTTGGCACAGAATTAGCAGCGGCTGTCGACTTCACTGGATTTTTTATAGGTCTGCTGTTGTTGTTTGTGTGTGTGTGTGTGTGTTGTCGCATTGATCTACTTCGGTTTTTCTTTTCTGTCAGCCTTTCTTATTTCGTGGAGAATAATCCTCGAAGACCCGGTGGTGTTGGAGTTTGTTCGGTGTTCTCGGATCTAACGTGGTGCTCAATTCCTGGTTATTTTTCTTACAGTACGCCGTGAAACTCAGCACACCTTTCTCTATCGACGTTTGGTTTTTTTTTTTTGGGGCTCTTCATTTGCATCTACGCTGTTTGTGGCCGGGAGGTTTGTTTCGTTCTTTCCTTGTTTGTGAGCAGCTCGATATGTCTGCTTTGCCAGTATCGATTAGGGTTATCTGTTGATATGTAATAGGCTGAACTACTTTCATGTGTTGCACATCGGCCGGATGTCCTACAGCCGTCGTCCTTTCTATCTACCACATTTTGGCCGAGCCATATCTACACAGGAAAACATCGTTAGATTGATTGTAGGTGATCGTCCTGCTTCACCAGTATGCCCCTGCAGACAGTGAAAGAGTTTCTCCAAGAGAATGGCAGTAGAAACGCTGGCTTAGTTTGGAAGATGACTGAATTCCTTCAACAACCTCTTTTTGCCAGCCAAAGAGGTAACCATCAAGCTTTGCTGGTTTATGTCTCAGGTTGCACACACAGCGTGGCAGAAACTCTATGGGATACGAGTCAGGTAATGATCTGTAAGCAGTAAACTTCTCACTGCAATTTTTCTGATACAAACGAATGATGTTGTGGAGTGTAATATTACATAGCAAGTCCTGCACAGTTTGCATGACATGTGCTATTGAAGCGTTGACACAGCCTGCAATTTGTAATTTACAATCCGCTTAAAATTTCTGAAGAAGAAGGAGAAGAAGAAGGGGGAATTGAAGGATGGTGCATAGCCCGAGAGAAATACTGAACTTCACATTGTTCCTCACAAAGAATTATCTACTTTGAACTATTTTCTGTTCTATGTTGCTCAAAGTCCACAGTGCTTAGTCAGTCAGGTCTACTGATCTCTCATTTTCTGCTTCATGTGTAGAGTTCCAAGACTTGGATTTCTGTTAGGCTTAAATCAAATGGCCAAGTCCCAGCAACAATTTGCAGACAATAAGGTTGACTTGAAGGGAGATGATGATCATGATGATGATATCAACAATCTTGAGGTAAGGGAAAGCTTGACATGAGCAATATGTGTGGGTCAAGATATATATAGCTTGTTCTGTGTTTGCAGGGAAATTGAACAAATTGATGTGCCCTCCTGATGTGTGAAATGATCCACATCTGGCTCCATTTGTAGTACTCATGTGTGATCTTTGTGTTTGGGAGCGACAATTTCCAGCTGTATAACACTTTTTTGTTGTGAACAGTCAATCACCTTGGTTGAAGGAGGTCCAAATCTGCTGTTGAGAGAGAAGCAGCCGCTTGTATCAAATCAAACATCACATAGAGATGAAGTTGCAAAGTGTGAGGACAAGCATCTAAGTGGAGTTTTAGTACATAGTGAAAGCAGAAACATTAGTGGACATTGGGTTTGGAAGAGGCTGGAGGACATAAGAAACAGTTTTCACCATGTGATCCTGGGAACGAAGCTGAACTGTTTGCTTTTGTGCATTCCTGTGGCTATGTTAATGGTCCATGCTGATTATGGCAAGGTAGACTTTCTTGGGCCTGAAGTTCTCTCTATACATTCTGAGAATTGGTGCTCACAGAATAAAGCTTATGTATAACTCATGTCAGAGGCGGCCTGTTATATTGTAGAGTGACAAGTTTTGGTTATATTGAAGTAGCTTAGAGGGCTATCAGTCTTGAGTACAGAAGTGTTGGCCTCCCTAGAAACACTGAGACAAAGTACATGCAACCTTGTCAGTACTTTTATTTGTCCTGATGTTGCATTATGTTGTTTGTCTGCAGGGCTGGATTTTTGTGTTTAGTTTGCTAGGTATGCTGCCTCTTGCGGAGAGGCTTGGCTTTGTGACTGAGTAAGTGAAACTTGTGCTTTTTGTGAAATTGCTGCATTAGCTAGTGTGAGTGAGTACAACAGCCCTAGTTACATGCATACTATCCTAGGCTTAGTGAATCTCCTGACTGGTGTGCCTGCAGCCAGTTGATCATTTTAATTAAGACAGGATATGACTAGTCTCTGCAACCCTGAAAGTGGTGAACATATTGAATATAGGTTTAAGTTGCTGATCTTTCATGTTGAGAGCAATTCAGGACTAGGCCTCATCTTATAAATTGTTGTGCAGGCAACTTTCAAACTTCACAGGCCCAACAGGTCAGTCATCTTCACCGAGCACTCCCAATTGATCTTTATGCTCCTCTTGGTTGATTGCGATACAGGTTTTGTCGACAAGAACTTACAAGAACCTTTTGTGGAAGGGAAGGCAGTGTGTATGACTGGTAACAAATGATCTCACAGATTCATGTTAGGGATGTGGTTTGTCCTGCATTGTTATGAAAGCCTGTGATAACTATGGTGATGTTTTCAAAGAAAATAGGAGAACTTCAGGGGAAGAGGGAGGCACTGGACCTCAGATGTACCGTGTACACTGATGAGGTTTTTGATATGTTTCCTGCAGTTGGAGGGCTCCTTAATGCAACTTTTGGGAATGCAACAGAGATAATAATATGTGTCTTTGCATTGAAAGATGACATGATTCGTGTTGTACAATTGTCACTTTTGGGTTCCATTCTGTCAAACATGCTGCTGGTCTTAGGCTGTGCTTTCTTCTTTGGAGGTCTTGTACACTCAAATGATCAGAAGTTCAATAAGGTATGCTGGTCCTAGTTGCATGTCCATATTTGACAAGGGCGCTTTTGAAGGATGAATCTATTAGCATGTGAAACATATTATGTTGCTGGTTATATGTCAGTCTTTTGTTTGTTCCTGCACATTTGTTATTCTTGCAGCATTGAGGTCTTACATCAAGGAGGTGATGGTAGGGTAAATTTTTCCAATCCTTTGTCTGATACAGGGGACTGCCCAGGTCAGCTCAGGGTTGTTATTGATGGCAGTCATGGGTCTCCTCTTCCCTGCAGTCCTTCATGCTACACATACTGAGCTGAAATATGGAGCATCTGAACTTTCATTGTCGAGGTTCAGCAGCATAATTATGCTGGCAGCATATTCAAGCTTCATTTATTTTCAGCTAAGAAGTGACAAAGAGTGCAGCAATGATGCAGATGAGGAGGTGTGTATTTTTGATAATCCTGATCAGTCTTTTGTGTTGTAACATGATTGGAGGTGTGCAACTTAAACCCTAAACCCTAAACCTCCCAGCTTGTGCAAGTTACAGTAGGTGACTGGTTCCAAGACTTTGTAGCTCAATAAAACCAAAATGAAGTGTGGCCTCTTTGGCAGTTTCTTCTAGATGTCTTGTGGAGGTGACATGACTGGGTCCATATTGAGTGGCAATGAGCTTGAGACATAAATATGAGCATGTCTGAAACTGTTATACAGAGTGAGAACCTAGTTCTCTACTCCATTCTTGCATTGTCACTTATGGAGAAGATGAAATGTACCTCTATACTTTTAATGTCTTTAATTTGGGCAACCTTTGTCATGCAGCAAGGGGATAGCGGGTTTCTGCGACCGAACTCACATGTGCTGACTTTCTGGGATTCAATCTTCTGGCTTACTGCATTGACGATATTTATATCTGTCCTCTCACAGTATCTTGTGGATGCAATAAATGTAAGTTGCCAAATCCAGTCCTTGGTATCACTGTATGAGTTTCAGATCAAGCTTTACAAGCCTGAGGATGCTTTCAGTTCAGTTCACTAGATATTCAAATGCCATGTGCTAAAGCAAATGTGGCTCCAGATACTTATCGCATATGGTTCCAGGTATACCACTGGGATGCAGAACTTGCCATATCTCTGATTCCTGGTGGTGAAAGAAAATAATGCTGTCATGTGCCTTGTACAGCCTTATATTCCTTCCCCTCTGTTGTGAGTGGGGATTCTTCCAGAGGATTTGGATTCAGATGGGTGGCTTTGCTGGAATTGAGTACCAACATTATATTTCTATCTTCTGTGTCTGAGACAATTTAAGAGTAGGAGGATTTAAAATTTTAGAACTAGAACTTTGGTCTCAAATCTTCCATGTGTGGAGGTAAGGTTAGGCTTGGGACCTGGTCAATATTAAGAGGAACATGTATATGGAGGGTAGATCACATGACAATGAGACAAGACTGTTTTATGAGCAGGGCTATCCTTCCTTAGACCTGTGGCAGCTTTCTGGAAGTAACTATTTTGAGGCATAACTGCTCAAAGTTTGTAATGGGTTTCTTTACAAACTTTGTTGCTACATGAAAAGTTTGCTCTAACAGTTGTCTTATGTGTGATAGGGTGCTTCAGCTGCATGGAATGTGCCCCTCCCTTTCATCAGTGTGATCATTTTACCAATTGTTGGAAATGCAGCAGAGCATGCAAGTGCTATCATGTTTGCCGTCAAAGATAAGCTGGTGAGCTCTGCCAAAGTCACAGACACAAGAAAAGGTTGATATTGTTTAGAGGTTTTATTCTGCTTTGAGCTCTTCAATAGCACTAGTGTTGGCTGGTGTCATACTAAAAGTCACAGTATGATAATGTGGTAATCTGCAATGGGATCAGAAGAGATTATGAAGTTGAGTGCAATTGACCTTGAGAAAGGTGCATATAAGTTGAATTCTTGGTGCTGTATGAGCAGGATATTTCCTTGGGAGTTGCCATTGGATCATCCACTCAGATCTCCATGTTTGTGGTAAGCTGTGATGCTAATTACTTTCCACATTGTTGCTTTAGATTGATGTATAGGGGTGGGGGCTCATGATAGGATTTCTTGTGGGGATTAATCAGGATATTGTGCACTTAACATCTTGTACTGTGCAGATTCCATTTTGTGTAATCATTGGGTGGCCAATGGGCACACGAATGGACCTCAACTTCCAGCTTTTTGAAACTGGCACTCTGTTCATCACAGTGCTCGTGGTTGCATTCATGCTTCAGGTGGGTTAAGTAAAGTACTTTCCTTCCTTCATCCTTTTCAGGAATAGTTTTGAACGAATGAGGTTCTCATTCATGCTAGCTTTGGCTGGTGCCATTGTTTCAGGAGGCAATGATATATATATGAACCATGTTTCTTGATTTTGTTTAAGGACTCCATCTTTCCCTTATTTAAAATGTTTGCCATTGCAATCAAATGAACAGGCTTTCTTGTTCTGGTAGCTCATTATTGATGTATCTTAAGAAGGGATATTGGCTGGGTCTAATGGAATCTATTTGGGACCACATGCTATGTGTCACAGGAGGGGACAGCAAATTATTTTAAGGGGCTAATGCTGGTGCTCTGCTACTTGATAGTAGGTGCCAGCTTCTTTGTTCACAGTGATTCTCTGGATCCCCATTGTACGTACTCTGCACACTAGCTGTTTTCACACTGGAGGGGTGTTGCTCTTTTTTCTTAAATACCTAGGGAGTTCCGGGTGTATTAGAAGATAATGTGTCTCATTTGTTTGTTGCAGCTGGGATCTGAAACTTGGGGACAGGAGGTCTTTATGGATGCAATTACCAGAGACTTTGGAGGTGAGCTTGTAAGTAACCTGCCCATGTTTCTGGACCTCAGAAACCTTTGCTCTCTGTGACACCTATTTTTTCCCAACCACTGGCATGTTCTGTAACATACAGGTTGATGAGTGTGCATCTAGAGGCTAATTGTAGATAGTAGTCACACTATATACGCATTTGAACTACTTGTCTTAGCCAAAATGCAAATTTTGTATTTTTGGCTTCTACAGGGACAATTTTCTGTTTAGGATTTTCTTGGTGTCCTCTTCTGTTTCACTTTTCTCATGAAGTCTGCTTTGACCTTTGATGGTGCTAATGCGCACTTTTGCACCTAGGATTCAAAAGATGAAATATCTGCATTTTGTCCATGAATTGGGTTTATGTGATAGGTTTTGCAACTTGTTTCACTATTCCCCACATGTTTGAATTGGGAGATACTTCTATGTGTAGTAAACCTTCATGCCTTGGTCACATGTATTCATGTATAGTCTGCAAATGGGATTCCAATCACAATTCTGAAGTATTCCTCTAGTATCCCTCTAGTATCCCTCACATTTCCCTTTTACTTTTTCCTGAAATGACCCTTGCACTTGATCTCCATGGCATGTTTTCTCTGCTATAGGGTTTTGCTGAGTCTATCTGTTACTGTAATTGTTTTAGATATATTACATATTCATCATGGAGACTTTTGTAAAAGGTTTTTGCTCATCTAGAACTCACTGCAAAGCAAGTATCCTGAAATATTTTGTGCTCATTATTAAGTTTACTTTGTCCTTGCAGTGTAAATTTGTTCTCAACTGGGTCTATCTCTTTGTTTTAGATGCTGGTTAGTCTGATTCTTGTTTTCAGTTTCCTGTCTTGAACATGGAAGCTCTACAACCATGATCTTACCTAATGCTACCTGTTCCAGTTGCATCTTGCAGCACTGCTACCTATTCCCTCAATGCTACACTTATTTGGCTGGTGTTTTCCAAACAAGATTGGTGTGTTTGACAATACCCTTGTTGCCATAGTCCTTAGACCTGGAAAACAAATCTGGTTCTAGACCTGTTAGACAGTGGATTTTTTACTGGTGAAATTTTGCCAAATGTCTCATGAAATTGGTCTGTCAAGCCTTACAAATTATCAAATGGTTAGAGAACAGGCCTACTCCTTTGCTATGCTCACCTTATTTTGCAACACTGTGCTTTGTGTATTGCCATCAGTGCAAGTGTCCAGCTGAGGTACAGAGCGGGCACCCAACCCCCAAGCCAGAATCCTTAAAGAGAACACTGCTGCTGGATTGAAATATGAATGGAGGACAATATTCAGGGATTCTGTTCTTTCCTTGGGTCCCTTTCTCTGAATCATCACAGCTGAATCAATGTAAGCTATTCTTCAGCTTGGGCAGATGTGTCTAGAGGGCTGTTAGTTTCCATCTCTTGTCAATTCAAGCTTGTGCCACAGTGCTGGGTTTTTTCCATGGATTGAGAATTTGTAAGTAATATGAAAACATCATGTGCCAGCTTCTGTGTATGTCTGGTGCATGTCTGATATCTATTACTGACCATGCCTACCCTTCACCATCAACTCCATATGGTCCACCTCAACCTGAAATATTTTACAAAACCTGATAATGTGCTTGTTGTCTGTTATGTACTAGAAACTAGGCCCTTTCGGGGCAGGTTCTGCCAGGTAAAGTCTGCTGGAGTGAACCCAGTCAGTCTTATGTCATATGTTAGGATTGGCCTGCATTGTAGCACTTGACAGGCATATATTCTTCCTCAAAATTCTGTTGATAAGGTTGTGTTCATGAATTTTTTGTGATCAATTAGGCATAAAAGCATGTATTAGTGTTCTATCCTTATTTGCTCAATTCAACTAGTTGCAAACTAGTATTGGAATGTTCCCAGGTTTGGAGTGTCAAACCCGAGGGCTTCAGGCTCTTGTGACTTGGACCTGAACCAGCACACTTTTGTTGGAATGGGCACAAGAATCAGACTGTGGAATTAGTCTTTTTGATAGAATCAAAACTGAAACCAAAAATCTCTGGGTTCAGCTTCTTTAAGTAAAGCAAGTTTGAACATTTTTGAAAAGTTGAAGTTGAATTTTATAGATCCTAATATTGAAAAATAGGTTTAATTTTACAGGTTTTAATTAGTTGTAGAACTTTGTGCCTATAGGATCCTGAATTATATTTTTGTCCTAAAACTTTGTATTTATACAATCTACCAGCCTGGGGAATGTGTAATGTGAACCTGGAACCAGACACAATTTTGCAAAGGGGCTTGAAAGATCTTGAATTTGAAAATGTGTGCCAAAACAATAAGCACAAGTTTAAAAATTTGGAAAATTGGGCTCTAAGATGTGCATCCAAAAAATCTATGCAAAAGTGGCACCAAAGGTTCTTTCAAAAAAGAAGAACAAGTGAACATTGGTACAAACCTCTATAGGTGGTACTAATATCTTGTCACATCATGACCTTTTTCATGAATTAGTGAAAAGGTCTTCGATTGAGAAATCAAGTAGTTGAATGGAAGATCATTTTCATTGGATTCATGCAAGGTCAAGAGCTATACATTTAGCTATGCAAAGTGCGAATGTTGTTTCAAGTTGTACATCAATAAATCATCATTTCTTGTTGCATGTAGAGTCGTAAACATTTTGAGCCTTGGTGTTTATCATTTACATAATTTTATTTTACTACATTATTTAACCCTTTTTATTTTAGTCTTTTGTTCAATTGATCCCAAGTTTGGTAAAATGCTAGGGCTTATACAATTACATCTCAAAATTCAATAAGTTGGTGGGGGAGGTGAGCTATGCAAGTTGGAAGTTCAAAATTCAAACCATTTAGAAGGGAAGATCTTTGAAATTTGGTTGAATGAAACCCTAATAATACAATTTCACACATCTAAGTGGTTTTTTGCAACCTTGGAGGTGGATATGTTCAAGAAATAAAAATTAAAGCAATGTCTAATGTCAAACTATATGTGAGAGACCAAATTGTCCATTACCTCATGATCATAACACCAAGAGGATGTTGGGAGATTTCAAAAATATTGATATTTCATAACAAAATTTCAAACCTTAGAAGGGGAAGACCTATCTTTAAGTTCATGTGCATGGTTCGTAATAATATCTTGATCAACTAAGTGTTAAGCTTGGAGACCTTTTGGAGGTAAGCATAATTTTAAAGCTGCAAGTTTTTGATGTTCTTCCACCAAGTTACAATAGTTTTGTCAAATTGGTGTCCAATAAAAAGGAGTTGCCAATGTTTGAAGATTGTTGGTCAACTATGTATTTGGAAGATTAGTAGGAACACAAATTGACATAAGAACCATTCAAAGAGGACACTTTGGTTTCAAAAATGAGATGCATGTTGATGGAGGCAAATCAACACCTTCTCAAGAAATCATTTAAACAATTGTGAAGGACCACAATGCTTGCTTGGTTGGGACTTGCAAGCTCCTTGTCCATGTTCCTTTTATAAGGCGAGTTTATTGATTTTGGAACTATTCTTATATCCTAATATAGGCACATCTTATATATTAATTCACTACGTCCGTCTGTCTGTCTGACGGGGGTTTTGGGGGGTGGGGGAGAGAGAGGCCGGTGAAGCAATGGGCGATTGGTGTCAGTCTGTGACGGGGGTTGGACCACCACGGTTTTCGTGTACAAATCGTCTCCACAAAGCATTGTAACCGTCCGAAGGGTAGGAATGACGGTCAGATCGCATCCCTCTCCCACCGCACCATAGGCGGATATAAAAACTTACCCCCCCCCACTACCGAAAGAACCGGCGATTATATAGAGGAGCGTGTTTTCGGAAATTTCCAAAACTTTCGGGAACCAAGGTTCAAAATGTTAGAACCGGGGTTTTGAGTTTTCTCACGTTGGGTAAGGGAGTAAATATCCGGACTAATAACCTGAGGGTACACACGACTAGTTTTGATACCCGCACAACGTCGGTCGGGACCACTGCGTGTTCGGGGTGGCTGGAGTGGCGTAGCCATGGGTGTTTGAAGGTCATGGGTACCACTAGTTATCAATAATATCACAAGATAATATCAATAATGGAATTTGTTAGTAATATTTACAACAGATAATGCACCTTTTTTTTCATATATATATATATATATCTTGATATCATGTTTGTAAATGACGCGCTCCCAAGTCACGGGGTGAAACCCACTTGAGGGTTTCACAAAGTCAAGTTGCGGAAAGTTGAACTTGGTAGCACGCTCCCGGCTTCCAACTCTAGAAAG
>Ga0116229_10010825_pt1 | contig 13596 bp, 12 predicted proteins | sample S1TSphgellanicum_3_FD_87313 | JGI IMG/M metagenome (GOLD analysis project Ga0116229, IMG submission 87313) | Host-associated microbial communities from peat moss isolated from Minnesota, USA - S1T2_Fc - Sphagnum magellanicum MG | ecosystem: Host-associated > Plants > Peat moss > Unclassified...
CTCGTCGTTGATCAGTTTCGCGTTGGTCGGATCGTAGCCGACCCAGCCGTGCGGCGGGAGGTAGGCTTCGCACCAGTCGTGCGAGGCGTCGGCACCGAGAATCGACCCTTCCTGACCGCTGAAGATGTAGCCCGACACATAGCGCGCGGGGATCCCCGCCAGGCGGCACAAGCCGACCAGGATATGCGCGAAATCCTGACACACGCCGGCGCGCGCCGCAATCGAATCGGCGATCGTCGCGTGCACGGTCGTCGCGTCTTTGTCGTAGGTGAAATACGTGTTGATCGCGTGGCCGGCGCGCAAATAGTACGCGACCAGATCCTCCTCCGGCGGCCCGAGGTCGGCGGCGAGGGCTCGCAAACTCGGCCCGAACGTCACGTACACGCTCTCGTGGAGAAAATCGTAGAGCAGCGGCAGTCCCGCATCGCCGAGGATCGCAGCGCGGTACACCGGCGCCGGGACGGGCGGCTCGGACGGCAGCATCGTCGCGACGTTCGAGCGCGCGATGATCGAGAGCACGTCGTGGTCGGGCAGGTACGCGAAGTGCTGCACGTCGTTGCCGAAGCGGTCCTGATAGGTGAAGATGCGCACCCGCGGCGCGACCGCGAGATCGTGCTTCGTACAATATTGCGTGAGGTCGCTGCGCGGCTGCAGATGGCAGATCGTGTACGACTCGTGGATCTTCTGCGGATAGCGGTACGTGGTCTGGTGCAGGATCGTGAAGTTCATCGGCTAGGCCGCCGGGACGCGCGGGAAGTAGGTCGTCTCGATGGCCGCGCCGATCGACGCGATCCGGTCCGAGATGCGGGCCGCGTATTTGAGCGGCCCCTCGTCGACGATCTCTTGCAATTGGGTAAAGTCGAGCATTGCGTGGAGCCGGCCCGTCACGCGTTCGCACTCGTTGCTGTAGGTACCGGGGAGCGTCTCCGAGAGCCGGTGCAGCGAACGGTCGACTTCGCCGACGCAAAACCGCACCGAGCGCGGAAAGGCATCGTGCAGAAGCAGAAACGCGATCGTCTCGCTGGGCTCGGCCGAATGGCGCTGCGCGCGCGCGAACGGTTCGCTCGCGCAGCACATCTCGAGCAGCCGCTGCCATTCGGCGGCGGAATCGTCGGCGACGTCGTGTGTCTGCAGGATGCGTACGGTCATGAGCGCGCGCTCGATGTAGCGTCCGATCTGCAAGAAGTTCCATTCATCGCCGTGCGTGATCGTTGCGTCGACGATCCCGCCGAAGGCAACCCCCGCATCGCGGATCCGGCGCAAGAAGCCCGACGGCCCCTCGCGCGCGATCGCCGCCGGCGACTGGGCTTCAACGAAAAGATACATCGAATTGATCGACTCCCACACTTCGGTCGTCAACTCGGCGCGCACCCCGAGCGCGTTCGAACGTGCGATGCGTACGCACGAGATCAGCGAGCTGCGATTATCGGCATCGAACGAGCCGAGCGAAAACGCTTCTTGCGCGGCGCTCGGCCCGTCGATTTCGGGGATGTCGTAGAGGCCGGCCAGCTCGAGCACGCGCTTCCACATGCGGTGCGCGCGTTCGCGGCCCGCCGCATTGCGGTCGACGGTGCGGTTGAAGGCGACATCGATGACGCGCGCGAGCGTCTCGGCGCGTTCGACGTTCCGGCTCAGCCAATAGAGCGATTCGGCGACTCGGCTGAGCATCGCTAATCCTCGAGGACCCAGGTGTCTTTGCTGCCGCCGCCCTGCGATGAATTCACGACCAGCGACCCGTCACTGAGCGCGACGCGCGTGAGCGCGGCGGGCGGCACGTCGATATCGTCACCGTAGAGGACGAAGGGCCGCAGATCGATGTGTCGCGGCGCGAGCGCGTCGCCGATGATCGTCGGGTGGCACGAGAGCGGGACGATCGGCTGCGCGATGAACTCGCGCGGGTTGGCGCGGATCGCCTCGGCAAACTTCCCACGCTCTTCGGCCGTCGCAAACGGTCCCATCAGCATCCCGTAGCCGCCGGATTGGTTGGTGTTCTTCACGACGAGTTCGTCGAGCCGGCCGAGCACGTGCTGCATCTGCGCCGGATCGTTGCAATCGAAGGTCGGGACGTTGGGCAACACGGGTTCCTCGCCGAGGTAGTATTTGATCATCGCGGGGACGTGGGGATAGACGGCTTTGTCGTCGGCGACGCCGGTCCCGACGGCGTTCGCAATCGAAACGTTGCCCGCGCGGTAGGCGTCCATCAAGCCGGCCACGCCGAGCGACGAATCGGATTTGAAGTAGAGCGGATCGAGAAAGTCGTCGTCGACGCGGCGATAGATCACATCGACTCGCTGCAGGCCCTTCGTCGTCTTCATGTAGACGACGTTGTCGCGTACGAGCAAATCGGGGCCTTCAACGAGCTCCGCGCCCATCCGCCGCGCGAGCAGCGCATGTTCGAAATACGCCGAGTTGTAGATGCCCGGCGTCAGCACGACGATCGTGGGATCGAGCAGTCCGGGCGGCGACGAGGCGAGCAGCGCGGAGCGTAAGCGCAGCGGATAGTCGTCGACCGGGCGCGGTTGATAATGCGCGAAGAGTTGCGGGAACGAACGCTTGAGGATGTCGCGGTTCTCGAGTACGTACGAGATCCCCGAGGGTGTGCGCAGGTTGTCTTCGAGCACGTAGTACGTGCCGTCGCGGCCGCGGATCAAGTCGATTCCGGAAACGTGGATGTAGATGTCCTTGTGCAGCCGCACGCCGATCATCTCGCGGTTGTAGAACCGCGACGAGAACACGAGCTCCCACGGGATCACGCCCGCGTGCAAGATGCGCTGTTCGTGGTACACGTCGGCGAGAAACGCGTTGAGCGCGCGCACGCGCTGCGCGATCCCGCGCCGGATCAGCGACCACTCATCGGCCGGCACGATGCGCGGAATGAGATCGAACGGCAAGATGCGCTCGGTCCCGCGCGCGTCCGCGTACACGGTGAACGTCACGCCGCGTTGCAAGAGCACGCTGTTCACGAGCTCCACGCGGTGCTGAAAATCGCTCCAGTCGATCGAGCGAAGCGTTTGGGCGAGGCCCGCATAGTGGGCCCGCGGCGCCCCGACCTCGTCGGCGAACTCATCGAAAAAGTCGACGCGGGCGTAACGCTCGAGAAGCGGCTGCATTGTCGCCATCGTTAGCCTTCCGCTTTCACGATCACTTGGCCCAGTGGATAACGGGCTACTTCGGGCGGCCGAAACGGCCGGTGAGGCGCGCTTCGGCGACGACATGGCCGGCGACCAGCCGGTCGAGTTGGGGACCGGTCGTCGACGCGGAGGCGCCGGGGACGGCCGCGATGTCCAGCGCCCGGAGCACGAAATCGTAGTGGTGCGGCCGGTCCCCGGGCGGCGGGCAGGGTCCTCCGTAGCGGGCTTCCCCGAACGATTGCGTCCCGTCGCGGCCGCTCGCGGACGAGTCGGCCGCGCCCGCCGGTAGCCCGTGGAGCCGAGCCGGGATGTCGAACCGAACCCAATGCCACCACCCGCCGGGTACCGGGGCGTCCGGATCGTGAACCGTCAGGACCAGGCTTTTCGTGCCGGCGGGCACGCCGGACCAGCGCAATTCCGGCGAACGGTTGCCGCCCAGGCAGCCGTCGCCATGGTACTCAGCCACGACGGGCATGGTCGCGCCGGCCCGGAAGGCGGGCGTCCAGAGCCGGAAATCGGCGCCGGAAGCCGGTCCATTGAGCCCGGCGAGCGCGGTCAGGACGAACATTGCCAGGAGCCGGAAATCGCGCTTCATATACACACCATCCACATTTGCGTGTGGAACATACGCTGACCTTAACAATGCGGCCGATTCAGAGAACCGGCCGTTTCCGGGCGGCGTCGAAACCGAAGGCTGCTTTCGGGCGGTCCTTCGACGCTGGAACGGATCGAACTCTGTGTACGACTATTTGGTGGTAGGCGCGGGCCTCGCCGGCGCTACGCTGGCCGAGCGCCTGGCGAACGAACTCGAGGCCCGCGTGCTTGTCATCGACAAGCGCGAGCATCTCGCGGGCAATTGCTACGATCCGGTTACGGACGACGGGCTGCAGTATCACCGCTACGGCCCGCACATCTTCCATACGAACTCATCCGCCGTGGTCGCCTATCTCTCGCGCTTCACGAGCTGGCGGCCGTACGAGCACCGCGTCCTCGCGCGCGTGCGCGATCAGCTACTGCCGATTCCGATCAACCGCACCACGATCAACCGGCTGTACGGCCTCGATCTCGACGAAGCGGGCGCCGCGGCGTTTCTCGCGGCGCGCGCGATCCCCGCGGCGCGCATTGCGAATTCCGAAGACGCGATCGTCTCGCGTGTCGGACGCGAACTCTACGAACTCTTCTTCCGCGACTACACGCGCAAGCAATGGGGGCTCGATCCGGCCCAACTCGACGCCTCGGTCTGCGGCCGCATCCCCACCCGCACGAGCGACGACGATCGCTACTTCACCGATTCGTTTCAAGCGATGCCGGCCGATGGGTACGCGGCGATGGTGGAGCGGATGCTCGCGCACCCGCGCATCGATCTGGCACTAGGCGTCGATTATCGCGCCGCAGCCGACCGAGTCAAATTCGAGCGCATCATCTTCACCGGGCCGATCGACGAATTCTTCGATCATCGTTACGGCCGCTTGCCGTACCGGTCGCTGCGGTTCGAATTCGAGACGTTCGATCGCGACCGCGTGCAGGAGACGGCGTGCATCAACGAACCCGGCGCCGACGTTCCCTACACACGCACGACCGAATACAAACACCTCACCGGGCAGACGCACGCGAAGACGCTCGTCTCGCGTGAATATCCGAGCGCCGAGGGCGATCCGTATTATCCGATCCCGATGCCGGAGTCGCGCGCGCTCTACGAACGCTACCGGCGGCTCGCCGCACGCGAGCGCCGCGTGACGTTCGTGGGCCGCCTGGCGGAATACCGGTATTACAACATGGATCAGGCGGTGGCATCCGCGCTCACGACGTTCGCGCAGCTCGCAGGCCCGAGTGAGGTTGCCTCGTAGGATAGCGGAGCGATGATCGAACTCAACGGGGTCCGCGATGCGCTGGCATCATTGACCGCTGTTCCGGCGCATTTTTTCCGGGTCCCGGGGTGCGTGACGCTGCTGGGCGATGAGACGGCCTTGGCCGAGGGCTTCGCCTTGACCGTTGCCTGCGACCGCGCCGTCGTGGTCGCCTACGCGCCGCGAGCGGACGGCGACGTCCAGGCGCTCGTCGACGGCCGTCCCGAGCCGCGCTATGCCGATCTCGGCCGCTCGTTCGGCGCGCCCGGCGGGGCCGACATCGCGATGCGCGGGACGATCCCGGCCGGCCTCGGCACCGCGACCGCCGCAGCCTACGAAGTCGGCGTCGCGCTCGCGGTGCTGGGCGACCGCGACGCCGCGGCCCAAGCGCTGGCCGCGGGCAACGGCCGGGCACATCGGCCCGCGCACGCGACCAGCCTCTACGCCGAACGCGACAACGCGCTCTTGATCGACGCCCGCAGCGCCGTTGCCTCACCGGTGCCGCTCGACACGAGCGAGGTCGCAATCGTCCTGTGCGACCCGCATCTGCGCGACGACGACCGCACCTTACGGGCCGCGGCACGCCTCGCCGCCTGCGAGGAGGCCGCCGCGATCTTGCGCGAGCGGCTGCCCAAGGTGCGCACGCTGCGCGATGTCTCACTCGCGGACTTCATGCGCAACGCGGATCGACTGCCGGGCGGACTGCAGCCGCGCGTCCGGCACATCGTCACCGAGAACGTCCGGGTGCTCCAAGCGGTGGCGGCCCTGCGGGCGAACGACTTTGCCGCCGTCGGCAGTCATCTCAACGATTCGCACGAGTCGTTGCGCGATGATTTCGCGGTCGGCGCACCGGAACTCGACGTGCTCGCGGCGGCCGCGCGCAGCGTGCGCGGCGTTTACGGGGCGCGGATGACCGCCACCGACGGCGGCGGCGCGATCATCGCGCTCGCCCGGCGCGAAGCCGTGCCGAATCTGCGCGCTCAGCTGGCGACAACGGCGCGGACCGCACTCTCGCGCGATCCGACGTTCGTCGACGTGCGGCCGATCGCGGGGGCGCAGCCGATCGGCTGAAGCGCCCCGGCCGCATCGGGGTAAGAGACGGACATGGGACGAGAGCCGGTTCTGATTTGCGGGGCTGGGCCGACGGGGCTCGTGCTGGCGCTCGAATGTGCGCGCTTCGGCGTACCGTTTCGCTTGATCGACCGCGCGCCGGAACCGTCGGCGTATTCGCAAGCGCTCGTCATCCAGGCACGGACGCTCGAGCTGCTCGAGCCCAGCGGCGCAACCGAAGAACTCTTGCGCAACGTACATCGCGTCGACGGCCTGTGCATGTACGACGGGGCGCGGCCAGTCCTCGACATCGACTTTGCGGGGATGCCGACGGCCTACGACTACGTTGCCGTCGTGCCGCAAAGAACGACCGAAGCGGTCCTCTACCGACGGCTGCTCGCGATGGGCGGCGCACTCGAACGGCGTGTGAGCCTGACCGATCTCGCCTTCGATGCCGCCGGCGTGACCGCGACGCTCGAGACGCCGAACGGGACGGAACAGAGCAGGTATCGCTACATAGCGGCGTGCGACGGCGCGCACAGCACGGTGCGCAAATTGCGCAATCTGACATTCACCGGGCACGCGCTTCCCGAGTCGTTCATGCTGGCCGATCTCGTGCTCGACACGACCATCGACCCGCACTGCATTTCGATCCACTTGCGCGACGACGGCAGCGTGCTCGCGTTCATTCCAATCGATGGAACGAATTGGCGCATGATCTGCGAGTCGCCGCACGAGATTCCGGCCGATCCGAAGCTCGAGGATTTCCAAGCGGCGATCGAGGCATTCGGTCTGGCGAACAAAACGCAGGCGATCCGCACGACGTGGACCTCAAAGTATTCGATCAGCCAGCGGAAGATCTCGCACTATCGTGACGATCGCGCGTTCTTCCTCGGCGACGCGGCGCACATCCACTCGCCGATCGGCGGCCAAGGGATGAACGCCGGGATTCAGGACGCGATCAATCTCGCTTGGAAGCTCGCGCTCGTACTCCTCGACGACGCGCATCCCAAACTGCTCGACACGTACGCGCAAGAGCGCGAACCGGTCGCGCGCGGACTCCTGCGGTTGACCGATTTCGGCAACCGGATCTTGCTCTCACCGAATCGCGTCGTGCGCACGCTGCGCGACGGAATCGCACCGCTCGCGACCCGGCTGCCCGCGGTTCGGTCGCGGTTACGCGAAGCCGTCGCCGATCTGCGCGTCGCCTATCCGAAGAGCCCGCTCTCCGTCCACGGCCGCTCGCACCACAACGGCACGATCGCCGGCGCGCGGCTGCGGGGTTCGCGGCCGGCCACCTACCATCCGCAAGTGCTCATCGACGACGAGGACCCCGATCATGCGACGACGATCGTCGTGCGGCCCGACGGCTACGCCGGCTACGTGATCGACGGCGTGCAAAACACCGGGGCGGAACTCTACCTGCGCAACGTCATCGGCTTGCCCGTAGGCGTTTGAACGGCCAAATTTCACGGGTCCGTGTGAAGGCCAAGCGCAACGTGCTTCAGCGGAGGGTCATGGTCGGGATAGAGCGCACCGGGGGCGTTGATCAAGGCGGCATGCGCCGCGTACTCGAGCCGATGGCGCCGGACGATCGGGTCGATCGGCGCCAGCGCGTCGCCGTCGGTGCGGGCGCTGGAAACCGGCTGCGCTAAGCGGCAAACGACGCCGGCGCCTTCGGGAGCGAGGCGCTTCGCCGTGCTGAAAAAGGTGACTGCGGAATATCCGGGTACACCCGCGATCGGAAAGACGCGAAGAAAGCGCGACCGGTGTGACTGAGAACCGGCGCATGCTTTCACCGGCCGATCGAAGCCGATCGTCACCCGTTCGGTGAACTTCGATAACATGTAGATATCGATCGTATTTTGCTGACCGAGCGCCGCCCACGCAGAATACGCGCGATTCTGCGCGTAGAGACCGACGGTTAGCGCCGGCGCATACGGCCCAACGACGAGTGAGGGCGACGGAGCTGAGTGACTCGCGGCCTGAGCGTCTCGCCGTTTCGACTGTCCCGCCAACCCGAAGACGTCGATGCCGATGCCGGCGACCATGAAGAGCACGCCGAGCCAGCGCAGCAGCGCGTGCATCAGCGCAGCATCCGGCGCATGAAGATCGTCGCTTGCGGGTTGTCGTTGTAGCGCGGGATACGCAGGTAGCCGCGGCGTTCGTAGAAACGGATCGCCGAGCGCAGATCGTCTTTCGTATCCAGATACAAGCCGCGATAAAATCCGGCGGCGTAGGTTTCCAATTCATCGAGCAGCGCGTCGGCGATCTGCTTTCCCCGTGCTTGCGGCCGTACGTAGAGCCGTTTGACTTCGCCAGCGTCGCGCGCGATCGCGGGAAGCGGGCGCAGCGCGATGCAGCCGACGACCGCAGCGCCGTCGTGCGCAAGCCACACGCCGGAACCCGCCTCGAGATAACGATCGAAATCGCCGGGTTCGTCGCGCACGACGATCTCGAGCGCGCGGCAGTATTCGTCGATGATCTCCCAGGCGGCATCCCGCTCCGCCGGGGACGCGCGCACGACCGGCGACCGAGCAAACATGGCCGGACGCTTTGCCGCGCCCTTCACGACGCCTGCGCCGCGTACACCCCGAGCTGCCGTAGCGCCGAGCGGCCCGCGGCGGCGACGATGCGGTCGAACGGCGCCGACGGCGCGAGCTCGCTCACATAGACGGCGACGACGATCGGCGCGCCGGCGGCACGCCACAGAATCGCGAGATCGTTTGCGTTGTGCGCGCCGGTGCCGGTCTTGTCGCCGGCGGTAAACCCCGCCGGAGTGACGGACCGGATGCGTCCCGCGCCGGTGACGGATTGCCGCAGCCAACCGGTGAGCCGCGCGTTCGACGCCGGGGAGAGCATGGGATCGCGGACCAGTCGCGTTGCGAGCGTGACCATCGCGCGCGGGCTCGCCGTATCGCGCAGATCGCCGGGTGCGGCGGTGTTGAGTTCCGGTTCGTAGCGGTCGAGCCGAAACGGCACGATCCCGAGGCCGCGAACGAAGCGCGTCACGGCCGCCGGTCCGCCGACACGGCGCAAAAGCAGATTGGCCGCGCCGTTATCGCTTTGCTCGATCAGGGACCTCAGCAGCGCTTCGACCGAAAGCGTGCCGCCGCGCGGGTACGGTTCGAGCGCCGGACTGTGCGCGATGATGTCATGCGCGGCGAACGCGACCCGACGCTCGAGACGCTCCTCTCCGCGATCGACGCGAGATAGGACGACCATCGCGAGGGCGAGTTTGAACGTGCTGCACATCAGAAACAGATCGTCCGCTTTGTACACCACGCTGCGATTCGTCTGAAGATCCTGAGCGAAGACGCCGATGCGGCACGAATGCTGGCGCTCGATTTCCGTGAAGCCGCCGCGGCGCATGACGGGAAATGGCGTAGCAAGCAGACCCAGCAGAAACGTCGGACGATCCATGAACGCGCACCTTAGCGAGAAGACGTACGAAGACTTCTCGCGCGCTCGACCCGCTCCAGCGCCGCTTGCCCCTTCGGCCGGCCTTGGTGGATCGTCCAGTCGTGCGGCGTCGCATCCCAGAGCCGATCGCGAATATCGGTGCGCGCGCCGCGTTCGGCGAGCAACTCGACGATGTCGATCGCCTCATCGAGCGCCGCCTGGTGTAGCGCCGTGCTATGGCTGTGTACGACGAGATAGGCATCCACGTCGGCTCCCGCATCCAGCGTCAGTTGTACGGCATCGCGGTGATGGTTGATGACGGCGAGCCCGAATGCGGCTTGAATATCGTCGGCGCTTGCATGAGGGAGGGCTCGCGCCAGTGCGGGGATGTCGCCGAGGCTTGCTGCGAGCAATGCATCGAGCGGATGGCCGTCGGCGACGAGCGCGCGCAGCACGTCGAGTTCACGGTGACCGGCAGCGGTGAGGATCGTCTCGCGCGAGAGCTCGGCGCCCGCGGCGAGGATCAGTTGCGCGAGCGCCACCTGATGGCCGGCTTCGCGAACGAGACTCCCGGACATCACCAGGCCCAGCGTGTACGTGAGGTCGTTCACCTCGACCCCGCGCTCGATCATCACGCGCGCGACTTCGGTGATGTTCTCGGGTATCGGTGCGGCCGGGATAGGGTTCCAGGCGATGTACCAGAACAGTTTCGGATCGCGAAAGTAATCGCCGCGCTTCGCTTCGCGGTACACCTCGGGTCCGAGGTTGCGTTCGTGCAAGAGCCGCGGTTCCGCATCGAGGATGCGTTCGAGTCCCGCAACATCGCCGCTTTGGATTGCCGTTACGGCCGCGCGAAACGCCGGATCGGGGATCGCCGCGCGATCGAGGAGCGCAACGATCGCTTCGCGGTCGGACGCGCGCCCGCGACGCGCGACATCGAGCGGCGTGTGACCCGCGTGATCCGTGGTACAGACGAGTGAGCCGCCGGCGATCAAGGCTTCGACCATCGCCAACGGTCCGCGACGCGCCGCAACGTGCAACGGATCTTCGCGACCGTCACCGAGCCGAGGGTTCGCCCCGGCAGCAAGTAACGCGCGAACCGCAGCAACGTCGCCGCTGCGCACGGCGGCGATGAACGAATGCGCCTCACGCCGCTCGCCGCGCATCAGCGCGACGCGCTCGAGCAGATCGACCCAACTGCGAAAGCCATAATCATTCGCGAGCGCGCGCTGCGCATCGGCGAGTTTGAGCGAGCGATCCTTGGCGAGACGTTTCGCCGCTTTGCGCAGATGCTCGACGGATGGGCGTGCCGGAAGTTCGGCCATGGGAAACCTTTCCTAAGAGCGCCCGGTGTCCGCGACGGGCAGGAAAGGTCGATCGAATCGAGCGGTCATCAAACCGGTGGGCTCAGCCCTCTCCGCGGACGGGCGGCCGCCGTACCGGCCGTGCCCGCGCTGTTCTTTGCCGAACAACCGGCGCCTGCGCCCGCGATACGAATCAGCCGTTCAGCGCAGCCCGAACGGACGCCCGGATCGCCGAAGAACAGGATGACATGCTCGACGGGATTGCCCATCGTGCCGTTTCGCCAGTCGGAAAAAGTCTCGGCTTTCCTTGCGGGTTTCCTCGGCGACAGCATTTACGCCGAAAACGCGCAGACACGACCGAAGGTTCACGAACGAAGCCGACCAATCGCCAACTCGAGACTTTCGATCCACTCGCGAAAGTGCAGGCACTGATCCTTTAGCGCGGCGATCCCAATTCTCTCGGTCGATACGGGGCCGTGCCGCACTTTGTCGTACGTCGGAAGGATAGCCTCAATGCGGTCTGATGGCGCGAAGTCACCATTGACTTCCTCGGGGGACTGAAATTGGTTTACCACCACCCTGAGAGCGTCGACGTCCTCCGCAGTCGCTCCCAAGACATCAGCCAGTACGCTCGGGTCGGCAAGAACGAGCGCTTCAAATTCATGCGTCGAGATGTACGGGATAAAGCGTAGGCAATTGATGTTGGAGGCGATTGCCTCCTCGAGAACCTTAACACGCGCTCGCAGCGGTAGTCCCATCGCTTGCGCGTACCCGGGGAAATCGGGTGGCAAATGATAGAGATCGATCATCGACGTTATGACCGATGCGCCCGTATCCGCAGCATAGCGGAGCGCGTCTTCCCGAAAATGCCGATACTTCGTGATCCCTCCGCGATATTTGCCGCCGGAAGGGAGTCTCTTCGTCTGAACAATCGTCGCATGGAGATAAACATCCGGGCGACGCGCCATGAAATGCGGGTTTAAGACCTCGCGAATGAAGGTTTCCTCGGTGATCCCTTCGACGAGGACGGTGATCTTAGGCATGCGTCGGACGGCCGCCAAGCACATTTTTTTCCCACAGGTCGCCGAGCCCATAATCGTCGAGCCAATGCTTGATCGTCTCGTTTTCGAGCCGCCTGAACGTTGACTGACCATCGAAGCGGTCGACCACGATGAGATCATCGGGCTCGAACTGATTGACGAGTGGAACCGATTGCGTCGAAACGATGACTTGCATTCGCTGCGATACGACACGCATAAGGCTTGCTAATAGTGTAATCGCATACGGATGCAAACCCAGCTCCGGTTCATCAATGATAATCGTTGGGGGCGGGTCCGGCTGGAGCAGCGCTGTCGCTAAACAGATGAATCGAAGTGTGCCGTCAGAGAAATCGTTCGGACCGAATATCTGGTCGGAACCCTTTTGTATCCACTCAAGCCGGACTTTTGTTCCGTCGACGCGAGGCGAAAGCACAAAGTCGCCAAAAAATGGGGCTGCTAGACCAACCAGATCGACGATCTCACGATAGTTTGCGGGGAACTCTTCGCGAAGGCGCATGAGATATGGTGCGAGGTTCGATGCATCGCTCGCTAGGGAACGATCATTATGAATGTCGGCCATCGCCTTTACGAGAGCCGAGGTGCTCGTATCATGAAAATGATAGAGCCGCCACGTGGACATTTTGCTCCGAACATACCCAGCGACAGGCTCTTTTGATGTACGTAGCTTACTCTCGCGCTGACCGGTTCCAAGCGAGACTTTGTATGGCTTCGAGGGGTAGTTTATCTTGTCCCAAACGTAGGCGTCTTCTCGGCTAAAAAACACAGCATCCGCTTCGTCAGCTTCGATCGTCGCGCCATAGAGGTTCTCGCCGAACTCGAGTTTCAGAACGATCTGTCGCGTCCGCTTCAGACCGAAGTGCATGATGGCATTCGCGCCGCCGCTTCGGGCGACGAACTCTTGAAGTTTCTGTTCAATCATCGCGTTCAACAAGCGAAATATCGAGATAAAATTCGACTTACCCGCGCCATTGGCACCGATGAGGACATTGAGCGATCGAAGATCGAGGCTCATCTCGCGAATCGACTTGTATCCCTGTATCTCGATGCGATCGAGCGCTGCGGCAGCCATAGTCACCTCCTCCCCTCGTTCACGCACGAGACTGGTTCGCCAAGGCTCCGACGTTTTTCAACGAACGTTTTCATACCCCTCAGCGGAAGAGGGGCGCGGTGGATGAAGAGGAGCCCCCCGGATTGACCGGGGGGCTCCTCTTTTTCTTCGCTTCGGGCGAGACCGTATCTTCGCTTGGGGCGAAGACTACATCATGTCGTAGCCGCCGCCCATGCCGCCCATGCCGCCGCCGGCGCCTGCGCCTGCGGGTTGCTTGGGTTCCGGCTTGTCGGCGATCAGGGTTTCGGTCGTGAGGACCAGGGCGCCGATCGAGGCCGCGTTTTGCAGCGCCGAGCGGGTGACCTTGAACGGCTCAACGATGCCGGCTTCGAACATGTTGACCAGCTTGCCGGTCATCGCGTCGAATCCGTGCGGAACGGTCGAGGCCTTCACGGTGTTCACTTCGACCGAGCCTTCGAAGCCCGCGTTTTCCGCGATCTGGCGGAGCGGCTCTTCGAGAGCGCGGCGGATGATGTCGATGCCGATCTGCTCTTCGTGCGAGTCGGTCTTGATCGCCGCCAGGCCCTTGAGGGCGTGGACGAGCGAGCTGCCGCCGCCGGGGATCATGCCTTCTTGAACGGCCGCGCGGGTCGCCGAGAGGGCATCTTCGATGCGGTGCTTCTTCTCTTTGAGTTCGGTTTCGGTGGCCGCACCGACTTGGATCACGGCGACGCCGCCCGAGAGCTTCGCAAG
>Ga0116229_10010827_pt1 | contig 13595 bp, 9 predicted proteins | sample S1TSphgellanicum_3_FD_87313 | JGI IMG/M metagenome (GOLD analysis project Ga0116229, IMG submission 87313) | Host-associated microbial communities from peat moss isolated from Minnesota, USA - S1T2_Fc - Sphagnum magellanicum MG | ecosystem: Host-associated > Plants > Peat moss > Unclassified...
TAGCTCAAAAGTTGGGTTCAACAATGCGGGTTACAATAAATTTGTCTTCTTATATTCTTTGAAGAATTCTTGAGGGATTTAGGTCCATCATTCCGATGCTGAAATTCTTGCACGGCATATAACAAACAAACAAACTTCGTCAAAACTATTCTACACACTATTCACCTAGCAAGCGGAGGAGGAGGGCCTACAAACGCACCTCCACACTTGCTTTTGATGCCACGCTTCCACATTGCCTCTTGGTCTTCGTATGTTTTCCATTTTCTATTGTGGGTAGGTGGGGTACAACTACTACTATTAATTACTATGACACTTCTTCACCACACGTCAAGACCGAATGTGTGTATATGTCTTGGTGCCTTTTGGTCTCCTCATCTCTTGTGTGAACATGAAGGAAAGACTAAAGAGAAAATCGGATACACTAACGTCAACCCAATTGTTTGGGCGGTTGCTATTGTTTTTCAATTTTTTAAGGGTGGGGTTGGGAAGTGGGTAGGAGTATTACTTTGGGGTTGGGGACCACGTGCATCACAAACCTATCCAAAATCACAATTGAATAATTTGCATTATTTTGCGGCTCATTTGCCCCTCCCCCCACAAAAGCCAACATTGCATTAGGAGAGTTCATGTGTAGTGGTTGTTTACAACATATAACAAAACTATCAAGGGCTTTTGAACTTCTTTGTTGTATTAAACCAAAAATGGAATCCAATAAAACTCAAGATTTAAGCAAAAGTAATCTCCGGTTTTGGTAGATTCTACTTAGTACAATTTCAACGGGTCAAGATATTGTTGCAATTTGAGGAAATTTCTTTCAACTAACTTCATTAGACACAAATGTTGTGATGCCATATGCTTTTATGCACCCCGATAAAGAGGGAAAACAAACCAAGGGAGTTCAAGAAAAAAAAGGGGTGTGGCATAAAAATTGCGGCGGTAATGAGAATGAGTGTGGGCCAACAAAGTTAGGACCTTAGATCGGGTCCGGATGATTATGTAGACCTAGAACACTAACCCCAAGGCATTGATCTTAGGTCAACAAAGAGCCTTCACTTTACTTCCTTGGGTGAATCCATCTATAAACAAGCACTTTAAAAGGATTTCACACCCAAATTGCTACTCGTTAAGTTAGTTGTACTAGTTGTGGAGGAAGTGCATCCAAATTGATTTTTATTTTTATTTTTGGTGATGGGCCCTATGAACACTCCCTAAATAGAAGATTGTGTAAATTTTCCGCATTGGTCTTGCTATTTATTAATGAAGGAAGGTAGTTTATTTGTTTTGTCGTGTTTGCCAAGTTGAAATCTCCCAATCCACATATCCTTTTGTTACGCTCTTAGTCTCGGTCATATTGGAAATCTCTCAATGAATAAGGGTGAACTAAGTTGGTTTCATAATGTTAATCCTCAATGAGAGCTTTCCAATAGTACTAAGAGCTCATTGCTAGCCCTAACTTTCATAAAAAATTGGGTTTGATTCGTTCGACAAAATCGTTCAATATTCAATAACTTTTGTATGGTAGGTCCAAGCACTACCAAATCACCTCATCCACACCTATTCACCAAGGCTTTCCAATGCTTCCGAGAGCATGGTGGGAGGTGCGATGGTTTGGGGATCTCAATGTGACAAACAAAACAAACAACCTTCCATCCACAAAAGTCAATAAGATTATTTGATTTTAAAAAAAAAGATTTTTTAGTTTTAAATTTTTTTCATATGTAATTTTTAAAAAAAAATTATAAAAAATATATAATTGTACTAATATATCACATGTTTTATGTTAATCATTGTTGAATGAATATGACTTTTTCAAAATGTGTAGATTTTATTATAAATTTTATTTTATTTTGAAAAATTATCAAAATTTTGAATGTTACCAAACTATGCTAACTATTTTAGATTTAGTTTTTTTGCATAACAAGTTACAACTTTATTTTATATGTCATGTACATTACACCTCATTTACATGAGGTAAGAATTATGAACTTTTAAAATTTTGAGATTTTAAAATTAAAAATTTCATAAAATTTAAGTTGTGAATATTTCTTGAATGTGGGAAATAAGTTATTATCATCTAAATTTTTTTAACATAGAAAATTGTTTTATTGAAAGATTTTTTAATTTTCTTACTTCTTTGCAAAATTGGCTATTTCTAATAAAACCAAAAATTCAATTTAATAAATTTTAAATTTGAATTTTCAACATTCATATTAGTCAACTTAAAATGTCATAAAAATCATGTTTATTATTGTTTGAAAATTTCAAGGACTCTTTACACCTTTTTGGTTTGTATTAGTGTGTTTTGACCTTAGTGATAAGCTTTTAGAAAAAGAAAAGAAATAAAACTGAAATAATGTACAATTTAATAATTGGTAAAATATAAAGGTAGCCTTATCAAGAAGAAGCAAAAAACATGTAGGCTTACTTGCTTTGTAAGGGACCAGAAAAAGTTAAGTGCGTAAGTTTCAAACATCAATTTTGTCCATATAGTTAACTTTGTTGATTTTATGATTTTCATTCATGAAATTCACTTTCCTTCATTCCATAATTTCATTCACACATTAAATTTCACGAACATGTATGCATCCATCCATGTTAAGATTCATTGGTGGCATAAATTTCATCCATATAGGTACTACCCTTGTGGTTCGTCAATGTCACTTTTTAAGTTCAATTTGATTGTTGAACACCATTTCAATTTTTGGCTATCATCAAAATTTTCCATATGGCAAATTACTTGTGTGCAAAATTTGATCCATGAATATATATATATATATATACCAATTCCATGAGAGAAATTTTTGGGGTTTGGGGTAATAGATTGTTCATAAAATCCATGAACATGTTAGATTTGAAATCATGTTTTGTTTTTGTTGGCCTTGCCTACCAAGGCAAGGATATTGTGTTTAGATTCATTATAGAGTATAGTAGCTCAAGGGATTTTGGCCCCTAGGTAATAGGTCTATTTTTTTGAAAGATGATATTTTGGCTTGTGTTGAAACTTGAGATTAGTTATAAAGTTTTAATATCTTGAAAGATTTTGGTTTCTTGTGGAGGATTTTTGGAAGATTATATTTTTGAATTGGTGAAATATTTGAGTTTCCATAATTCTTCTTTTGCTTTAAAACACTTTTTAATGTAAATGGCCACAATGTGACACACCCCTTGTTGTTGTTATTGGGTTCAAACTTCAATCTTAATCCATCAAATGAGTTTTCAAAGTGACAAATGAAAGAGTAGCACCCCTTTTTTTAAATGGGAAACCGAGAGAAAAAAACATATGTACCAAGCTTATTAGTTGGGTAGGTTAGAGTGATGAACTTGAATAGGTAAACACCCAAATAATAAATAACCTTTATTAATTATAACGTGGGATAACACCCGAGGATGCGCACATTATGGGTGCAAGTCCCTCCCTTGACTACCACCTCTGGGTCCTTTACTTTGGGAACGTTACCGTTCCTATCCTCAAGTGTTATCCTACAAATAATTGAGCCCCCTTCACATGGAACTTCTCTCGGTTTCATACAAGCACTCCCACCACATCATAAATTGCTCTCATAATTTCACTTATGGGAACAAGAATAGCTAAGTACACCACAACCCATGGTACTTACCATGGTAGCTTTGGTTTGGCTTAGAAATAGTTAAATAAATTTATTTAAAAAATATATATATAAGAACAAAAGGGTGAGAAAATAAGTTTAATGAGTTTTTGGAGTCAATTTTCCGTGGCCTTGTTGAGAAGGTTGTGACTCAATTGTGAACATTAATATGAGCTTAGGAGTTAGATCTTCGCACAACCCATGATTATAATATGTGACATATATCACCTTAAAATTGCAGGATGATATTTGTATGATATGTATTATGACTTAATATGCTGAATAATTACATAAACTAATTAGTCGAGACTCAACGCATTGGTGCCTCTAAAGCTTCAAAGGTATTATGATAATGATACCAATATTGTGGGGTTCCATTAGATCCCAAACCACCCAACATGGGGATGTTAGTTGGTTGTGTAAAATTGAACCCCTCAAGAACGACAACAAAAACAAACTCATGACTCCATCTATTTTGACATTTTAAAAGGAGGAAATGTCAAACGTGTTGAAATTAAGTAATTTTTGTTGTTGTTAGAGCATGCCCATTAGTAGCAGTAAAATGCCCCTGTACACTACTTTTTGGATGAAGATTTACAGAAAAATGCCCCTGTAGTACGATACTTTTTTGGATGAAGATGTACAAAAAAATACTCCGAAACCGCTTGGGGCCTGAAATAGCGTACATGTTACCAGGGCCTTGCTAGAGCGCCAGTAACAGGAAATGATTGTTTCTCATTTGCCAACTACAATGATTGGCGCAGGTGGTGAGAGTTAAATAGTCTCTCCTTTTGTACAATCCATCTTTTCTGGTTCATGGGTGAGGATGGGGGATGAAATTAAACAGTGTACACTGGATGTGCTAAATACAAATAGAGGCTGCGGTTGGGCATGCTTTAAAAACTCATGGTTGAAACTTCAATGTGGGAAAGAGTTTGAAACAAGAGGCTGAAATTGCTTTTTATATATTATTAAGAAGTGAATATTTTAACAAGAAGAGATTGAATGGAAGGGGGGGAAAAAAAAGGACTTTTAAACATTAGAAGCTTGGATAATTTGATACTTAGAGGTGAAATTGTATGGTGGGGTATACAAGGGCATCAAATTGGAGGTGTATGAAAGTACACCAATGCTCACAAAGGGATGTGAGGAATCTCTCAATCACAACCATGGTTGAGGCGACGCATGTATACCTAGAACACCGATCCTAAAGGAATAAAGATGTTCTTCCATCTAATTCAACTGAAGAATTACAAGAAGACTCAAGGAAGCAATATTATCATTATTGATTTTCACTTGTAAAATACATGTCATGTAGTCCATCTTATCCCAAGTAAACATAGGCAATGGAAGACGTGCATGCTAAAAGTGGAGTAAAACATATATACATATATATATGTATGCTGCCTCCTCAGACATGAAGTTGTCGTGTGAAGTGAATGATAAGGAAGCAAACCATGAGAATTGAATGATATTTGTCCCACTGAACATTCTATCGAAACGGCATAGATTTCTCACACGTTGCAACCATGACGAGTTTTGTGAAAATGAAATATGTAGGGTTGAGCCCATTGTTGTCTTCGTATCAAATTAGTTGGTTAACTTCTTATTGTTGAATTCAATGAGATAATATATTTTTCCTTAGTGACTAATTCTCATCCCTATTGCCTAGTTCTTAAGCCCCTTTCTTAGAGCAAGTTGACCCATATTCAACATTTGGCCTTCCAACAATATTTCTCCCATTCAAAATTACTTATTTATTAATTCCAAGACCCGTTCATAAACATGAACCTGGGATAGTAGAAGGTTAGAACCTACTAATAATAATTCATTTGGACCAATCAATATATTTGACCAATGAACAACATGTGTTGGACGATGTCAAGGCTTTTACCAACCAGAGCATATTGAAATTTTAAAAAAAAATTTGCTGAGTCACAACCATTTTAATAGACCTATTGAAATTTTTTTTAGTGATCTTCATCCAAAACATGTTGAATAGTTTGTTGGTGGAGATGCTCTTAAGCAATTTAATTAAAATATTAGAGTTTTCCTTAAAGTCAGGAAAACACAGCACCAGAACCCTGAGTTTGGTCCAAAACCCGTGAGATTAAGAAACGCAGCCAAAAAGTACATTAGCATTCAACTGAGGTGAAACTAAAAAATCCACCATTTTTTGTGGTAAACTGAGTTTCATCCTGTTTTCACCCCCCTCTTTCCTTTTTCCTCAGCGCAGCCATTGCTGCTACATATATTTTCATGTACCATAACTTTTCTCGAACCTTATGCATTAAATGCTGAGTTTCAGCATTTCATACCCAGATTTAATAAAATTTCATTACTTTGTGGACCTCACTCAAAGAGGGGTTTGGGGGCGAAAGGAGGCTCAAAGGAGGGTGACTTTCAGGAAAACTCTACTATCTAAGTTTGTCTTCAACCTTATGGTTGATACAAGTAATCAGGCTTGGGAATTCAAGGCCTTTCAAAGTTTGGAATTTGGACATCCCAATTAGTCCTTGGTATCCACAAACAATAATATTCTCCATTTGATCCAAAATACATTAGGGTTCATGTTAATTGCTTTAGCAATAAAAATTTGTGCAAAATATTATCAACTATTCCTTGTGCCCAATATAATATATATATATTATATTATTTTACTTTTTTAAAAATTCTCTTTTGGAGATAATTTCATGGATAATTGCCATGGGATTTCTATGTAATAAAGAAATGTTTTTTAGTTTCTTCTTTCCTAAGTTGTAGAGATGGGAACAAAATATTTTTGACATAAAAGTAGGAATAGCCTAGTGGGTCCCAAATAAAAAGGCTCACTCACAGAATACATTTCTCCAAACCATTGACTCCACACATGTGCAAAGGGCTAAGGTAGTTGGCTTTTATGTAACCATTGTCAAGTGTGTAAAGACTTTACCAAATGCAAATAAATGCTCACCTTTTTGTCACCAATTGCCAACCATCCCCATTTATTTATTAATATTAGCACATCCCCCAACAACAACACCACACATGTGCATAAAAAATGAAAAACTTTATCATATCAAAAGAAAATTGGAAAAAATAAATAAATTGTGTTATCTTTTCAGGTTTGACAATAATAATATTATTATTATTAATTTTTTTGAATTTTAAGAAAAAAATTATCTGTTTGAAATGTCAAAAAATTAAGGAAATTACAAAGGAGGGAAATGTTTTAAAGGCTTTTTGGGTCTCATTATTTATGTTAGAGGTTTTAGAGTCCAGGAACCTACCAAAAGAAGCTAGCTACCTATTCTATGTGAATTGCCAAAATTTCATAAATTATTTTTTTACTGGCGAAATAAAATTTGAAAAATAAAATAATTATTCGACACCCAAGTGGATAAGAATGTAGTTTAGTTAGCACATGTTTTGACAATTGTATGTGGTCAGGGGGGACTTGATCAAACTCTTTCCTTGGTATAATAATAGTACCCATGTGGAAAAAAAATACTTTATTTTAAAATTTTCATTTCAAAAAAAATTCTAAGAAATTATATATTTTCATATATATATTTTTGGCTTCTAAAAAAGTATTTTTGGATATTTTCAAAATTTTGGAAAATAATATAATTATTAGTGTCAAACTTTGCCATGGTAGCCTACTTATTATGTGAATTGTGAATTCATTTTAGGAATTTTGGTCCCAATAGTACTTATTTTAAACTTTTGTTAAAATTTCAAATTTCCATAGTACGTTTGTTGGCAGCTTTCGACACTAATTATATTATTTTCAGAAATGTTGAAAAAGATTCAAAAAAATTATTTTTTTTCTTTCACAGAACAAAATTAGAGTCCATATGAATATTTTAACCAAATTTGGCGATATAAAAAATATTTTCTCGCAAAATGGCGAAAATTCGCCACAGAAAAAAAATCCGCTGAAAATTTTAATTTTGTCCCGTAGGCTGCGCCGCTTTGCCTCTCTGCCACTTTACTTACGAGGCGGTAAGAGCTTGTTACGGTAAACAGCCTCGAAACCCCGCCGTCCCCGTTTCGCCGCTTTACCGCTTTGGTCGTCTCCTTCCTCTGCGCCTTCGCACCTGCGTCCCCCTAGATTTCCGCGCGCGCCTCGCGGAGTAGCTGAAGACACACACGTCTTGGTCATCCAATCTCTCCTCTTGTCGACGGACGGGTTTCGCATGTTCGTTCTTTCTGGAGTTTTTTAGTAGTTTTTTTGTGCTCTTCCTCTAGGATGGTGAAGTGATCGGAAACTGCAGTTTGCTCTTATCGTTCCTTTGGAGAGTCTTGTGTTTCCAAGAACGTTGGACCAACAATCTTTGCTTCAACTGGTGGGCTGACTCTCCTTCTTGAAGATCACGAGAACGGCTTCTTCTCGATTTTCCAGGTGCGGTTTGCATTATTCCCTTGTGTGAAACTACTGTTGAAGCTCTGCGGATCTGTTGTTGTTGTTTGAAAGAGTTCACGGGGTGCTTATCGTTGTTTTGAGAGAGTGTTTGTTTCCGAAGTTGGAGCAATAATCATCTTGCTTTAATTGGAGACGGACTTTCCTTCAGAGCGCAGTTTTTTTTGGTTGATTCTCCGGTAACACTTCGCATCCTTACTTTGTGAGACTACTTATGAAGCTCTGCGGGTTTATTGTTGTCGTTTGAAGGAGTTTCACGGCCCGTTCTTATCGTTCCTTTGAGAGCTCGTGTTTGTTTCCGACGTCGGAGCAATAATAATTTTGTAATAATACTCTTGCTTCGATTGGAGACGGACTTAAATCTTTCAGATCGGGTTTTGTTTGTCGATTCTCCAGTTGCAGTTTGCATTGTTACCCTGTGAGACTACTGTTAAGCTCTGCGAGTCTTTGAAGGAGTCCACGGCCCGTCCTTCTCGTTTCTTTGAGAGAGTGTTTGTTTCCGGCATCGGAGCAAGAATAATCTCGTAATCTTCAATTGGAGGCCGACAAGTTTCCTTCAGATCCGGTTTTGTTCGTCGATTCTCCAGTTGCAGTTTGCATTATTGCTTTGTGTTGAAGTTCTGTGGGGTCTATTGTTGTCGTTTGAAGGAGTTCACAGCCCTTTCTTATCATTCCTTCGACAGAGTGTTTGTTTCCGACGTCGGAGCGATAATAATCTCGTAACAACACTCTTGCTGTAATTGGAGACAGACAAGTTTCCTTCAGTTCGGGTTTTGTTTGTCGATTCTGCAGTTGCGGACTACTGTTGAAGCTCTGCGGGTCTATTGTTGTTGTTTGAAGGAGTTCACATGTCGTTCTTATCGTTCCTTTGATAGAGTGTTTGTTTCCGACGTCGGAGCAATATTAGTCTTATAATAGTACTCTTGCTTCAATTGGAGACGGGCATGAATCCTTAAGATCGGGTTTCGTTTGTCGATTCTTCAGTTGCTGTTTGCATTACTTTGTTCGTCCGTAGACTGTTTTTGTTTCAGTTTTGGTGAATTGTCGATCGGTTTCTCGCCATCTTGATAGCTCGTTGAAGGTGCGAACTGTTTGTTTTGCAAAAGGTATTTGCAGTGTTTTTCTTGCAGCTTCCAGTGAATTATGGCTTGTTGAGATCTCCAGGTGTTGTGTGTGAAACTGCAATCGGTTGTTATCTCCACGGATCATTGAGATCGGCGTCCCTTGTGACCGTTTCTGCTACTGCTTCTGTTGCTGCGGTTTCTTATATTTTTTCGCCCGTTTCTGCTTCTTTGATACCGAAGCTTGCGACCCGCTTCTTCGGCCGGAGGAGGAGAAACCGTTGTTTTCCTCGTTTGCGACTTCTGCTTGTAGTCTTCTTGTGGCGGGGAACACTGTGTACGGTGCGTTCTGGCTGTTTGTCTTTTCGTCATGGGAAACGCTGCGATTTGTCGCGGCAAGGGGGATATGGTGGAGTTTACGACAGTCTTACGAGGGAATGGGACGGTGCTGACGTTTTACAGTCCCATGCGCGTTGCGGATTTGCTACAAGAATATCCTGGACACTTTGTATGCCACTCCAGTTCGCTCTTGCTCACGCACGAGGGCAAGATCTTGGCGACTGATATGATCCTCATGCCCGGCGAAACATACTTCCTCCTTCCCCTTCCGAGAAACAAAACCTCGGACGCCGGCACTACTGACGACAAAAACGACTTACAAGCAGCAATATCAACTTCTTTTTCTCAGCGTGGTGGCAAAGGTACTGTATCCAACACTCCGCAGCAACAACAACAACAAGGAGGCGGCAGTGGGACTATGAAGTTTGCAGTCTCCAACGAAATGTTTTCCAGTATCCTTTCCGGCTCTATGCGAGAAGAGAACCTGTCCAAGTCCAGGCGGCGTACTAAGGAAAGTACACCGTTTCTGGGGCGAGTGAAATCCTCGTGGGACCCGCTGCCGTTTGCCCCTGTTACAGAAGTGGTCACAACGAAATGATCTGCACTTATGTAACGAAAACCCAATTGTGGGTAAGTCTTTTTGTGCAATTGCAATGGAATTTTGTGCTCTAGAAAAAGAAAAAGAAAAAATAATCCCTCCTTCAAAGTTTGCTAGCTTTGGTTTTTCCAATTTAGGTCAACCAAGAACCAGACATTTTTCTACTTAGGGCTCATTGGATGCACCACATCTGTGAGTTTGATGGTTTTCTCTACTCCTCCACTTCTGTCTGATGCACCTCATGGGTCATCCAGAAGATTGATGATAACACTGAACTTTTTGGGTTTCTGCAAATGGGTGTTGCACATTTGTGAGTTTGTTGCTGGTTTTCTACTCCTCCACTTCTGTCTGACTGATGTACCACCTCATGGTTCATCCAGCAGATTGATGACAACACTGGTTTTTATTTTATTTTTGTGTTTCTCTGGATGCATGTTGCAGGAGTTTTGGGGATGAATAGAAATCGGATCCATCCACACAAAAAAAATCTTCTTGGAAAATGCCATCATGTACACTGGATGCCTTCTTCTTTCCTGACACAAACAAGAGTACGAACGATGTTGACAAGTTAGCATAGGAAAAAGGAACTTGTTGGAGCTTTCCCAAGTCAAACCATGAGATGGGTCGGGAGATACATATGAGTCCTAGAATCTGCCAAGCTTTTCTGACAGAGTTAGACTGGCAGAGTTTCTTGTACAGTTATCTATTTCAGTATTCAAGGAATGCAGGATTCTTCTCACTCAGGAAATTTCTGAGCATTTTGAAAGTCCATGGTCTACACCATTTATACTTCCCCATTGTTAGTGAGTGAGCCAGCAACAAAATGGTTGCTTTTTTCTGTTTTATTTCCCAACTGTATCATATGATTTTGAAGATCTCTGATTTCTCTCCATTGTTGCAGACAATGCTTGCAGCAAAAAATAAAATGAGGAGAGATTCGGCTCACACACTTGTAAAAGCTTCTGTTACTGGGTAAGAATCCTTGTGGGTGTATTGGTGTTCCTGCCTGAAGGCCATAGAATTATCATCTGTCATGAGAAAAAAACAATTCATAAGGAACCAAGGGAATTCCGTTCTTTACTTGACCTTCTCCATTTGTTGTTTTCATTCCTTGGGATCCATCTCTTTGTTTTGATGATGGAAGACAGGGACCAGAACATACTTCAATGAACTATGTTTCAGAGCTCTGGATTGTCAACCATCTTGTAATTTGATCTGAGTTCACAGGATCTAGTGTGTTAGGATCTTGTGTGGCTTGGTGAATGTGGGGAGATGGATATGATATATATGTCGAATTTTATGTATCTCTTTGTTCTCGTGATGAAAACCTTGCACTAGAAAGTTCTGTAAACTATGTTTATAACTCTCTTTGAGATCTCAAGTCATTAACTATCTTTTATTTGCTCTCAGAGCTGCAGGATTCTGGTGTTAGGATATATGTGGTTTGGCTAATGCAGGGCAGGGGGGGAAATGATACGAGTTACTTTATCTATTTGGATGTCGATGCTGTTCTTCTCAACATGGAGTGGAATGGGTGATGACCAGGTAATGGCTGTAATCCTTACTTCCTTATTCTCGAGCCTTCTAGTGATTCTGCAGGCATAAAACTTTTTGGGTAGTCTCTTAAAACTGTTTTCCTTTCATAAGGAGCTTTCATTTTATAGATTGTCACTTCAGTTGCTGAATGTTTTGTGGGAACTTTCCTTCTCTCGACAAGCAAAAACATCTTGGAATTGTTAGCTATTCTTATGATGCACCCATCCTCTGCATCAAAAATCATCTATGCAGTTTTTAATTCAATTCAGTGGGGGCCGGGGGGTCACGAGAGAGATCTTACATGTAAAACTTAGCTGACTTAGTTGTAATGGCTTCCTTTGGTTAGATCTCTTTCTCCAGCTTCCAATTCTGTTGGGAAAGAAATGGGTGATCTGCAAGTCATGTCCATTCCTTTTACACTTGCTTCACCCATTGTATTCCTATGGGGTCCATGTCTGCCTTGTGTGGATTGCCACTTTTCCTTCGAGCATGATGTTTCATTTGTCCTGGCCACCTCTTTCACAACAAGCTTATGTCCATTGATATGCTTGGAGATGTTTTTGTAGGGGAAAGTTGTGCAACATTTGCCAAATTCACCAACGATGTCGCCCCATGGTACGTAGTGCTACTTTCTCCTTTTCATAATAACTTTGCAAAAGGGCATTCCATCTATGTTGTCCAAGTTTCCAAATGAGGCCTCCAAAATGAGTCAATGAGACATTTGAGAAGTGCCAATTGTCTTCATTAACTCGTACAATTAAATAGTGACAACATCATCTAAGTTAACAAAGACACAAAGAACCCACCCTTTGTAAAGAGACATGTGCAGCAATCATCTGTATTGTGTGCATTTTATTCAATACCAAGTGAGAGGAGAGATGCACTCACATTCAGTGATTTGAGCTTCCAATTATATTTCTCAAGTTCAAGATGGCTTTCCTACTGTTTCCCAAGCCTCACCCATAAACATGAAAATTGGGCTTGTACAACATGGGAGACAACTATTAGCAAATCACCTGGATTAATCATTCTATCTAACCCATCTAACCAATCAAGAGCAGTTATTAGTCTCTACTAGTGTAGCCTGTGTTGGTGGATGGAGTGTGAATTTGTTACCCAATTAATTTTTCCTTTCAAAATGAATTTTAATTAAATTTTCAATCAAAAAAACTACTCAAAACTCAATATCTCCCACATCTCATGTTTAAATTTTTCCAAATCACTTTTGTTAAACCTTCCTTGTCAGGGGCTTTCCAAGAGTGTGCCCAAATTCTAGTTTTCATTTAAATAAATTTTAATTGAAACTTTTTTTCAATATTCAATAACTCCTCCACCATAAGTCAAAACCTTATGAAACCACGTTGGTGCATTGCTATTTATCAAGGGCTCTCCAATGGTAGCAAGAGAGCAACAAGAGGTGCCATATCAGTTGGGAAATCTCAACATGACAAACTAACAAAACAAAGAAAACTACATTCCATCATCCATACATAGTGTGCCTTTTGCCAAGCACAACATCCAATGTACAGAAATTAGCCCAATGTCATTTTGATACCCCAAGCCGGCATAAGCTTAATTATTCTTCATCCAAAGCATATTGTGTAATAGATTGGTGAGGTGAGGATGCTTTAATAACCTCAACTACAAAGTACGTCAAGATTTGATATTCTTTGTATTTGAAAGCACTTCTCTGCATGGAAGATGATTTAACCAATTGAAGAAACCTTTTTCCATTCAACTGAAAAACCCTTCATACTTTAGCAATGTTTATATCTGATGCAATATGATTGAAATAACTCCGCACTATATTTTAAGTTAATTAGACATTGCTCAGTTGCCAAGCCACATGCCTTGTTAGAGCATGCCCAACTGTTGCAGCAAAATGTCCCTGCACGGTACATTTTTGGATGAAGATTTTGCAGAGAAACACTCTGAAACTTCTTGGTGGCCTGGAATAGTGCACATCTTGCCAGAGTCCTTCTAGAGAGCCAGTAGCAGCAGGAAATGACTATTTCTCATTTGTCAACTACAATGATTGGCCCAGGGTGGTGAGA
>Ga0116229_10010829_pt1 | contig 13594 bp, 10 predicted proteins | sample S1TSphgellanicum_3_FD_87313 | JGI IMG/M metagenome (GOLD analysis project Ga0116229, IMG submission 87313) | Host-associated microbial communities from peat moss isolated from Minnesota, USA - S1T2_Fc - Sphagnum magellanicum MG | ecosystem: Host-associated > Plants > Peat moss > Unclassified...
ATTAAACTTTTTGTTTTTTGACAAGAATATTATGTAAATTACGAGTTTTAAAAAAAAAAAAAACCAAAGGTTTTTTATTCTGTGGAAAAAAAAAAAAAAAAAAGTCAGAACCTACTATTCTTTGATCACCAAGTTACAAAAAAGAAAACCAAAAACCAGAGGTTCTTTGATTTCATTAAGAATCATGAAAATTGTTTTAGTGTGTTATTAGTATGATTTTAGAGAGGAATTTAGGGCTGCTCACTTCACGGAACATTCTGCACCAAACTGTTAGAGTGCCTTCCATAATTTGGAAGGCAACATTAATTATTACTGGAAATGAATTTAAAATCACAAAAATTATTTTTTCATAAGAACTCTGATGTTAAGCCTTCTTCAATTAGAATAGTATTGGGATGGGTGACATCATGGGAGGTTTAATATACTTTGGCCAATGACATAAGGACTAATATAGACGGAGGGAAATATTTCTTTGGTTCAGGGGAATGGTCTATCTTTAGACCAGTATTGAGTGGTGATTAGGAACAGGAACAGACCCCTACAGTAATTAGGGAAGTTCTTAGGGTTCCTAATCATGGTTCTCAAAAAAAATTTTAAAAAAAAAAAAACAAAGACCTAGGTTTAGTATATAACCACAGTTCTCAAATGTTTTGAAAAATCAAATAACTGACCAAAAAATTGCTGGGGTTAATTTTTTTGGGATTTTTGTGAAAACTGTTGGTTATTTAAGGGATTTGAAATAACCAGGACGGGCCATTCTTTGATTCTGATTCTTTTCAAAGACTGAAACCTATAAAAGTTCTTTTCATCATATAATTCTTTATAAATTCAAATAACTGCACAGCACTGGATTAGGCCTTCAGCAGCCTGCACTCATCCTGCCAGCCACATGATAGGAGCTTCAAATCCTGGAAGAGAGACCCTCACCCTCTACCAGAATTGTTTAAAGAACCGGAACCGGAGGTGTTAGGGTGGCGGAAAATAGATAACCGGCCATTGACTGGTTTGTATGATGTGCGTTTCTGAGAAGGGAACGTGTGGCGAACGTACTTACCGTGTGAGAAGCGCACGCACGTCGCCTACGACGTCGTCGCTGAACGTGGAATGCACAAAGCTCGCGGCGGAGAGACAGCGCGCCCAGTCCACGCCTTGCTGCGGCCAGCGTCGCCTGTCTGCTGCCTCGCACGCGAGCAGGTTCACGATGTTGCGCGCGTGCGCACGCTCCAGCATCAGTCGCTCGTTGCTGGCACGCGGGAAGCTCTCGTCCAGCGACTGGAACAAAAGCCAGTAGAAGCGGAGCGCCTCACTGAAGCACCTCATGAAGTCCGCCGAGACCGGCTCCATCTCGTCCTCCACAATCGTCACAATCTGCAGAAACACAAACAATTGGAATGGAATTGCAGCTGAATCTGCGCATGTCTCCCGCGGAAAAAAAAATCGTTCTCATGGGTGGTTCATGAGAAAAATATTTGCAAGAGGTCCCAGAAAAATGGTACTACCTTGGGATTGGCATTTCTGAAAGTGTACAGAATCTGATCTCGAGAACTGCTGCAGTACTGATGGGCTGCGGCTGCTGCAGCATTGTTGTCCCCGGCAGCTGCTGTGAGAACACGAGCTGCAGCACTAGTGATCACGTCTTCAGCTGCAGCAGCTGCAGGCATGACCTGGTTTAGTGTGTGGATGCAGTTGATGGCAAGAGCTTCATCTTCTCGAAGTTCCAGCGCTGATCCCTGTGCAAATTCCAGCTGCTCTAGCTGTGGTAGTTGAGTGAGAGAATACTCGAACGGGACACCCATGAGACGCGCGAATCTGTCTAGCCTCGTCATAATCTGCTGCATTACGTGCATGGCGGCGGGTTCTGCTTCCGGGGAGACGACGATGGCCGAGAGACGGAGGTTGGGAGAACCCTCGGAACGTGTTGCAAGCGCTTCTAGCAGCGTTGGCCATTGTGTGCAAAATGTGCTGCTGATGTCCACTACATGTACCTTCATCTCTCCTTCAAAAGCTTCCAGGATCGCTCCGTTGCAAGCTACATGCCCGAATGTGGTCCACGGACTTGCTTCCTGCTGATCAATCCACAGAAAAAAGCCTAAATCCCATGTTGCAGACTTCGACATCGCATACAGCAACTCTAGCTTTTGCATACATATCGACAATGTACGAGCTCACTCTAAGAGAGACTGTGCATGCAGCAGCAGTAAATTACTCCTCTGCTGCATCCCATTACCTGAAACTCGAGGATCATTTTGCGCACGGACTCGAAGGTGTAAGATTTCTCGGCAGCAGCTAAGAGGATGCGATGGCAACGGAGGCCTGTGTTTGTGATTTTACAAAAGAGTGCTTGCAGAAAGTAGGACGCCAGTCTTTGGTCGCAGTCGCCGTAAGGGGAAGCCAACTCGTTCAAAACCGACATCAGCTTTTGAGCTTGCGAGGTGTCGTTTGCTGCAACTGCCCTCGCGCATTCCAGCAACAAATTCGGCGCCCAGTGACCGCTGCTGGACGGCAGCTCCTCATCAATATCCCTATAACTAGCAGCAGCTGTTGCCAAACCAATCGCTGGACTTGCAGATATTAGTCTTAATTCCTCAGTACTGCCAGTCTCTACGCCGCCCTCATCAACAGCAGCTTGACTAGTACCGTGAGTCGGATATGCTGCAGCTGATGGCCTTTGATCTCGGGGCCTCATGTGTTCACCGCGCAGTCTTCCGCCTCTAGCTAGCTCCAAAGCTGAAAGCCCGAGTGATCCTTGATATTATAAACAAGGGACCGTCAGAGGATGCAGCTCGGGTTGTCAAGGATTGATGGGTCTTTTGGTTCGAGAACGAGCAGGGTTTGATCCGGCGCTGCACCTGCTAGAGTTGCAGCAGCTGGGATCTCTAGCGAGTCGCGACTTCTCCGATTGGTGAATAGTTTCGTCGTCGCGTAACAAGTCTCTGTCCATGACGTTTCGGCAACACTATTGCACCTCCAGGCGGCAAACCCCAAAAAGACTTCTTGTACAGCTAACTATTTGATCAAACCTCGTCGAGACTCCGCGCGCGAGCACAGACGACGTTGCAGCAGATATATTGTTAATATATGCAGCATGCGCGCGCCATGAATGTTATCAAGTAGATGATCAGTCCCTGCTTCCAGCAGCTTCTGTCGAACAGCGAAGAAGATTCCAGTAGCATGATAATCATCATTATACTGCAGCTGGCGTATTGTACTGCAATGCTTGAATCTCATTCAACGTCGATGCACGTCAATGATCATGGCATATTCTTGAAGCTTGCTTGATGTGGTGGAAGATCTGATTGCTCGACACCTTTTTGGACGAGTTCATGCAGTTCTCCCGAGATCGGCCCGCGGGCCGCGGGTCTTCGCCGCCGCCTGTCTAGTCCTCATGCTCTAGTGCTCCTCCCGCTGGTTCCTTATACAGATCTACATGACTTCGACATTTGCTCCGCATGATAGAATTCTATCCCTGCAGGTCAACTCAGGCATGGCTTTCGTAGACAGCCTGCTGGGAATCCCTAGTTGATCTTTTCTCTGTTAAATCTTTCCGGGCTGCACCTCTTCGATCGCTGCACATAGCTGCACAGATCCCTTCATAGATGTCTTCATGAGAGTACTTAGGACCGCAGAAGCTGATCAACGATTACATGTAACATGCTTGCTGCAACATATTATTCAGCGTTTCGCCTAAATCTGCAGTTATTGCGTCATCGTCCTTGTTTGACGATGGATCCCAGACCTTTAAAGTTAGTGAATCTTGACTGGAAGCAGCTGGAGGACAATGGTCAAGGTTCTCACACAGCTAGCTAGCTAGCCTTGCGGCGTAACTTGGACTGATCTATTGAGCTCACGCCGGAACATACATCGACGCATGCTGTTATGAAACGGGTGCAAAGAGAGGAGAGAAATAGTTGCAGAATAGTTAGATCACAGCAAAAGCTGATGAGTCCGAAACCCATGCAGCGCTTGGCTCGGATCGATGAAAAGCTAGCTAGCTATGACGTCTAGTCTGCAGGTTGAAACCCACGTTGTAGTATCCATGAGCACATCCGGACGTCACGGTTGCACTAGTTTCTGCGAGAGTTGACATCAGAAAAGAAAAATAAAATTCACTGATCACCCACTGGCTGCAGCTGCAAAGATTTTACATGTCGATCGACCGCGCGGAAATTAGCTGCTACCCATTAGCTCGATGGGCTGGCTACCTATGTCGCGCAATTGGACTAATCCACGAATTAGAGTTCTGCTGTTTGCTGCAATCGAACTAATATAAGAACAAAGTTTCGGACCCAACGTCACGTCTGCAACACTTGCAGGACTCGCAGTTGAACTGCAGCTGGAAGAGTGTCCAGATCATGACTCAAGTGTAACGTCCGTCCACCCCACTGACCTCCAAGAGTTCAGCAACAGTCTAGGTTAAGTCTGCACAAGCTAGATTCTTTTCATTTAACCACCGCAATACACACCTTGCCGTGACCAGTTTGCGAACAAAGTTAAAAGATCTGAGACAACAGATCAGAGAACTGACCAACAATTACCCGAGCTCACTCAAGCTTGAATACGACCCGCTCCAGCCTTTCAGCAGGCGTAGAATATTGCTACTGCAATGAGCTGAGGAGCAATCACGACAGTTGCCGCTGCAGGAGCATGCAGCAGGACATGACACACCAGCTATTAAGCTGCGATTGATTCCAGGCCGAGGTCATGTTGTAGTCTAGCTTCTGGTGCATAGAAGTTGCGACCCCATAGAAGAAGAAGTGCTCTATGTTGCGACCCCTGCATGGAACATAGAAGAAGTACCTCACGGACCTCCTGCAGCATACAAGTCTAGCTCCCCCCCCGCCCCAAGATGATTTCTACATAATTTTATATCTACCTGCTGCAGCTCCTAGCTACTCATAATTTTATTTGTGAAATGTCCCAAGAAAAACACTAAAACTTGTTCTTCAGAAGAAAGGCAGGCTGCAAGGAAGGAGATGTCTTAGACTAGGCTGAGGAATGGGGAGAAGCAGAAGAAGAAGAAGCATGTTCACAGGACGCATGCAGCAGACCCCTTTGAGCTCCAGTGACCACTAGTGCAATTGCCGTTCATGAACGTTAAGCTAATTTTGCAATTCTAGATCCTTTAAGGCAAAAGCTTGAGAAAGGAGCAAAAACAAACATTTGCAAGTTTGGAACATAGTACCAACGCACTAACTAGACTTGTGGCCAGGTGTGGCCAAAGTTTATTAGACCAAGTGTGAACTCGTTACCCTAATAATTTCTCGTTCCAAAACCAAGTTTTGTAATTTAGTTGCATTTCCATGAATGATAAATAGAAGTCTCCTCAAAATTCAATATCTCTTCCATGCACCTAAGTAGGTTGAAAAATTATGAAATTAAAGTCTGGCCCATTAACATCCTACTCATTGAGCAATTTCCAACAATTTCTCAAAAATGTGCACTCCAATTTCCCTTTAAAAAAATTTAGTTACTGAATTTATAATGACAAAACTGTTCAATATTCTATGACTCTTGGATGAAAGTGTAAGCAATATGAAACTACCTCGTTGCACCCCTACTTATCAAGGGCTTTTCAATGATACCGAGTGCACTGTGCATGGTGATGCACAATGAGGGGCGACGTGGCTCAAGGCAACATGTCTCCAGAGAGATCTCAATGTGACAAACAAAAGAAACAAACTACCTTCCTTTAACAGATAGATTAACTTATATAACAATATTTGTATTTTCTTGTAAATGACACTTGAAAACAGGCAGGCCAATGTACAGACCCAAACTGAACCAAGGGTTCCAGTTCATGGGTTTGGCAACAGAAATGAATGCCTTGGGTGAACCAGCACCTACACTAGTACCATTCTACAATGTAACTTTTTTTTGGGTTGCTTCTATAAACACTAAAGATATCCCATGCCCAGACTAAATCAGGGTCTCTGAGTCCAAATTTAACATTTTCTCCTGTAACTATTAGCTCTACCTAAGAGGCCTTACTCAAGAAGGTGAAGGCATCAGTGTAGGACCTGCTGGTTAATCACGTTGGCTGAAATGAAGTGACCCAGTATCAGATGCAGATCAAATTGGTGCCGTCAGTGACTTAGTTCTGAAATCAACCAGTGCCCAAAACTGACACAAATTCTTGTCAGGCCAAGGAGAATGAGACTGAGCTTTTTGGTCATCTCCCTGAGGTTTTCATGATTGGAGCTGGACAATGACCAAGTAACCATGACATATGGTTTTTGGGGACCAACCAATAATCATTGTGACATGTCACCCCAATGTTATATATTACACCTCGGAACTTAGGCAGACTTGGAAGCTTTAGCAAATCAAAATTAAGCCTAGAAACTTGATCTAGATAGATCTTTGAATCGTGATGATCTCGTACTAAATTAGAACTTGAGGAACACTAGTTAACATAATTCCAGAGACAATGTTTGATTGGAACTGGTTTATGTAGGATGGGATTTTGGTGATCATCATTATGACAATTCTAAAGTCATTCTAAATTATAATTCGTTATAGATTAAATTTCATTTTAGAATCATTTTTTATCGTTTGTCTTGCACCCTTTCAATGTTTTTGTTTGTATCTTGTTGCTTTTCTTACATTCTTTCAATGATTTTTTTCTTCTTTTTTTGGGGTTTATTTGTATCTTGTTGTGAACTTATTTAATGAATTCGACTTTCATTGACAACGATGAAAAACAAAATTAATGGAACAAAATGACATATAGTGAAATTTATAGAATTTTATTGTTTGAAAAGAAAAAATTGATTACAACAAAATCATTATGTCACAAAAAGTAATTTAATCATTGTCATTGGTAGTGCGAAGCAACGTGGAGACCAAATATTGTACGCAACAAATTTGAGAACAAATTGGAGAGTCAATTGATAAGCAGCAAACCAATGGTTGTTGTTCAGGATTACTTCCATTATACTAGCAGTGCACCCATTGATCATGTAAGTAACACAGTAATTATTATATCATATGGCAATGTGAACGTCACAAGCATTCTTATTGTCAAGATTCAGATGGATGATCAGACCAGGGTCAGTGATGTATATGGGTCTAGAAAGACTCTTTTGTGTATGTGTAAATGAAAATTTGAAATTCATTTAGAGTCAGTGTAAGTGGGTGCAATCCTCACAACAGGAACCATGACATAGTTTTGTCATGTGTCTTGCATCTTGAAAGAAAATGAACATTTTTAATGTTAAACAATGAAGGGTGGACATGTATGTTTAGGCTTACAATTAATAAGTGTTATAATAAAAATTAATTGAATATTTTTTTAATATTTTGTTACAATATAAATCAATAAGGAATTTGGAAGTCTAAGACATTTCCAAAATGATAGTCATTCATTTGAAGTGTTAAAATCTTTATAAAAACATCAAATTTAATGGCTTGTTTTTTAATCCACATTTCCTATACTTTTTTCCTAAAAGAATATTTTTCTTGGAATTTAAAAAATACATGAATAGAAATATAAGGTGTCATATATTGATTGAACATGGGTAAAATTTATGACACAATTAGTTTTATATTAATTCATTATGTTTATTTTTTAAATCAATTTATAATTAATATAGGATAATATGCATTAATTTTCGATATTAAAATAAAAAGTAAAAAAATATAACACATTTATTAAATATTTTAAGAATTAATTGTTAATAGGTTCAATTCAATGCATAAGTTAACAAATGAATAAGTACTAATAAAAAGTTAATTAGTTTAATTTACATGCCATTTATGTAAAAATTTTGACTATAGAAAACTTGTCCAAACATGACCTACTTTCAAAAAAATATCTATCATATGTTCATTAGTTGTCTTCTGTTTTTGTTTGTTTTGAATGAAATATATTGGTTGTTGGCTTAGAACAATTGATCTATATGCTACTTGTTTGGCATGAACTATAATTTATTCATCCAAAGGAAAAAATGGTTGTATTCCTTTCACTATATCTTTCAAACCCTTGACAAATGGGAACCATCATGTGATTTTTTATTTTGACCAAATACTAGTGATAATTGATAAGGTACAGTCATGGTTGGAGTACCACAGTAGGAACCATGACTCCTCCAAGACTATTCCAAAAAAATTGAAAACTCCTATGTCCACAAGCCTATTTTTAGGTATTAATTTGAATTTGTCATAGGGTGTCCCCATTCTTGAGTTCACATGTGTGATTAGATGAATAGGCACACACCATGTTGGAATGATTAGGTGTGTTGTTTTAGGGTTTTTATTTCATCTTCCACCCAAATGCATTTGTTTTAATGCATCGTTCCCCCCTTACTAAACATACACTATGTTTGACGCACTCCCAACTCCTCAAAGGACTCAAATGTGAGTCCAAATAGAAGGTAACGTAAGATGAAGGAGTCGGGGCACGTTCCCTAGCTCACAACACTTTGAGGGGTAAAAAAGCATGTTAAAGTTCGGGGATGGGACTAAGAAGAGTTGACAAGCTTCACTCACTCACACGGACTTGCACACAATCCACACAAAGTGGTTAGTGCATAATTGGAGCACCTTTGATGTTAGGACAAGCCACGGGCAACACGGACACACTAGACTCACCACAGCTCGGACTTGGGGGAAGCCACCGCATTTCCCCTTATAATATACTTTGTGGCTGGCCACGGAGCCTACATTCAAATGTCTTTTCTCTCCCGGGACTCCCAAGTGGGAGTCCCCGAAATCGCGCCGGTTAGGACTCCTACGAATTTGGAGCCCCATAACTTTGCGAACAAACCTCAGATAAAAATGTGGTCTAAAGCAAAGTTGTAGCTCTCGTTGAGAGCTTTCCAATAGTATGTCGCATGCCTTCTATAACTAAGAAAATCGGGTCAATTCCCGATTTTTTTGGTCGGGAATCAAACTAGGCAATTTGACTCTCGACCTTTCTTTTGGCCATAACTTGTGTTTCAAATGTCCAAATGAGCAATGCGAGCCCATTTTAGACATCTACATTCCAAGAGATTTCCAATGATATAAAGAACGTCACAAGCCATTGAGTTTTGACCCTTGAAATCACTCTTTGAAATTTTGAGAGTCCACTAGGACTCCATCTCCCAAGTGGGAGTTGCCTTGAGAGTGTGAGGGTTCACTCCCTCGTACTCCCTCACACTTTCTTACACTCCTAGGAGTATGTGATGTGACTCCCAGGCTTCTTCTTGGCCCGCACCCTTGCGACCTTTTTGCTTTGACTCCCGAGCTTCCTTCTGGCCTGCAACCTTGTAACCCCTTTGCCTTAGTTGCGAGCCCAAAGCTAGGGTTACGACAATGTTTGTGCATTTGGCTCCAACTTTCCCTCTAGCACACAAGTTTGAACACATTAGAGTGCGCATGTTTGAAAATCTACTTCCTACACAAAATTTTCACACAATATTGAGGCTTGACACCATTGCCACTTTAATGATATATCCATGGATTTTTCAAAAATTTGTTTATATTTGTCCTTTATTTCATGCAGCTATACATGCATAGATATCATCTTCAACCTTGGATTTTACATTATCATATGTGAATCCAAGCTCATTTTGAGGTCTTTGGCACATAGTTGTCATAGTAGCTTTGCATGAATACTAAATTATTACATGGAATTTGCATTATTATAGTTAATTAAGTCGGCTAGGTGAGCATTGTCTCACATTTGTTGCCTTAAATCTTTTTCCAGGATCCCATATCAAAATTGTATAACATGAGCTTCTATGACCCCCTTGGTCACATTGATCAACCTTCGCATTTGTGTGTATGCTTCTTGTAAACTTTCATGGGTCAATGCTAAAACTTTTGTAACGTGCAGAGTTTCTTAGTTTTCACACCTTAGTAATTAGTGTCACGTTCCTCAAAAAACTCAATGACAAGGTTAAAAGTGGGAAGAACCCATGCCTTGATAGTCGAATTGTTGCCACCACCCCTAAGAGTGGAAGGACTCACATTATTCCCTATGACAGTGGTCGATGGAGTAGGGGTCAATGTAACCAATCAACCTTTGGTGATGGAAAAGTAAATGGGCGACCAGTACTTGTGCCACTCTTCAATGTCAGTTTCATGGGCATCATAAAATTCATGATAATCATCTATGGGTGATCCCTCTAGATGCTAGAACAAACCCTTCCATGCCAAGAAATGTGTAAATTACTACGAGTTCTGCAGTTGTTACATATCACATTGGGTATCAAACTCTTAGATGAAATCATTGAGTTTGATGATGTCGACTACATTCGAAAATCACTGGGGCCCCTTGGAGGCACCATACATGTCCTCCATGTTCCACACAAGTGGTATTGACCCTATTCATGGTAGTTTTACTTCAAAATCTAAGGAGTCTCCCTCAAGTGATAATGTAGGTGGGGTAGATGGTTGGAACCACACCCCTTGCTTAGTAAATCCTTTAACAAACTTGTTCCTGAGATCCAAATCCTGACACTTGTCCATGATGAAACCCTAACGTTAATTTGGTTATCCCTAAAAACCCTAAACCTATAACCCTAAAACTTGTAACCCTAAAACCCCACTATGACCAGGAATATTGCACCTTTATTGGTTCAACTAATCTTACAAGGATGCTAACCTGTTGCGTCTTTCCGTAACCTTAAAATCCCCCAAATAAAATGGTGATTAAAATTGCTCCACTTACTAAAGCACCTGCAACCACAAAAACATTTTACAGGGCCAAGCATGCATTTGGGGCCTTCACAGTCATAGAAACAACAAATGCAATTTCACTAGTCATTACCTCGATTTCACCACCACAATGGGTCTATCAATCATTAACTCGATTTCACCCAACAACAAAGACAAGCACTGGGTATAACCTACCAGCCATTAAACCCTAATATTTATGTCTGGGCAAATGAGGGGTCAAGTAGGACCTATTTAGTAGTTAGAGCTAGGTGGCAACCTTGTCCCATACTTGGCCATTAACCACACCAACTACAAACTTTGGGTTCACTAAATGTTGTTCATCTAAGGAATTAAACCCCAAACCTTAAACCCAACTAGCACACATAGGAATGCTCATAACCTTTTACCCATAGTTTCTTATTCAACAATATGTACAAATTTGTAGGAGATTAGCACATGAACTTGTGTTCGCCTTGTGATGTAACCCAAAGGCACATAATTTGACGAATTTCCTTACCCCTTATAAAAAATTAACAATCCCAAACACAGACATAGGAAATAGGTGCAAACACCCACAACACAAGGGGAAGGAACTTTTTAACACACACATGCCTCCACACCTATAAGCTCCACTCAAAGACTTACGATAACTAATATGCAAAGATTCAAAAGTTGATAATGTGGCTTAATGGTGTGACATTCCACCACCTTTGGGTATTAAGAGTATTTACAGGTAAAACACTCATGTGTTGTTCCTATGTTTTATGCCCTCTTGTGCACTTCACGCCTCCTTATGCCCTTCGCGTTGCACCACCAAAAAAGGGTTAAAAAATGACCTTTTGCCAATTTGGTTTAAATCTCCTAAAATGATAGCCTCCTTCACCACAAGAGCAATGGTGAAGACAACACTTGAAACAAGCATCACATGTTGTGTAAAGCTTGCCAAGATGAATCCGATGGCACAAGAATCGCCAAAATCTGAGCCCATATATGGAAGATATGGCATGTCGAAAATCACAAATGGATGAAAACTTTTCATCCAAACATTGGATGAATTTTTTTTTAAAAATAAAAAATAAAAGGATCAAAACCTTGGATGAAAATTGGAATTTTTTAAATAAAAATTTGACACATGTCAAGTTCTGATTGGTGTCAAACTTGATTATTAAATTTGGAAAACACAAATAAAATTTAAAAATAAATAACAAGTTTGAATTGGACTTGAACCTACCCCTTTACCCGAACCTACCCCTAACCATCATGTAGCCCCTTGAACTTCAAGTTTGGAAATTCAAGTTTGATAATAATAATAATAGTAAGTGGTTTGAGGCGGGTCCAAATTGGACCACCTTTAGCCTTATCTACTCAGGCTTCATTGAATTGACAAGCCCAACTAGAACCTCAATCGAGTTGAAGTTCGACAACCATCATTGCTAAAGTTTCGTTCGCATGGGAATGCGGCTACACATTGTAGCAACGGGTTGCGGTAACAACTCAAAGAAGCTGCGGCAACAAGCTCTACTGTCACGTTTCCTTGCTACCTCCTTTTTTCCCTCTTTTTCTAGGGTGTGTGACTACCAACTTTCACTCCCTCACCTTCACCCCCTTTTGTTTTCACTTAATGTAGTGGAGCTTTGTAGCTCCTCCCACTCCACCAACAACAACACCAACTCCCCCTCACCAAGGACAAAACCAAATGGGGGAGAGAGAGGGAGAGAGGGGTGAAATAAAGAGAATAAAAATAAATAAATGAAACTAACTCCGATGTCCAAGCCCCTCTTAGAGTTCAACTTTCCAAAGAGTTGCAAAACTTTAGAACCTAAATTGAAAAACAAAACAAGCCATTTGATGCTAACACAACCAAGCACATCGCTTGCAACACCAATGCTAAAACAAACAAATGAAATCTAATATTCTTACACTAACCAAAACTAGATCACACTTTTGGTGATTCAAGATGAAGGTCAGCTACAAACACACATAGAAATCCAAGCCCAAAACATAGAACGAAAAACAAAAAAGATAAAAACCTTGCAAAGCAAAAATGAAATTCATGCATAACAAAAAACTTGTAAAAACATGAAACAACTTGTCTAGAATCTGAAATCACCAAAAGTGGTTGGAGATGACATTCCATGAAATTTTACCCCAAAATCAAATATTTTGAACCGTGTCACACTTGAACTGGTTCAAGCCAAACTAATTAACCTAACTATTCCAACTTGGGGTAATTACAACCTAATTGGGTAGTTAAGCTAAAACTTTGAAAAAAATTCACAAATTTAAAGGGGCAACTCTTGCTTCAAGCTCTGCCAAAACTTTGAGGATCAAAATAATAATAATGAAACACTATTGAACCTCACAACAAAGGATTATAATGTTTTTACTATTCCATGTCTAAATTTCAATTCATGTGGAAGGACTAAAATGAATCAAATCCAACACTTCCAATGAATGAACATTCTTGTGATTTGATGCTTGAAAAGAAATCACAGTCATTGGGCAACAATTAACTAATTAATAACACGTAGCCTATTCCAATCCAACAATGAGGATTGACTAAACACCACCTATTACACTACAAAGGCGGGGCTAGGTTGAGAAGGTTGACCAAGTGATGTCTAGCCTTTGGGCAGCCTTTTTCAAAAGTGGGAAAATGGTGACATGAGGTTTTTATTTACTAAACTCCTCTTAAATTTATATGGGTATGCATGGTTAGCACACTATTGGAAAGATTTTCTTCTTCTACATACAATCAATTATTTTTTTGAAAAACACTTAAATATATGTGTTGGTTAGGCTTGTTTAAATTTCTTAAAAACACCATATATGGCCTTATAATTTATAGGTTAAGGATTGCAGGTTGTTTGTTTGTTTCATCAACTTAATGTTTCCCAAATGCCAATGCCCCTAACCACACTCTTCCTATTATTGGAAGGTCCTCAATGAATAA
>Ga0116229_10010831_pt1 | contig 13590 bp, 13 predicted proteins | sample S1TSphgellanicum_3_FD_87313 | JGI IMG/M metagenome (GOLD analysis project Ga0116229, IMG submission 87313) | Host-associated microbial communities from peat moss isolated from Minnesota, USA - S1T2_Fc - Sphagnum magellanicum MG | ecosystem: Host-associated > Plants > Peat moss > Unclassified...
CCGACGTGACGCGCTTCTGGCTTTGGAGAAGCGCGGCGCGGCGGTTGCTAGGTCCTCGGAGCACCAAACAAACTTGGAAAATATTGTCCCCCGGAGGAAATCGGATTCCGTTGCTTGGGAGACCTATTCTTACAGGCAAAACCGAAAAGCCTTCCCCAAAAAGCAAAGAATAGGCCAGAGGCAGGAACCAGAGGTAGGCGGCAGCTCGCAGTGGCACCGCAGAACAGGGAACTAAGTCCGCCTTTTCCTCACCACAACCGACCCAATTGTCCAGGCCAATAGGAAACCATCGATAACTAAAAGTTATCCGGCGTTCGGCTCACCCCGCATGATGGTCCTTGTCGCGATGAAATCGAAGTCAGGGAGATTGTCTTTGAAGATGCTAGGGATTCTGTCGGGAACTGCCCTTTAACAAAAATCAAAATGACTTTACCTTCTCCAAATCGAACAATTGAACGGTCGTGTGGCCCTTCGTCGAGTGCTAACGCCGAATCGCACTAGATCGCAAAGCGCTAACGCGATTGGAATCATTATCCTTTTCGAAGCAAGGTTTCATTCATGCGCTCTTTAGAAAGTCTCTCCTCCAGCGTCTACAAATTCACCCAATTTCAAAGCCAATGAAACTAATTCACCCGAGTTTTCCAGCCCATCGATGAAACGCCGGGGGATCCCCGTTAGGCCGACCTGAGCTCCTACCAAAGCACCCGTGAGAAATGCGCGCGACATGTTTTGGCCGCCCCCATTTATGGCGTTGAGGACTGCTGATTCAAAGTCGTCGGAAAAGCGACTGCCCAAATAGTAGGCGGCGGGAAGCTGATGATAAATGGCACAGGGCAGGCCGAAAACAAGCGATGCTTTCCAAGCAGGCTCGATTCGAATTCCTGGTTCATGCACCAACCCCGCGATGCACGAGGGGATGAAAAGTGGATCTGGTATTGGGAAGATTCCGGCGAGGTTGATGTCGATCTCTCCAGGTTTTGGAGGCAAAGGACGATCTTGAAATGGTAGATCTCCCTTCCCGACGAGATCCATTAACTTCGTGGAAAGCGCACCGTCGAGCTTTTCGCCGGTGACCAACAGCGAGACGACGCAATCGAACGACGTGCTCAATGCTACAACCATTTCGTTGGCGTGGGTAAGTCGGCAATTCGATGCCGCTGTCGCGGCGGCGATGCGCGGGTTCTTGGCGTAACGCACGGCTAATACAATTGCGCGCTCCGCAGCTTCCGTGTTCTCGATTTGCCCGGCTGTTTCGGTCCATGGTTTTTTGTCAATAACGCGGCGGAGGTAAGCCTCCCGAATAGACTGGTTGGTATATCCGCTGGGACCTTTCATTGCCGTCCCGTCAAGCGACGGGAAAAGCTCCGTTTCCAGCCTATGAGTAAAGTCGTCTTCAACGTAGTAGCCGTGCTGCAGGACTGAACGGAGAAGCATTATCGTGATTAACCCGGTTTGTGAAGATTGACCGGATTTCATTCCCGCATGGTACCAGTCGTGTCTCGGTGTGAGATAGCCGCTGATCCATTCTCCGTGGTAACGACGCATCTCGGCGAGGTCATAGTACCAATGACAGCCCAAGGCGAGTGCATCCCCAATCAGTGCCCCGAGGATGGCGCCAGCAGCTCGATCACGAATCATGCGCCAGAGAGTAAGGGTCGAAACGACATTTGTTAACTCAAAGATTTGTCGCAATTTTCACTGACGCGCTGAAAATGCCGAGAGAAGAGCTTGATCGTCAGGTAATGGAGCCCATGATCTATGTTCGGAGGCCAAATGGATATTCGTAAAATGACGTCTGCCGACGTCCCTGTCTCGTTTGAAATCGCCATAGCCGGCCGCGAAAAGTCCTTTACGCGCGAAGGACTTTACGCCGCTGGAATCACGGAAGAATTTGTCGTTGAAGCTCTGGACGGCAACCGTTCGGTTGAAGGTTGGGTTTGCGAATGCGACGGCAAAGTGGTGGGAGTTGCTATGGGCAATAAAACCAATGGTGAGTTCTGGGTTATGGTTGTCCTTCCCGAATACGAAAAGCGTGGCATCGGATCGAAGCTTTACAACTTAACAACCGACTGGCTGGCTTCGCAGGGATGGAAAGAATTGTGGCTGGGCGTGCAGCAGGACCTTCAATTGAATGCATACGCGTTCTTCAAAAAGCGGGGATGGGAGGACGACGAAATGCGCGGCCCCTTCCGCATTATGAAAAAATTCCTTCCTGAGTCTGTCGCGTAAAGGTAGTGGCAGACTTATTTCTTCGGTTGGGAAGCCGCACCCTCCGCTTTGACTCGCGATACCGCGGACAGGTAACGACGTCGGAGCCTAATCTCTTCGGCTATAAGAGGCGGTCTTTCGTCACCTTCGATGATACTTTGAATCCCACGGATACAGTCCTCGAGAACACTTTGTGGCTTGCGGCCGAGTTCCTCGGCGATACCCGCGAGAATATCTCCAATTTCCGGTGAAATTGTTATCGCATCGGAAGAACGTGCCAACGAGGAAGCATTCGCTTCCGTAATAATAAGCCGGACGATGTCGGACAGGTTCTCTCCTCGCCCCCGGCTCTTACCTAGTTCCTCAAGGAGTTGACGCTGCTGGTCGGTGACGCGCACCCGTAGTTGGCGAGCCATGATGGATTCCATTTGCGCCATTTCTGGGCGCTGCAGAAGCCTTTTGCAACACATTTTCATCATCTTGAGACACAGCTATTGTCCCCTGCGCTACCTTCGCATTTGGTGGTGTTTGGGCCCGATGAAGCTTAATCGGTAAACTGAGACGAAATCCGAAAGCTGCTGTATCGAATGAAAGACCGGCCTCTTTACAATCGAGGAAGGCGAGTTCGACAATTGGGTCGGTGTCCTCGGCTATTAAGGCGAGGGTCTTATCAAAATCCAGCATTAGGCGCTTTCCCCGCAAATCTAACGACACAGCCACATCGATTTTTTCGGTTGTGGCCCGTCGGCTAAGGAGGGCCGATAGCGTGAGAAGGGCTCGGGCGCCAGCGTGGGCCGGCACGGTCCATAAATCGCGAGCGTCGGCAATCCGAGAACCCAAGCTGACCCCGAGGCGCTTTTCCGATTCCATGGTGGCTAACAGTCCGTCAAGAGCTATGTAGCTATCGGCTGCTTGCGAAATCAGGTCCCGAATCTCGCCGATGAATTCGCGACCAGGCAACGCCGCCAGACGATCTTCGGTAAGTGTCAGCATGACGGCGCGACGCCAGGCGGTCGCTTCGCATTTGGCTGGTCTGGTAGGCTTACGATGCAAACTCAGGAGAACGGCTCCTTCCTTCATGGCGACAACCTTGGCCGAAAGAGTCGAGTCCTCGAGATTTACCGGCGAATCCGGATGTTTGTACTGGACTTTCTTAACAGCGGATTTCATTGAGGCAGATCGCAGTTGGGAGAGATGGGAATTCAAGCCATTTCCTCGCCACTTGAGAATCCCCTCTCCGGGATTCAGAATCCTTAGAGTGCCATCACAGTCGATCCACACTGCCGCGTCTGTGGTTTTGGTGCAAACCTCCTGCAAAAGGCTACATTCCTCCTGGAGAAGACAAAGACGTCGGTTCTGTTGCAGGGATTCCACAACAAAGAAGGCGACCATGCGAAGCAGGTTGGAGATCGATTCTGTAATTACACCCCGCACCTTCACGAGAAACCATCCGAGTAATTCGCGACCGTTCACCAGCGGAAGAGCCAAGTCGCAGCCCGACCGATGCCATAATGGATGGAGCAAAGCCGGCGAACCGTCGGCTATCACAACCTCGGCGTGGTTGGTTAGCCAACGGCACAACGACGAATCCCCCCGGACGGAATCGGCCTTCATCGATGTCGGAAAATTTTGTGAAGCGGCCACGACATAGCTTGCGGATTTTTCGTAGAGTAAAAAGAGCGCTCCCTGATTCGATCGAATCGCGCTCAACATTGCTACCAGCAAAGCATCGTGAAGGCGCTCCGCATCAGCCGCGGCGCCCGCGATTTGGGGAAGGTGGCAGAGAAACGCTTCTAGGTTCAATTTTGAGCAGTTCCCAGCAGGGAGCACGTCTGGAACGGCGTCGTCTTCAAGTGCGAGGGTGTCTGCCACCGAATGAATGATGTCTTCGTTGCGTTCGGCCTTATCGAAGGTGGCAGCAAATCCATTTTTCTCAATCGGACTACCAAAGCCTCGGCGATGCCGTTCAACTAGCACTGCAATCCCTGGGTTTTCGGTTTGAATACGATGGGCCAGCGCGGGCGCCTCATGACTCCAAAGGACTACGGCCACGCGAACGTTCGCCATCCGATGGAGAAGATCGCAATCGGAAGCAGTAGCCACCTTGAAGTCAAGGTCCGGCCCGAACCGGGTCTTGAGCCGTCCAAGAAGCTTAGAATCGTTCCCGAAAACTAGACCGACAGGTTTCGCATTTTGAGTTTGCATGAGATTGATTGGAATGGGTGGTTAAGACGGACTAAAACTCTTGAGAATGAGGCAAACATTCGCCCCACCAATACCATGCGCGTTGATGAGCACCGTGGCGTGGTCACAGTAAAGTGGTTCGCCCATGACGAAGTTAAGCGGCGATCCACCCAGAGGAATTTCCAGATTTGTCGTGTGCGGAATCAAGCTCTCGCGCATGCCGCAGAGCGCGGCGATGACCTGGATCGGTCCCGCCGCGGCCAGAGGATTGCCCAAGACTCCCTTGATGGAACTAATGGGGACATCTTCCGCATAGTCGCCAAAAACGTCCTCGATCGCATCGGCCTCTGATCGATCCAATACCGGATGGCCCGGGCCCCATGCGGAAATGTAGTCGATCTCGTCCGGATTCAAGCCGGCTGAATCGAGCGCATCGCGCATGCACGAGGCATATCCGCTCCCAGGACGCGTTCGATCAAGGTCGCAATTGCTCGCGTATCCGATGATCTCACCGAGGATGGGCATCTTCCGCTCGAGGGCATGCTCAAGTTCCTCGACGATGACCAGACTGGCGGCGTCGCTGAGAACCCCGCTGTCAGCGAAGACATCAAATGGTCGGCTCGCCTGAGAAGGGTGATCGTTGCGGAGCGAAGCGAGGCCCGATTTCACAAACTCCGTCAGCGGTGACACGTCGACGGGCGAATCGGCACCCCCGGCAACAACACAGCGCGTAATTCCATTGACAATATCACGCGCCGCCAAGCCGATTGCATCCAGACCGGCAGCACACGCAGTCGACGACGTATGGACTTCGCCCCGTGCACTCAGGAACTGAGCCACACTGCCGACAGCGGCATGCGGAGGTGATTGCGAAACAATATTTCCGTTTGCGCCATCGAACCCTTTCGTCGCCCGTTTAAACCCAGATTGTGCAATCATCATGGCGTCACTCGTTGCGATGCCGATGTGAACGCCAAATTCGCCGTCGGCCGGAACGTATTCGCGTAAAGGCAACGCCGCCTTGAGGACAAGATGGGTGTGGCGGGCCAGTCGCTTTGGTTTCATTTCGATTGGAATAAAGCCCAGGTCGAAGGTCTCGACCTCTCCGCCGATCGAGCAACCAACCGCTGTTGTATCGAATCGTGCGAGCTTTCGGATCGCTGATTTTCCTTCCTTCACGAGAGACCAGAACGCTTCAGTGTCGAAGGCGCCTGGGGCGACTATGCTGGTGGCCGTGATGACGGGACGATTCATATGCATACCTCCGTGACTGCTTTTTGTGCAACGACGCGGGCCGGAACGGGTTTGTGTGGTCGAGCCGACCTCTCATTTGACCAGAGTGACTCGTATTTTGATTTCGCAAAAACCCCGTACGGGTCAAAAACACTTCGGAGCTGTCCAAGTAGAACTGACTTCTCCTTGGTCCAACGCTCCAACAGCGCGCCGTCTGTCACCCCCAAGCGATAAGGGAGAAAGCCCTCACGAGCACAATTGCGCAGCAATTGATCGGCGCCCTTTCGTGTATTCAACTGTGAGGGGGAGTGATCCCGATCGAACGGCAGTGAGATAACCACTGCGATCATTCCCGGATTGACGAGATTGAGCGTCATCGGAATTTCCCTCAATCGATGGGGGGCCCTAACGTCCTCGATGAGGGAGAAGAGACGCCTCAGTTCTCCTCCCTCGGGCCGGCAGGTTGGAGTAACGTGGAGCAAGCCGGCACGGCCGGCATCGAGGTCGAGTGGTGTTTCGGTGGCTTCGGAAAGAGCAGCATTGGCCACGCCGGATAGTGCAAAGTCATTCGGTACTCCGAGGGCAAGGTCGACAAGGTTGGCGAAGCGTGGTTCAACGGGCGACAAATCCGGGCTAAGTAACTGGCAAGATGCCACGCCTTCAAGTCGATGCGCTATTTCCTGAAAAACAACAGGCACAAGCGCCTTTGGGCCGAAGACTGGCAGCGCGCATGTCCAATCCGGGATATTGGAGCTAAGGTTCAGTGCCGTAGTTGATCCGACCGGGCCAAAGGTTGAGAGGAGTCGTTGGCGATTGCCGATGTGGGGAACAGAATGGAAGAGATCTTCTCGTCGCATATCCGTAATACGATTAACGAATTCATTGATATGACGATCGACCGCAACTGACGCCAGGACAACGCCCATGCAGGCAGGGCGACGCTTTAACTTGAATTTAGCCCCTGTAACGACGGCGAAATTCGATTGGAGAAAGAGCCCCTTCCATTCCGGGCCCAGTCCCGTGTGGAGGGGATTATTCGAGAGACCGCTCGCCCAATGACAAGAGCCGTCCCCCAGCACAACTTCCAAATCGAGCAGATCATCCTTTCGACTGCCGAAATAGCCAATGCCACGCTCCAACGAATTCCCGATGATGCTTGTTTGCCGGCCAGCTCCCGTCACGTTGAAATAATGCGAACGGTCTTTCTGGGCCAGCGAGTCATCCAGCATTCCTTGGGTAACTCCGGGCTCGAGTTCTGCGAAGTCAGCCGTCCAATCGATTTGCCGAATGGCTTGGAGGCGCGACAGATCCAAAAGGAAAACGTTCGCCTCTTCAGGAAGGCGCGAACCGAAGCCCCAATTCTTGCCGCAAGAAATCGGTTGAAGCTTGGCCCTTTCACGACGAGCAGCTTGGACGATGGCGATAACTTCACTTCGATTCTCTGGCTGAAGGGTGCCGGCAATTTTTTGGGTGCGGCCTGAAAGATCGCTGAGTGAATCTGGCCCTCGGACGAGGTAGTTTCGGAGTGACATAACGCTTAATGAGCTGATGTCTTAGTGATCTCCGCCCAAACGCCTCGGCGCATGCCCCAATAGCTGGGGGTGAAGTGGGCGTTATCCCGATATGCCGCCTGGCGCATCAGGATCTCATGCATCTTGGGCAGGTTGTAGAATGGAATCGAAGGGTAGAGATGGTGAACAATGTGGTAATTGAGGTTCATCGGCGCAACCAACATTCGCTCAATAAAATTTGATTCGACGTGGCGTGTCTTATTCAGCTCGTGGGAAGATTCGAGCACAAGGTGCTCTGCCACGGAACGCATGCGAACCATGGGCGTAAATACCGACAGAGCCGGGATCACCCAAAAGAGCAAAAAATTCCACCATTGGTGGTAGACCGTTAGTAGCGTCACGAGGCTAATGCCCCAAGTAGCCAATCGGAGCCGCTCACCAGGTGTAAGCTTCAGTTGCTTTTCCAGGAGCGTGCGTGCTGGCGACCAATTCAGAAACAGGAAGACAAGCTTGTGACCCGCAAGGCCGAGAAAATCCAACGCAAAAAGCTTCATCGCGGCGATCTGGTCTTTCGGCCAATGCCAATCTTCATGAGCCTGCATTCCGATCCAATACGGATCATTCTCTGTATTGGTGTGCGCGTGGTGCTCAAGATGCTGACGGCGGTAGAGATCGGTCGAGACGCCCATGGGGAACGCACAAAACATATCGCTGATGAAGTCATTCCACTTGCGGTTAACCGAGAGGCGGGAATGCGTGCCTTCGTGCATTAACGCGAGCAAGCAATGCTGCCGCGTCGCGATGACGATGATCGCGACCAAATAGAGCGGCCACTTCACCCACCCGAGATAAGTTGCGGCGATCCACCAGAGCGAAATAGTTCCGCAAATGATTGCCCACTGGCGAATGATGGCTAGCACGGATTGGCTTTCCGAAACTTTTGAGAGTCGGCGCACCTCAGCCACTAATGCCCGATTGTTCTGTAGGTCATCGGTTCCAATTTCAGCCTTTTCAAGTAATGCTAGGGGAAGTGTGGTCATGATACGGCTTATGCAACATCCGTGCAACGCAGTCATTACAAAGAGTTTATAGATGAAATGGACATTTCTGCCCAAATGTGGTCACTTATTCCTCTTTCGTAATCCAATTAATAAGAGTGGAATTCAGCAGAGGCTCTATGGAACACGTTTTGACCATTGCTGATTGGGCGCGGTCAGAGAAAATTTCCTACAAAACGGCTTGGAGGATGGTTCAGAGGAAGGATGTCCCTAGCAATCTTGAGGTAGTTAGACTCCCGACCGGCTCAATTCGTCTGCACCTGCACCCCGAAGGAGACGAGCGCCCCTCGGCTGAACGGGAAAGCCAGACCGTGATTTACGCACGCATCAATCCACGGGAAACCAAGGAACTGCTCGACCGCCAAGTGGAGCTATGTCGTTCCTTCTGCGCGGCGCAGGGATGGGTCATTAATCGAACGGTGCGAGAAAAAGCTCCTTCCGTGGGAGCAAAACGCGAAAAATTACGTCAACTACTCGATGCTCCGCCAAGGCGAATTGTCGTGACTACATCCGCAATTTTGAGTCGTTTTGATTCAATACTCATCACGAGTTGCCTCAAAAACATGGGATGCGACTTGGTCGTGATCGACCAGTCGGTCGAAAGGGAGGGCCAAGGGGGTGCAATCGAGGACTTGATCGATGCAATCTCCATTACCTGCCATCGCCACTACGGTTTCAAACGCGGCAGCATCCTGGTCGAGATGCTCCGCCGACTTGTTGAAAAGAACATGCTATGATCGTGATACCACCTTTGCAATGGGAGCGGGTGCGGAGAGCAGTGGACTCTTCGCGAAGGCCGCCATTAATTCATAGCGACTCTGTACGCCAAGCTTCCGATAGGCTCTGTGCAACTGCATTCGGACCGTGTTAGAGGAAGTTCCCAGTTCCGTGGCGATCTTGCCATTGGTTTTTCCGAGGCTGGCCCCTCGAACAACGTCACGCTCCCTGCGGGTAAGCGTCGCAAAACGATCGTAGCTTTGTCGCTCGTCAGGCCCTGCCCGGTACCTATGCAAGGCGATCAAGAAAGTCCCCTTGCTATGCGCCAATGATTTCGAGGGAAGGAACGAAACCTTCGCGCTTAGCTCTGCCATTTTGGGATGCTTGATTTCGACGATGGGAATTACCGACGGAGCACCCGGCCGGTTGGAACGGATGTCCGCCAAGGCTTCCTTGCGCTTTTCGATCGAGGCAAGGATGTCGCCCGGGACGACAAAGCTACGAGACTTCTTCAATTTGGTTGAGCGTTCGCCAAATCGCCAGAAACCGACAAGCTCTTGGGCGGCCGCATTGAAGTGTAATAGCTTGAGTTTCCAGTCCAGGACGAGGGCTGCTGTGGGAAGACTCCAAATGAACGTTTCCAATGAATGGCTGCCCAATTGGGATTCGCGCAACGCCGCAATGCGTTTCACTGCCGATTCAAAATGCGCGTGACATGCCTCCAGAATGGGTACCTCGCTATCAAGGAAATCGCCTTGGGCTTCTGTCCGGAAGATGGAGAGATTCGCAAGCCATGTCCCCTGCCGCCACGCGACAATGGACGCGCCGTACTCGCAGCCGATGTTCACCATCACCTGACGGTAGAACCGACTGCGGTGAAACATCGCCTTGGGTGTGTATAACGAATGGCGGACGACAGGGACGTCCGGGCGAATAGGACTTCGCCGTAACCAGATGTCGTCCTCATGCGCGCCTGCGATGTAGTTGTCGCAGATGGGTTGGAATTCCGACCGCGAACAAAACGAAGGAAGCTCGAATTCCAGAGGCCGCAGGACGAGGAAAAGCACCTCTTGTGGAAGCGCCTGCGAAATGAAACTGAACAACGCGGGAGCAAAATCCCGAACCGAGGCTGCTTCGTGCAGCCGAATTGTCGCCCGATCCGAAGTAGCAAGAACACTCATGGTTTGTCTGCCGGCCACCCTGAACAATAGGCTGAAAAATACTACACTCGTATCATATCCGCAATGATCGAATCGGATTAGAAATGCCCCATGAATTCACGGGTATTTGATCAAAGGCATGGCGAGGGGTCCGTTCCCTCCGGAATCGCCACTTTTGATTACTCCGAATACCAGAAGATATCGAAGCGCGATGACGCCAGGAGACTCCTCGTGCGCTTAGTCGAAGAACAGGGCTTCAATCTTGCCGTTTTTCTGGCGCGAAAGTTTCACCGAAAATCCGTGATCAATCGCGAAGACCTTGAGTTTCTACTCGACACCGTGAGCTTGGCGGTGGAGCGCGAGCATCCCGAAGCTCACGCCAATTGAGGACGCTATGTTGAATCGATCACGGATCCCTTTCGAAGGGGCTCCTATTTTCGAAGTTGAACAAGTTGCAAATGCATCGGTACTTAGCCGAAGCGCATCCTTCCTTCCTGACTTAGACAAATACGGCTTTCTCCCGCCTGGCATTCATCATTCGAGCGCGGCAGAGCTCTCGGAGCGGTTTGCAACTTCTCCCCTACGCCGAGACCTTTGGAATCGTTCGATGCTGTTCCTCAATCGCGCAGCCGCTTTGGGAAACTTCTCCTCAGTGTATGTTGCCGGCGGATTTATCTCGAGCAAGCCATCGCCCTCTGATGTGGATCTCATCCTCGAACCTGCCGTGCCCTACGGCCTTACCGCCCTAAAAGCGATGGAACCGCTCTTTGCGCAGGGCCTCGACAACATTCTTGTCCACTATTGCGTTCACCTTGATTTTTGGTGCCGAGGGTTTCCGGACAGTATTTGGGATCGTCGTGAATTCTTTCAACGGCTCAAGCCGACGGAAGCTTTGCGCCTTGGTCTGCCCTGCGAGGCACGCCGTGGAATAGTCCGTATGAATCTGGGCCAAAATAATACGACAGCCCCATCCTCGCAGTTTTCAAATTGATATGACGTACACATCTACTCACCGCGGAGTCGAGTTCCTAAGCGATCAGCAGGACCACGCCCTCTTACACGAATGGTTTGACCGTCTTGATGCCAGCGAGGTTAAGGCCTCGGCGATCAAAATCAAATGCCGCGAATTTCGACCCTACGATCCAGCCAATTTTCGCATTATTATTCTATGCAACCATCCTTTCGAAAACCAAACGCGGAAAATTGAAACCGCTTATTGGTCAACAGACCCCGACCAAGTAGAAAGGGCCCTAAACACCTTGATCATTTCCTTTTCAAAGTGGGTCGAACAAAGTTCCATGCCCGAAGAAGCGGCCATCGGGGAACGCAACGCAATGGTCGATTGGTTGCCGGTTGAAATGTTTCCCTACGTTGAGAAGGATATTTCCGCCCAACAACAAGCTCAGTTGGAAATAAACCACCACATGCTGGACTGCCTTGAGCTTATTCGGTTGGCCACGATTACGGATGAGGAATTTTCGAAGCTCTGGCAAGGGTCCAACGAACCGTTCTTTGCCGCCGGGCGACTCATTCATGGAAGATTTGAATGGATTCAAGAAATTCCCGAGAATCTGTTCGCAAGAACCACTGAATGGGACTTAATCCTCGAGCGGGTCGGCGATTTCTCGCGTGAGTACGTCGGCCTGATTCGTCTCTTCTCATTGGCCGGAGCAGAATCTCCGCTCATCGAACGAGTATCTTTCGTAATCGGTCGGTTTAGATTTCAACATGCGGTCCAAATTCCGTTTTGGCAGGGGTTGGCGCGTGATTTTCTCGACGCCGCAGATCAAGTGCCTCTCACCACCGCCATCACGAAACCCGCCACCTATGGCGAAATCGATGCAATTTGCGACCGTCTCCGGCAAGACCTAATCGAGGCCACAGTGGGGTTGGAAGACGAAATACCGATTCTAATTAACGCACTCCTTCCGACCATGGAGGTCCCGGTTTCAGCAGAGCTGTTTACCGCAGGAGCTGATACCAGATCTCCCTGGCCGAGTCTATAATGCGGATCATCGAGCCTGACAGGAATTAAGCTTCACGCTACCCATCCGTTAAGGGTGGTTTTTATCCACGCCAGAAGCGCGGTAGCAAAGAACCACGGAGCAAGCTTCGAGGAATTCGACCCAAGAGATTACTGCTGGGCCACCCCTTACAAGCAGGCGCCTGCTTTAGATCGTTTTTACCAAGAATATGCTATTCTCAACTTCCAACACAATCTAATCTGCATATTTTAGACAAGGCGGGAAAATAAGACACCGGAACCCTGATAAATACGCGTCCAAAGCCAAGTAATAAAATTAGCAGTTTTTGACAGTATGAACCCTATCACGCAGCAAGGTAACCAGAAGTCTTCTGCCCGTTGCCGTATTGTATCCATCTTGACCCAGGAAATCCTCAGTAGATCCGATCCCAAGGATTTTCCCATTGCCAGTGAGCATCAGCTCTGCAGGCGTTTTGGAGTAAGCCGAGTTACCATTAGGTTAGCTTTTGCTGACCTGGAGCATCGCCGGCTAATCTATCGTCGGCACGGTAAAGGCACCTTCGCACACGCCCGCTCAAGCCGCGTCCATCCTAATCTTGGCGTCTTCACCAAGTCTACTGATGCTCTAAAGTGTGCTGAATTAGTCGAATTTATCCGTGGCGCGCTAACGGTGATGACATCCTTCAAGTCGTCTGTCGTGCTTATTAGTACTTCGCCACACGATTGGCGAACAGAAATGACGAGCACGTTGGGTGGTGTCGTTGTCCTGCAAGGACAATTTACCACCGATGAATTGGACAGCCTAAAAAATCGCAAAATTCCATTTGTTTGTGTTCCAAATACACAACCGAGCATGGGAAACAAAGATTATTTCCATCTCGGGATGTGCGCTGCCAAAGCTTTAGACCACTCCGTAGTAACTGGAGAACCAGTAGCGACGCACCTTTGGAGCAAGGTTTCTGGCGTGTAGACCGCACTCTGTCACATTACAACTGTTGTACAAATCTCTGCGATACGATTGCATGAGGGGAGGAGATTTTTAGATGCGAGAGGATTCAATTACACGAGGACAGACAGGTCGTTTTTGTGGATTGGGCGCTGGTGCTGCGGGTGCGGTCCAATAAAGTCTTGGAAAAGATGGCGCATTGGTTGTTCTATCCGAGACCGAGCGGCGGTTGAACGCGACCTATAGCAGTTGGGGTGGTCGATTAAGACGATCTTTCTTCCACCTTAAGTGGAAGCGACGGTGGCGGGTGGCGCGGGGGAAGAGGGCCGCGCCGCCCGCCACGGTCGCCGCCATGAAATCATGGTGACGCGAAGCGGGGCGGGGTGGGCGGCAGCCCAGCCCCGCCCGGCGAGAGCGTCAATGATGGATCAGACTCTTATTCTCGTCGATTTGCCGAAGGATTTGGTTCATCAGGTCGGCCCCTTGAAAAGAGATAACTCCAGTTCCATCCGGCAAAACTTTGGCGTCGAATGCCTGGGGCACAGTTAACTGATAGTGATTCTGGCCATCGAAAATCGGCTTTACGTCG
>Ga0116229_10010833_pt1 | contig 13590 bp, 15 predicted proteins | sample S1TSphgellanicum_3_FD_87313 | JGI IMG/M metagenome (GOLD analysis project Ga0116229, IMG submission 87313) | Host-associated microbial communities from peat moss isolated from Minnesota, USA - S1T2_Fc - Sphagnum magellanicum MG | ecosystem: Host-associated > Plants > Peat moss > Unclassified...
CCGCACTGCCTCGTACGCAGAAATTCAAGAAATCTTTGTCCGGCCCTCTGTCGATTTGTCATGCGGCGTTCGACGTAAAAGGATGACAAAGTGTCATCACCGTAGCGAGGAGTATGACGAATGGCCGAATACGCAATCATCCTTTACGCCAACAAGGACGACATCAGTTCCGACGTCGACGGACCCGAGCGCGGGGCGCACGATCAACACTCCGAGGAGTTGCAAGAAGGCGGTTCCATGATCGCGGCCTTCGCCCTGGAGCCCTTCGACACGGCGACGTCGATACGAATGGACGCCGTCACCGACGGCCCGTTCATCGAAGCCAAGGAGGTCGTCTTGGGTTTCTACGTCATCGAAGCGACCGATCTCGACGAGGCATTGGCGGTAGCGAAACGAAATCCAATCATTGCGCAGGGTGGTGGCGTTGAGGTTCGTCCGGTGCAAGGTTTCGTCGTGAGGACCACGTTGGACGAGTGATGGACGAACGAACGCAGTCCGCCCTCCGCGATGCCTTCCGCAGCGAATGGGCCCACGTGCTCGCCGCCACTATCCGTGTAACGCACGACATCGATCTCGCAGAGGATTCGGTGCAACAGGCGTTCACCGAGGCTCTCGCCGCGTGGTCGCGCGACGGCGTACCGAGAAATCCGGGCGCCTGGCTCACCACCACCGCGAAACGCCGTGCCATTGATGCACTTCGACGAAACGTCACGCAACAAAGGAAGATTCCATTGCTGATCGAACCGGAGCGTCCCTTCGATGAGGACGCCAATCCTGCGACGAGGGCGAGTGGCGTCGAGATGAATGTGGCGACAGACGACACGATGCGGCTCATCCTTCTGTGTTGTCATCCGTCGCTGTCCAACGAGTCCCAGGTCGCTCTCACGCTGCGACTCGTGTGCGGGATGACGACCGATGACATTGCACGTTGTTTCCTCGTAGAGAAAGCCACGATGGCGGCCCGTCTCACGCGAGCGAAGAAGAAGATCGTCGTCGCTCGTATCCCTTTCTGTTTGCCGCGGGGCCCAGAAGTCACCAAGCGACTGGAAGCGGTCATGGGTGTCGTTTACCTCCTCTTCACCATCGGACACACGTCACCCACGGGAGACACGCTCTTTCGGCGCGACGTCTGCGCGGAAGCGCTTCGACTCGCTCGTCTGTTGCACGGGCTCTGGCCCGAGGTGCGAGAGATTTCGGGTCTCCTTGCCCTGTTGCTCGTCAATGACGCTCGACGGGACTCTCGGGTGAGTCCCGTCGGTCGCGCACAGAGCATGGCCGATCAGGATCGTGCAAAGTGGAATACGGCAATGATCGACGAAGCGCGTCAACTCATGCGCGCCAATCACGAGGCCGGACCAAGGGGCCGCTACACCCTCCAAGCCGCGATCGCCTTGCAACACGTGGAGGCGCCCACGTACGACGAGGTCGACTGGCACGAGATCGTGCAACTCTACGACGAGTTGGTACAACTATGGTCGACTCCCGTCGTCCAACTCAATCGAGCCGTAGCGCTCTCGAAGACCTCGGGACCGCTGGATGCGCTCGCGATCGTGGAAGGTCTCGAAACCGACGCGCGTCTCGAGAGGTATCACTACCTACCCGCCGTCAAGGCCTATCTGCTCGACCAACTCGGCCGAAGTGACGAAGCTCAAAGGGCGCGCCACCGGGCGTTCGAACTTTCCTCCAATGAGGTTGAGCGGGACTTTCTCGGAGCTCAACTTCGTGGTGCGTCGCCTCATTGAACGGCGACGTTCGACACCCCTGGAGGAATTTCGCGCGACGGCGCATTCTTCAATGTCATCGCGAAAGTTATTCCTTGGGGTGGCGCAGGGGGATGCGTCCGTCGTGGAGATGCTGGGAATCGAACCCAGGTCCATCATTTTCTTGGTGACTATTCTCCGAGCGCAGCCAGCAGAAGGTTGTCGGGAATGTCGCCGCCGTTGGCACCGGCGAGTATCCGTAGTTAGCTGAAGTGTTCCCCCGTGGTCACTAACGAACCATGGAGGTGAGCCCTACATTATGACGCCCGATATCTGAACCGCAGGGCTGGGTCCAGGCGGACGTTGCTACCTAAGCAGCAAGCGCAAGCTGAGGCTTGGCGTTTATTTATTGTTTCCGGCTCTTTTACGTGGTTCCGGAGACCACGGCTCGCTTCTTTCACTTCGACGAATGATGTCGAAACCAATCATCCCCTCGTTGTTGTGCGACTGCTTTAGTCGCCCTCCCATCGTACCGGAACGTCGGAGGAGTCGCTCAGGAGTATTTTTCCGCGTTGCGCACCGCGCGGTCCATCTCGCGCTGCGCGTCACGCTTGGCCAGCGCTTGGCGGCGGTCTTGTTGCTTCTTACCGCGCGCCAGCGCTATCTCCACCTTGGCGCGACCGTCCTTGAAGTAGAGCTTGAGGGGCACGAGCGTCAGTGGCTGGGTCTGGGTCTGACCGTGGAGGTCCTTGATCTCGTGGCGATGCACCAACAGCTTTCGTTTTCGGTCCGGATCGTGGCTGCCGAATCCGACGGCGAACGCCCACGGTGGAATATGCATCTGAAAGAGCCAGAGCTCGCCGTCGTCGATGCGGGCGTACGCGTCGGCGATCTGGGCGTTGCCCTCGCGAAGTGACTTGACCTCGGAACCCGTGAGGATGATGCCGCACTCGAACGTCTCGAGGATTTCGTAGTCGTAGCGGGCGCGACGATTCGTGGCGACCACGCGGTCACCGACCGTCGCGTCGTTCTTCGCCTTGGCGCGACGCTCCTGCATCTGTTTTGCTCGGGCCATTCGAATAAGGCTACTGAACAGCGTCGTGGAACCGTCGGGCCCTAGTGTGAGCGTGTGCTGGTTCTCGACGAACGACAACGCGACGCGATAATCGCGACGTGTATTCGCGCATTGCCGGACGAAGGGTGCGGACTGCTCTTGGGTGTTGAAGAGGATGGCCGAGGGGTCGCCCAGCACGTACTCGCGAGCGAGAACGTGCGGCACTCGGCCAAGGTGTACGAGATCGACCCCAAGGTCCTGCTGCGCGCGTACCGTCGCGCGGACGACGAGGGGATCGACGTACTCGGCGTCTTCCATTCGCACACGCATTCTGAGGCCTACCCCAGTCCCACCGACGTGGCCCAGGCCCCCGACCCGACGTGGCACTACGTCCTCGTCTCGCTTCGCACGCTACCGACTGAAGTGCGGAGTTTTCGGATCGTCGACGGCGACGTGCGCGAGGAAGAAGTGACGATTCGCTAGAACGCGCGGCTCCGTCGTGGTCGCGAACGCCCGCGCCGGGGTGAGCGAAGGCGTAGTTGCGCGAGGTGACACGAGGCCTTTCGCTGGCGCTAAAGTTGACGAAGTTAGTCGGGTTTTTCGTGCGAGTGAAAGTGGCGTCATGACGGCAGTGCTTCGAGTCCCCACCGTCCTGCGACCGGCCCTGGGCGGGGTCGCGACCCTCGAGGTCGAAGGCGCGACGATTGGTGGTGTGTTGAGCGAACTGAGCGAGACGTATCCGGCCGTGAAGGGCCAACTACTCAACGACGACGGTACCCTGCACCGTTTCCTCAACGTCTACCTAAACGATGACGACGTGCGTTACCTCGGAGGCGTCGACGCGCCGGTGGCGAACAACGACGAGATCACCTTGCTGCCGGCGGTGGCGGGGGGAGCGACCGGGTGACGCGATTCGCGTCGGTGCTTGACCTCATTGGCGGCACGCCCATCGTCGACGTCAGCGCCCTGTCACCGACGCCGAACGTCACCATCCTGGCCAAACTAGAGGGTCGTAACCCCGCGGGCTCGGTGAAGGATCGCGTCGCGCTCTCGTTGATCGAGGCGGCTGAGGCCGATGGCACGCTCATTCCCGGCAAGCCCGATCAGGTGCTCATTGAACCTTCCTCGGGCAACACCGGTATCGCGCTCGCCATGGTGTGTCGACTTCGCGGCTATCAACTAAAGGTGGTGCTGCCGTCGAACGTCTCACCCGAGCGGCGCCAGTTGTTGCTCGCGTTTGGCGCCGAGATCATCGATTCGCCGGGTTCGGAGGGCTCGAACGGCGCGGTGCGCATGGCGCAGGGACTCGCGGTCGAGCATCCCGAATGGACCTTCCTCTACCAGTACGCCAACCCCGCCAATCCTGACGCGCACTATCGCACGACCGGTCCCGAGATCTTGCGCGACGTACCCGAGATAACGCACTTCATCGCGGGTCTGGGCACCTCGGGCACGTTGATGGGCGTGGGCCGCTACCTGCGCGAGACGAAGCCCGAGGTGCAGATCTGGGCCGTCGAGCCGCCGAGTGGCGAGATGGTCGACGGGCTTCGAAGTCTCGAGGACGGGTACATTCCGCCAATCTTCACGGATAACCACGGCGCCGAGATGCTCGATCGCAAGGTCGTGGTACGTGCGCGAGAGTCAATCGAGTGGACGCGACGCATGACCGAAGTCGGTCTCTTCGTCGGCATTTCCTCCGGCGCGATCATGTCGGGGGCGGTCAAGTGCGCGCGGTTGATTCCCGAGGACGAGACCGCGACGATCGTGACCATTGTCTGCGACGACGGCTGGAAGTATCTCTCGACGGGTGCGTGGAGTGACGACATCGACGACGTCGTCGAGAGGGCGAAGAAGATCATTTACTTCTAAGTCGTGGCCTCGTGCTCTCCACTACCGTTGAGGCGCACGAACTTCGCGAAAGGAAGTCCCATGACCACTCGACTCGACGGAAGGACGCCCGACGAGGCGAGACCCCTCAGCTTCGAGCGCGACTTCACCGAGATGGCGCTGGGATCGGTGCTCGTGAGTTTCGGTCGGACGCGCGTGTTGTGCACGGCGTCGGTTGAACAGGACGTCCCACGTTGGCTGCGCGGTACGGGCAAGGGATGGGTCACTGCCGAGTACTCGATGCTTCCGGGATCGACGCCCGAACGAGCGAGTCGCGAAGCCGCGCGGGGCAAGCAGTCGGGGCGTACGCAGGAGATCCAACGCCTCATCGGACGATCCCTGCGCACGGTCACGCGACTCGAGCTCTTAGCGGACGTGCAGATAACGGTCGACTGTGACGTGCTCCAAGCCGACGGGGGAACGCGCACCGCGTCGATTTGTGGTGGTTACGTCGCGCTGCACGACGCCATCACCCGTCTCGTCCAGGCCGGCACCATCAAGGAGCACGCGTTGAGTGACCTCGTCGCGGCGATCTCGGTGGGCATCATCGACGGCGTCGCCATGCTCGATCTTCCCTACGAGGAGGACTCGCGCGCCGAGACCGACATGAACGTGGTCATGACCGGCGCGGGCAACTTCGTCGAAGTACAGGGCACGGCCGAGTTGGCGGCGTTCACGCGAAGTGAGTTAGACACGCTGCTCGACCTGGCGAGTGCGGGCATCGCCAAAATCCACGCCGCGCAGCGTGAGATTCTGAAAGAGGCACCGGCACCGCGCAGGCCATGACGCGCTTCGTCCTCGCTACGGCCAACGCCCACAAGACCGAGGAGATGAGAGCGGTCCTCGGGGCCCTCGACGTTGAACTGCTCCCTCGGCCGCTCGACGTGCCCGAGGTCGATGAGACCGAGGACACACTCGAGGGCAACGCGGCGCTCAAGGCGCGAGCCCTCGTCACCGCGACGGGACAACCGGCGATCGCGGACGACACGGGTCTCTTCGTCGCCGCCCTTCACGGACGTCCCGGCGTGTGGAGCGCCCGTTACGCGGGCCCCGACGCGACGGACGCACAGAACGTAGCGAAGCTACTCGGCGAACTCGTGGACGTCTCGGCTCCGCAACGTCGAGCCGAGTTTCGAACCGTCATCGTGGTCGCGTACCCCGGCGGCGACAGCGTCACGAGTGTGGGCACCCTCGAGGGCGCCATCGCGCTACATCCCCGGGGAACCGCGGGTTTCGGCTACGACTCGGTCTTCGTGCCTGATGAATTGGGGGGTCGTACGCTCGCGGAACTCACGCCGGACGAGAAGAACGCGTCGTCCCACCGCGCCAAGGCGCTGCGCGCGCTCGTCGCGAACCTCAAGGGTTAATTTTCACATAAGAATGTTCACAGAACGTTCACCCGTAAGGTGGTTAAGTGACCGGACAGCAACTCGCCATGTTCCCGTTGGGCATGGTCGTCTTTCCCCACCAGGTGGTGGGTCTGTGCGTCTTTGAGCCGCGCTACCACCAGATGCTGCGCGACGTCGATCCCGACAATCTCTTCGGCACCTGCTTGATCGAGCGGGGTTCTGAGGTCGGGGGCAACGACCAGCGGACGTCGGTCGGGACCGTGGTCCAGATCCTCGGAACGCACCACTTGATTGACGGTAAGACGCTGCTGATGGTCGAGGGGGTCAAGTGCGTCGAGGTCTCGGCGTGGTTGCCCGACAATCCTTATCCGAAGGCCCTCGCGCGCGAACGTTGCTGCGACGACGTGGCTATTGATCCCGCGCTATTGAAGTCGACCCAGTCCGCGGTGCGCGCGCTGCGCAACCTGCAGAGCGAGATCTTCGCCGACCAGTGCTTGACGACCAACTGCGAGATGGATCCCGATCCGTGGGTGCGCAGCTGGCAGTTGTGCTCGATGACGCCCATGTCGGTGCTCGACCAATTCAAGGTGCTGAGTCTGAGCAACCCCAACGATCGTCTGCGACTTATCGCCGAGATCTGTTGCGAGCGTTACGGTGACTACCAGCGCATGCTGGCGACCGATATGCCCGCGCCACCGTTCGTCTAATTCAGTGCGACGAGGTCGACGACGAAAATAAGCGTCTCGCCGGGAGCGATGACGCCGCCCGCGCCGCGATCGCCGTAGCCGAGGTGCGCCGGGATGACGAGACGGCGACGACCGCCAACCCTCATTCCCACCACGCCTTCGTCCCAACCCTTGATCACGTAACCAGCGCCCAGGGGGAAGGTGAAAGGTTCGCCCCGATTCCACGACGCGTCAAATTCCTCGCCACTCGACACGCCCACTCCCACGTAGTGCACCACCGCGGTCTGACCCGACGTCGCCTCGGCGCCATCGCCCACGACGATCTCCTCGATGAGCAGCTCTGAGGGGGGTGGTCCGAGGTGCGGCTCGACTAGTGGTTTTTCGGGCACGAAGCGCGACCTTACCAGCGACGTTCGCGTCCGGCACCGACGACGCGCACGTTACGAGCCTCGCGTCCCTTCGGTCCCGTTGCCTCTTCGAAGGTGATCTTCTGACCTTGGCTGAGTGACTTAAAGCCGTCACCCACGATGTTCGAGAAGTGGATAAACAAGTCGTCACCCTTCGCGTCGCTCGCAAAACCAAAGCCCTTGGAGTCATTGAAGAAACTGACGACCGCTTCGCTTCCGCGCGCGCGGGGGCTGCTCGTTCGGGCACTGCTGCGCTCTTCACGAGGACGACGCTCGACGGAGGCGCGGTCGGGACGAGTCGTGCGTTCGGTGCGAGCTGTTCGTTCGGGGCGCGCGCTTCGTTCGCCCGCGAAGCGTTCGTTGAGGCCGCGATCGCTTCGTGGGCGCTCGGATCGAGCCATCCGGTCAACGGACGATCGTTCTGGTCGCGCGCCATTGGTGCCACGCGGTTCGCGGCGCTCGAAGGAGCGAGGTCCACGCTCTCGGGGTACGGGACGCTCGGAGCGACCCTTGCCACCGCGGTCGTCGAGACGCTCCGCCGCGACGGCGTCGTCGACGGCGCCCAGGCGAATGGCCGGTGCGCTGTCGGGCGACTCAATGGATGCGTTCAGACCGAGCGCCTTCTGCAGGCGCTTCACCTGGCCAATGACGTCTTCACCCACGAGTGAGATCACGGCGCCGGTCGCTCCCGCGCGGCCGGTTCGGCCTGAACGGTGCAGGTAGTCGGTCGCTTGCGCGGGTGGGTCGTAGTGCACGACCACGGGCATCAGGTCGATGTGAATACCGCGGGCGGCCACGTCGGTCGCCACGAGGACGCGCACTTGGCCACTCTTCACGTTGCGCAGCGCACGTTCGCGCTGCGCTTGGGAGCGATCGCCGTGCAAAGGGACCGCCGAGATGCCGCGATCCTCGAGTTGGCGAGCGAGGCGGTCCGCACCGTGTTTGGTACGGGTGAAAAAGATCGCTCGGTCGTACTTCTCGACGATGTCGGCGGCGAACTGAGGTCGTTGGTCGCGCGGTACGCGCCAGAAGTAGTGGTCGACGTCGCTCGGGGCTTCTTCACCGACGACGTCGTGGATCTGCGCGTCGTGCGTGAACTCGCGCACGAGTGACTTCACGTCGGGACCCATGGTCGCCGAAAAGAGCATGACGTGGCGATCCGCGGGTGTCGCGCTCACGATACGTCGCACGCAGGGCAGGAAGCCCATGTCGGCCATGCGGTCGGCTTCGTCCACGACCACGGTCGTGATCGCCGAGAGGTCGAGCGCACCCTGCTCGAGCATGTCCTCGAGTCGACCGGGACACGCGACCACGACGTCGACGCCGAAATTGAGCGCCTTGCGCGCCACGTTGTACGACGTGCCACCGTAGATACAGATGACGCGACGACCACGATCGTCGGTGAGGTTGGCGAGTTCCTTTTGCACCTGCGCGGCGAGTTCGCGCGTGGGAACGAGTACGAGACCGAGCGGCTTGCGCGGTCGGGCCTTACCCAGACGCGCCATGAGCGGAAGCCCAAAGGCGAGGGTTTTGCCCGAACCGGTCGCGGCCTTTCCCACGACGTCGCGACCCTCGAGGGCGTCGGGAAGCGCGGCTTCTTGGATGGGGAAGGCTTCGGTGATGCCACGAGCGCGCAGGCGCTCGACCAGGTTGGCGGGCACGCCGAGGTCGGCAAAGGACACAGACATATGACTCCTACAAGTTGAGATGAGCCCAACTCGAGATGTCACAAACGAATCGGTCTCCACCGCGAAATGCGGCAAAACGATGCTCTTAGGCTAGCAGAACGTCCGGTGCCCTCTGCGCGATGCCTCCGGATTCACGCAGAGGACCGCGTAGATCCACGTTCCATCCTCTGGCGTCAGCGTGGTGCGGGCGGAGGGACTCGAACCCACACTCCGAAGAACTGGTACCTAAAACCAGCGCGTCTGCCAATTCCGCCACGCCCGCGAGACAATCCACTCTAGGCCCTGCATCGAGGTGATTGGAGAGCGAGCCGGTAGATTGGTCCCATGATCTACTCCTCAATGGCCGATGGTTTCGGCGCAAACGACTTGAATCAACGGCTCCTTCGCGAAAGGATCGTGTTCCTCGGTTCGCAAGTCGATCAGAACACGGCCAATCGCATCTGCGCGGAGTTACTACTCCTCGAAGCCGAGGACCGCGACAAGGACATCAGTCTCTACATCAACTCACCCGGCGGGTCGGTGACCGACGGTCTGGCGATCTACGACACGATGCAGTACGTGAATTGCGACATTCGGACAATCTGCGTGGGAATGGCCGCCTCGATGGGCCAGTTCTTGTTGTGCAGTGGGGCGCCCGGAAAGCGCTTCTCCTTGCCGCACAGCCGTATCCTCATGCACCAACCCTCGATGGGTGGGATGCAGGGTCAGGCGTCCGACATCGCGATTCAAGCGGAGCAGATCGTCTACATGAAGACCCAGCTCGCCGAGCGCATTGCGTACCACACGGGTCAGACCGTCGAACGCATTGAGGCGGACTCGGACCGCGACCGCTGGTTCACGGCGCAAGAGGCGCTCGAGTACGGCTTTATTGACGCGGTGATTGATCGTTCGGCGCTTCGTCAAGGGGTCTAGTGAACGACGCCTCGCCGGCGAGGGTCCAGCGGAGGTCGCTCGAGGACGCCCCCGTACGCGTCGTTAGCGCACGGGCCAATCTACCGACTCGACTTCATAATCTCTGGTCTCGTCACGAGTTGTTGACGAGTCTCATCTTCTCTGACATTCGCATCAAGTACAAGAACTCGACACTCGGCATCTTCTGGTCGATGTTGTCGCCGGCCCTGACACTCGGTATCTACTACCTCGTGTTTTCGGTCATCACGAAGAATGGGTACCCGAACTTCGCGTTGTACCTCTTCTCGGGTCTCGTGGTCTGGAACATGTTCGTGACCGCGGTCAATCTGGCGACGGGGGTCATCGTGGACCGCGCGGCGCTCGTGAAGAAGGTCTCGTTCCCTCGCGAGATACTGGCGCTCGCGAACGTCGGCGCCTCCGTCGTGTACTTCGCGATCCAACTCTCGGTCCTGTGCCTGTTCCTGCTCGTGCTCGGGCACGCGCCAGCGTGGAACTTCCTGTGGATCTTGCCAATCTCGTTCCTCGCGCTGTACCTCTTGACCGCGTCGGTCGCCATCGTTATGTCGGCCGTCACGGTGTACCTGCGCGACATGAAACACCTCATGGAGGTGCTGCTCCAACTCTGGTTTTGGTTGTCCCCGGTCGTGTATTCGTACCAGAACACGATCGAGCAGCGTCTGCACAATCACGGACTCACGTGGTTGTACTTCGCGAACCCCATCACGCTCATCATCATGACCTTTCAGAGGATCTTCTACGTGAAGACGAACGTGCTGTCGACGGTGGCACCTCACCCGGTACTGCACATCCTTCCCACCTGGACGATGTCCTCCTACTTTTACTTGAACCTCACCCTGCTCGGTCTCATGAGCGCGCTCTTTCTCGTCGCCATCTCCATCTTCGGCCGTCTCGAAGGAAATTTTGAGTCGGAGCTGTAATGACGACCGTCGTCGACGTCGAAAACGTCTCCAAGGAATTCAAGATCCATCACGAGAGGAATCAGTCGCTCAAGGAACGCCTCTTGCACCCGCGTACGGGCTCCACGGAACTCTTCAGCGCCCTACGGGACGTCAGCTTCACGGTGTCGACGAGCGAGACGGTCGGCATCCTCGGGCACAACGGTTCGGGTAAATCCACGCTCCTCAAGTGCATCTGCGGTGTACTGCAACCAACTTCGGGCCAGATTCGACTGCGCGGCACGTTGGCGGCGCTCTTGGAGCTCGGCGCGGGTTTCCAGACCGAGCTCTCCGGTCGCGACAACGTCTATCTCTACGGCGCGATGCTCGGACTCTCCAAGAAGGGGGTGGACGCGATCTTCGACGAGATCGTGGCCTTCAGCGAGATCGAACACTTCATCGACACGCAGGTGAAGTTCTACTCCAGTGGCATGTACGTTCGCTTGGCCTTCGCCGTGGCGGTCAACGTCGATCCGGACATTTTGGTGGTGGACGAGGTACTCGCCGTGGGCGACGAGCGTTTCCAAGCCAAGTGCGTTGACCGCATTCGCACGTTCCAAGAAGAGGGACGTTCGATTCTGCTCGTCACGCACCAAGCCGATCAGGTGCGGGCCCTGTGCGATCGAGCCGTGGTGCTCGATGGGGGCATCATGATCGCGAACGGTCCGGTACAGGATTCGTTGCGAATCTTTCGTGAACACCTGCTCGAAGACGCCGTCGAGCACGACCGCGCGAGTCACCAGGCGGAGATCTCCATTGATTCGGTGACCTCGCCGACTGGTTCGTTCGACGTGCGAAGCGGCGCCGGCACCCATTTCGACGTGCACATCTCGTCGCACGCGGGCTACAGCGGCAACTTCGTCATGGAGATCTTCACCCGAAACGGCGTGTTGATCAGTCGTAGTGACCCGCAAGGTTCGCCGGTCAACCTTCGGCCCGGCCCCAACCAGGTGGGCGTCGACCTCGCGCAGCTCCCCCTACTCGAGGGCGTCTACGACGTGAACCTCGGTATCGTCGACAACCACGGCACGGTGATTGCGTGGAAGGAACAGGCGGCGTCACTGCAGGTGACCTACAACGGCCGCGAGGGCGGCATCATCGAACTCGGCGCGTCAATCAGTCAGTCGTAGCGTCGTTCGCGGCGCGAAGCCGAGGGTACTTGCGTAGCGCCCCCACGCGTCCCAACTTGCCCACGTCGAACGGATACGTCGCCCCCTTGAGCAGACGTCGGTCCCCGCGGGAGTTGCCGTAGGCGTAGATGATCGGTGCGTGGTCGTAGTGACGTTGTTCGATCCATTCGCTGAGGCGTCGCATCTTCTCGGACCCTCGACAGTTACGGCCGAGGAAGCTTCCGGTGAGCTGATTCAGTGGATCGACGGCGAGTCGCGTGCCGATCGCCCCCTGCGCACCGAGCGCCTCGGCGATGACGTCGACGTAGAGCTGCGGGGAAGCGGACACGATGACCACGTCGTGTCCCTGACGCTCGTGCCACTCGAGACGGTCGAGAACTCGTGCGCGACCCCGTCGCTCGAGGTGGGCGAGGGCGAAGGTGCGCGACTCGTCGAGCACTTCATCGAGGTCGCGTCCCGTGAGCAGGGCGCCGAAGAGGCGCTCTTTCGCATGGTCGGCCCAGCGACCGCTACGAATCGCGCCGACGGTGAGGGGTACGGCGAGCGGGAGTGCGGCGCCGACGACGGCGCTCGTGCCCGCGAGGTAGCGAAGCCAGCGCCACACGCTGCCGCCCTCGGTGAGCGAACCGTCTAGGTCGAAGGCGGCGACCACCGGCGTCGCGGGAGAACTCATGGGACCAGTCTCACAGCGAATGGCGTCGACGAGTTCTAAATTTCTATAAATCCTATTGAGTTTTGAAACAATTCAATTATTTGGGGTTAAAGTGGATTGGCTCAGTCAAAGGACTGAACGACGTACTCGAAGGAGAACACATGGCGATTCGCCTTGGTGACGTGGCCCCGGACTTCACCGCCGAGACCACCGAAGGAACAATCACGTTTCACGAATGGCTCGGCGACAGCTGGGGGATCCTCTTCTCGCACCCCAAGGACTTCACCCCGGTCTGCACGACCGAATTGGGCGCGTTCGCCGCGCGCAAGGGCGACTTTGACAAGCGCAACACCAAGATCATTGGCGTCTCGGTGGATGACGTGGCCTCACACGAAAAATGGAAGTCCGACATCAAAGAGACCCAGGGCAGCGCCCTCAATTTCCCGCTCATTGGTGACGAGGACCGCAAGGTCGCTGACCTCTACGACATGATTCACCCGAACGCCAACGACACGTTGACCGTTCGCAGCGTCTTCATCATTGGACCCGATAAGAAGGTGAAGCTCACGCTCACGTACCCCGCGTCGACGGGTCGCAACCTGGACGAGATCGTCCGCGTGCTCGATTCACTGCAGCTGACGGCGAACTACTCGGTGGCGACGCCGGCGAACTGGACCGACGGTGACGACGTGATCATCGTCAACTCGATCACCGACGAAGACGCGAAGACGAAGTTCCCGAAGGGATTCAAGAAACTGAAGGACTACTTGCGCGTCACGCCACAGCCCAACAAGTAATCCGAACATTTTCTTTGCGCAGCGGTCACCCCTGGGTGGCCGCTGTCGCGTCTCGTGCGACACACCAGATGATCATGCCGAAGGTCACGAAAGGACCGTTATGACGACTACTTCGACGTTCACCTACGCGGATCAGACCGTCAATCGACTCGGCTTTGGCGCGATGCGTCTAACCGGAGCGGGAATTTGGGGCTATCCCGAGGACCGCGACGAATGTCTCGCGGTGCTTCGACGCGCCGTGGCGTTGGGCGTCGACTTCATCGACACCGCGGACTCGTACGGTCCGTACGTCTCCGAAGAGCTGATCTTCGAGGCGCTGCACCCCTACGGTGAGGTGAAGATCGCCACGAAGGCCGGCTTCTTGCGTACCGG
>Ga0116229_10010834_pt1 | contig 13588 bp, 11 predicted proteins | sample S1TSphgellanicum_3_FD_87313 | JGI IMG/M metagenome (GOLD analysis project Ga0116229, IMG submission 87313) | Host-associated microbial communities from peat moss isolated from Minnesota, USA - S1T2_Fc - Sphagnum magellanicum MG | ecosystem: Host-associated > Plants > Peat moss > Unclassified...
CGATCTATTACCGGCATATCGCGGTCTGAAATGGGACGGATTGTCGAGTCCTGATTTGCATTCGGTTTGCTGATAATCAGCGCCATCGCATCGCGCACTTCAAAGCCGAGCGAGGCGTAAAGCGCGAGCGACTGCATGTTGTACGAATCCTGCAGGAGGCGAATCTCGTGATAGTTGCGAATTGCCGCATGCGACAGAATCGCCGTCATCAACAGTCGTCCGATCTTCTGACCTTGAAACGCTCGATCGACAGTGAGCGGGCCAATTGCCGCCACCGTATCGGCCTTCATAATAAAGTTGGAGCCGACCGGTTTCCCATCGATCAGGGCCACCAAACCAAAACTGTCCGGGCGTTGGACTAGGAGTGAAAAGACCGGAATCGCCGACTCTGGATTTGGGAAGTCGGGCGGGAAGCCATGGCGCGACGATACCTCGATAAAACCTTCGTATGCAATCCTCGAAATTTCGGCGACATGCTCTGCCTTCGCAGTGACGAGCTCAATCGTCATTGATTCACCGCCGGTCGTAATTTGTGCCCATTGTCCCAGCTACTAAAGTCGTCGGCAATCGCCTGCCCGGCTGGGGTCAGGACAAGATCTGCGGTCGAGCCATCGGCGACCAGCGGCAGCGAGTCCTGCCCACTAATGGTAAATGCCCATGGCGAGACCGCGAGAGGTGCGGGCTTCAGCGCTTCAAAGGTGCGATCCATTTTATGTAGATATTGCGGGCTATTCGACCCGTATTCACCAATAATCACCGGAAGTCCCGCTTTGATTGCACTGGCGAATGCTGGCGCAACGCCGCTGGCATCCAGATATGCATGACCGTCATACAAATCCACTCGCTGATCGGTGATCGGGTTTGACGCTGCGCCGTTGCCATCCTTCGATTCGCCTTCAAAAGGAACGATAACAAAAGCGTTCGGATCGATCGACCGGATTGTCCTTACGTAACGTTCGGCAACCGGCTTCCACTGGGCCCAGGTGCTAAATTCGTGAGGTTCGTTGCACACTTCAATCCAGACGCTCTTACCGGCATACTTTGCTGCTACCAAGCTGAGCAAGTGGTCGCCTAGGTCGATTCTTTCCTGGAGTGTCTCGCCAGACGGCAGATCTTCGGGAGCAATAATCGGATACATTCCGGCTGCCCAGATGTTTTCAACGATTTGATCCACCGAGTCCTGATATGCTCGCTGCTGAAGATACTTATCCGCATCATAGTTGAACCGCATATAGTGGCAGCCTGCTCCAGCAAGCAGCGTGAAGTATCCCGGTGTATCAAGCGCGGGCTGCAGGGTCCAGACAATGGCATTCCCGTAGTTGCCGCCACGGACAAACGATGCCGCGAGCTTACCGGCGGCGTTCCCTGAGTAAAAGTCGTATGGCTTTCCGCTGAGGAGTTCAAAGCGACGGTTGATTACCTGCAGTCGCGGCGGGATGCGCCACTCCGGGGCCTTCGTTTCCCACGAACTGCCACCAACTTCGAAATCCATTCCTGGCCACATCCACTGGATCGGGTCGCCAAATGACTGCTTAAACAGACCAAACTGCATATTCCAAATCCCTGGATGTACGCCGGTGAGGACGAAACTGATTGGGATCTCCATGTATGGAGCTTCCGCTGGTCCGGCCTGGATCGCATCGCTGGCGCTGGCCCAAATTTGGTCAAAGCCAGCAGAGCCTTTGGCCATCGCCCAAAATCCGCCGCCTTCGACTTGATAATCGGTGGGATATTTGATCAATCCAGGCAGGGTAACTGTTTCAAGACCGTTCCCGTTGTCCTTTACGATCGGATTAGGTGGAAATGTCATGATCGGCGCGAGGACGGGGACCAGATCGCTTTCCACAGTAAAGTTCAACGAGGGAAGCTCGGCTGTGGGTGCTTTCGACGAGTCCCAAATAACACGGCTGAAATCGGCATCCTTTCCATCCGGTGCATCGAACATGACTATTCTATAGGTGTTGTAGGTGCCTATCGGCAGGGTGATCGAAAAGCTGCCGGTCGTGTCGATATACTGAAAGATGTGAAGGACGAGAATCCCGTTGCTGTCTGTTGGCGTAAACTCCTCCCAGTCTCCTCCAACCTTCAGAAATATCTGCATAACCGCGTTTTTGCTAACGTTCGAGGAAACTATATCGTAATCAAATGTCACCTGACCTAGCTTAACATGGGTCAGTAACTGAAACTTTGAAAGCGACAGAACGTTGCCCGTTTTGCCCGAAATATCGGCTTCCGCTGGCGGCGCGACGCTGATGCTTGCCAGCGCGATGCTCAGGAACAAAAAGACTAAAGCAAAGATGCCAAGATTCGGTAACTGATATTTCATAATAGTTTTCTAATTATATGGAAGCCAAGCATTTTCTTAAAGTCGACTTTTCCAGCAGCACCTATTGTCGATAATACTTTAATCACGTCGAATTCGTTTCGGCATAACGACCCGTCAGCCGCCTACCATGCATTTTGAACAATGGGACGAATCTATCGTCCTGAATAGGGCAGAACGAAACCCATGATCATCACCAACCCGAATGAAAATCAAATATCCGGCGACAACGCCCTGATCAGGGACGGCTTTCAGTGGATCGATCTCGAAGAAGTTAAACCCACCGAGGAAGCTGTTAGTCTGTCACCCGGAGATTTTGCCCTTAAGTTCCAGGTGTTACCAATAGAAATTGATAATGGGACTTTGGTGGCCGCTATCGGATCGCCAGAGTCGCTCTCGGCGGTTGACGATCTCGGAACACTGCTGCAGATACCGACCCGTGCCGTACTTGCCCCAGCCGCACAGATCCGCGAAAAGATTGAAGAGATCTTTCTCGAAAAGATCCTTGCCGGTTTGCCGGGCCAGGGAGACGAGTCTGGAATCGCAGTAGAGGACACCACCGACCTCGCAGACCTGCAGAAGATGGCCGGCGAGACAGCGGTTGTCCAGATGGTAAACCTCATCTTTGCACAGGCTGTGCGCGACGGCGCAAGCGACATCCATATCGAGCCTTATGAGCGTCAGACCAAGATTCGGTACCGGGTTGACGGCATGTTGCGCGATGTGATGAGCCCGCCGAAACGCATGCACGCCGCCGTCGTCTCCCGTCTCAAGATTCTTGGCGAAATGAACATCGCCGAAAGACGTCTACCGCAGGATGGACGTATCCGGATTGTGATCGCCGGACGAAATATCGATGTCCGTGTCAGCATCATTCCCACTGTTTTTGGCGAGCGCACCGTTATGCGTATCCTCGATAAGGGTACGGCGATGCTTGGCCTCGAAGACCTGGGCATGCGCCACGATACACTCGAACGCTTTCGGCGCCTGATCAAAATGCCGCACGGAGTCATTCTGGCCACTGGCCCAACCGGTTCCGGTAAATCCACATCTCTTTACGCAGCGCTTCAAGAGATCTGGTCCCCAACCACCAACATCCTAACCATAGAAGATCCGGTGGAGTATCAGGTTGGCGGCATTGGCCAGATCCAGGTGAGGCCGCAGATTGGTCTCACATTTGCAAATGGTTTGAGAAGCATTGTCCGCCAAGACCCCGATGTTATCATGGTCGGAGAAATCCGCGACCACGAAACTGCCGAAATCGCCATCCAGGCTGCGTTGACTGGCCACCTTGTTTTTAGTACGCTGCACACCAACGATGCGCCGGGCGCGGTTACCCGCCTCCTCGATATGGGCGTTGAGCCGTACCTCGTCGCTTCGTCACTGATTGGCGCTGTCGCACAGCGTCTCGTCCGTAGAGTTTGTCCGAACTGCTCCGAGCCATACAACCCGGATCACGAATCACTGGAAGCGATCGGTATCACATCCGCCGACTGGAGCGGTGAGAGTCCGTTCAGAAAAGGCAGAGGATGCGATAAGTGCTCGCGATCCGGATATCGAGGCCGAGTCGGTCTTTATGAACTGCTCATTGTGGACGACACGGTTCGAAAGATGACGGTTGACCGAAGGTCTTCGACTGAGATTAAAGACCAGGCGATCGCCGATCAAGGTATGCGAACACTCCTGGGAGACGGCAAGCTCTCGGTACTTGCTGGAAAGACCACACCGGAAGAGGTGATGCGGGTCTGCGCGAGGGAGTCGATCTAAAATGGCTCAGCAGACATTTGCGTACACCGCGCTTGATGCCGGTGGCGCCCGTAAAACAGGTCTCGTCGATGCCGAGACAAAAGATGCCGCCGTCGCTAGGCTCTTGTCCGAAGGCAGATTCGTCCTCGAAATAAATACATCTACTGCCGTCGCTCAACAAGTCGATTCTTCTACTGCGAACAACAAACCGCCGTCGGCGCAGGATCTTGCACTGTTTACTCGGCGGCTTGCCGACCTCGCGCTCGCTGGACTTCCGCTCGATCGTGTCCTCAAGGTGGTTGCGCAGCAGTCGGAAAGCAATGTTCTCAAGCGAATATGCGACGAGGCCTTGGTGGATGTCAGCTCTGGTCTGCCGGTCAGCCAGGCGCTCGGCAAACACCCTAAGTACTTCAACAGCGTCTTTACGCAGACACTGCGCGCAGGCGAGGCGAGCGGACAGTTTGGCGAAGTTGCCGGTCGGCTAGCCGACTATCAGGAAAAGGATGTCACGCGGCGCGGCCAGATTACAAGCGCTCTTGTTTATCCGGTGTTGCTGGCGACGGTGGCGCTCGGAGTCATAGTCTTCCTGATGACCTTTGTCCTCCCGAGAATGTCCGGAGTCTTCAAAGATATGGGCAACGACCTGCCGATAACCACCCTCATCCTCATGGACACGTCCGCCTTTATGACTCAGCACTGGCTGGTCATATTGGTTACTCTCGCCGTGGTGTACTTCGGTAGCTCCGCATGGTTTAAGACGCCAGCCGGGGCCGAATCCAAAGACCGTTTTTTGCTGTCGGCACCGCTGATTGGGCCCGTTGTGCTTAAGGCCACGATTTCCCGATTTGCGCGAGTTCTTGGCACACTGATCTACGGCGGTGTTCCGATTTTGGAGGCGCTTGAGATTGCCGGTCTTTCGGCCAACAACCAAGTCTTTCTGAAAAGTGCCCGACTTGTCGAAGAGGAAGTCCGAGCTGGCCGCCCCATTGCGGATGCAATGGAAGAGACCGGGGGATTTCCTCCGGTGTTGACCAATATGATCGCCGTTGGCGAAGAGACCGGTGATCTGCCCAAGATGCTTGGCCGAGTCGCCGACAGCCTCGATTTTGAAGTCGATACGGGAATGCGCCGGATCATCTCGCTCGTCGAACCAATTATCGTCCTGACAATGGGAACCGTCGTTGGATTCGTCGTTGTCTCCGTTCTGTTACCAATCTACCAAGCACAAAACCTAGTTAAATAAAATGAAAATACTCACTACAAACACACTTCGACGCGGCTTTACTCTCATTGAGATGCTTGTCGTCATTCTGATCCTCTCTCTGCTGGCGGCGCTGATTATTCCCAAGCTGATCGGCCACGTTGATGATGCAAAGGTCGCTACCGCAAAGTCGGATATCGCGACTCTCAAGAGTGCGCTGCAGAACTACCGGTTGGACAACGATAAATATCCGACCACCGAAGAAGGACTGCAAGCACTGGTTGTCGCACCGTCCGATGCACCGCACTGGAAGGGGCCATACCTCGACAAGTCGGGTGTTCCGAACGATCCATGGGGTAATCCATTTACCTACCAGGCTCCGGGTCCAAACGGCCAGGACTTCCTTATAACGTCCTACGGGGCGGACGGCGCACCTGGTGGAACCGGCAATGACGCGGATATCACCAGTGATGACCTCAACTAGGTCAAAGCAGCGTTCCGGCTTCACTTTGATGGAGGTGACGGTAATTACCGCCATCCTTATCCTGATCGCCGCCGTTATCCTTCCGAATGTGGTCAGCGTGATCAACTCAGAGGCGTTGAAGGCGACGGAGGCAACCATAGCCAGGTTGCCGACTGAAGCCAGAAACGATGCGATCAAGAATCAGAACCCGGTTCGCCTGCGGTTTGACGGTTCTTCGGTAATCGAGGAGGAGACCTTAATTACTGGAGAAGTACAACAACTCAAGACGATCGATTTGGGCACCAATGTCCAGGTCGATCAAACACAGGACAACTACATAACCGTCGATCCGTCCGAATGGGATTGGACAGCGTATCCCGACGGAACATCGGATGTCGGCGGGGTGCAGTTAACCGTCGATTCTGAGCAGAGATCGTTGATTATTCCGGCCAGCGGCGATGCCGTCTGGACCACCGGGCCTTTACCAGACGAAAGCCAGGATCAGTGGACAGCAGGGCAGCTATTGCAGCGTGCAACGTGAAAAAGAGAACCGCCAGTGGATTTACGCTGGTCGAGGTATTGGTGACGACAGTGATCGTCGCAATTACGTTGGTCGGCGTCCTTGGCGCGATTCGCTCCCAAGCCCTCGTTGAATCCAGTGCCAATGATGCGACTTTGCTGCAGCGCCTGGCGAACGAGAAGCTGAACGATCTTCGGATCCTGCAGGATCCTAGCACAGGTGGGGATAGCGGCGACTTTTCCGACCGCGGCTACCCAGACATCACCTGGACCGCCGATGTCGAGCAGTCTAATACGACTAATCTCGATCAAGTCACCGTCACGGCGACGCGGGGCAAAGCTTCGCAGGCAATAACGACATTAATTTACGTCATACCGGCGACCGGCACGACAACGACAACGACGCCATGAGAATAAAGAACTCTCAAATTAAACGCGACTTGCGAAAGCGATCCGCCGGATTTACTCTCCTTGAGCTGTTGATCGTCCTCGTTATGACCGTCATACTTTCGGCAGGAATCGCCTTTGCGTACTCCGCGACATTGAATATGCAGCGGCTGGAAGAGCAGCGCAAGACGACGCACGATCAGACTTCGCAGATGGAGCACGAATTGACGGAAGCGATCGAAGGAGCACAGCTCTCCAGTATTACCACAGACACCACCTCCTACTTTCAGGGTACCGACGACGCTGGAGGAAGTGATCTTGGATGCGACCGCTTGACTGTTACCACCACCTATCCCGGTGTGCCGATTCAGTCGCTCTACAGCACAGACGATTACATAACGCAGCAGACGAATATCGGACCGGTTGGCGGATTGACCGAGATGTCGTTTGGCACGAACCCTGTCGGCTCAGCAGGTACACATGTCGGCCTCTTTGAGCGGATTCAGCATCCGAGTGACGGCGATCCGACACAGGGCGGCAACGAGATCGACCTCGATTCCGATGTGACGCAGATGGGCTTTCAGTTCTGGGACGGTACCGAGTGGGATAACGAGTGGGATACGACGACCGGCACCAGGCGACTTCCGCAGGCGGTCCAGGTCTCCTACCGATTAAAATCGGACACCACCAACACACCGCACATCTTTGTTGTTGTTGTCCTCACCAGCGATTGCAACGCCAACAATCCGGTGGATGCGTCAGGAATAACGTGAGCAACAAACGACGCGGATACATTTTAATAGAGGCATTGATTGCAATTGCTGGTCTTCTCGCGCTGATGGCGATTCTGGTTAACGACAACCAGGAGCGTTTAGACAAGGTTCAGAGTGACCTGCGGCAAACACGGGCGGAGGCTTGCGCCGATGCAGCCGTCCAGCAGGCTCTTGCGGTTCTTTCGACAACCAATGAAGGATTGGTGACATTGAACGACACATGGGCCCAGCTTGGTGGAACGGCTGGCGACGAAGAGTTCGACTTTCCCGATGGGACATCCTTCCGGATGCAGGTAGTTGATGCTTGCTCGCTGATCAACTTGAACTATGCGACACAGGCGCAACTCCAGCTTCTGCCTCTCGATCAAGATCAGGTTGACAGCTTCCTTGACTGGACAGAAACGGGAGAGAACGCCCGTGTTGACGGTGCCAAGGATTCGTTTTATAACGCATTGCCGACGCCCTACAACGCCAAGCTCGGGGCGCTGACCACGGTCAACGAATTAGTGTTAATCGATAACTGGACGGCGCAGACGTTATATCTACCTCCAACGGACTCGACGACGCTGCCTCTGGCGACCGATGTCGATGGCAATGTTCTTCCGCTTGCCGCATTGTTTACGGTCGACAGCGGATCGCCCAACGAGTCGGCTGCCGGGACTGCGCTCATTAATATTAGCGGGCGCGTATCTCCCGCTACTGCGATAACCCTGAGAAATCTGGGCATCAATGGGGGAATTGTCAATCGGCTGGAAAACCCGCCACGAGGTTCGGCTCCCATTACCAGCTTTACGACTCTTTTCGATCTTCCTGGTATCAACTCGACACAAGAGCAGCTCCTTTTAAATAACGTCACTTTTTCAGCGGCGACACGGACACCGGGAACGATAAATGTCAATACGGCGTCGCTGCCGGTGCTCGAATCGATCCCCCAGCTTCCAACCGCGCTGGCCTCATCAATTGTTGCCCAGCAGCCGGGAGGCTATACCAGTCTCGGAGAGTTCGCCGCGCAGTCGGGTCTTTCACCGGTCACGCTTGGCCGCATTATCTCCAACTTTACCGTGTCGAGCGATACCTGGATTGTCCGTGCCTACGGCGAAAGCGGCGGGGTGGGGCAGGCGGAAGAGGCGGTTGTGGGCTTCCGCAATAACCAGCTTCAGATCATATCGATCAATCGGCTGCATACGCCCGGCATACCTTCGTGGTGGGGCTGGGACGCAACAACATCATCAATTCAACAGGCCGGAGTAACTCAATGACCAAAAAGGATGCCGTACCACTGCACATAGAATGGACCCCGGGCTGGGTTCGTGCGGTGAACATAGCAACCGGTGACCGCGCCGAAGCGGTAACACTCAAGAAGCTGGGCCAGATTACGGTGGGCCAAAAAGAAGCGCTAGTGGGGATCGGTCGCAAGATCGTCTTTCTGAAAGCGGTCAGGCTGCCAAAGGCGCTGCCGGACGATTTGAGGCGCATCATAGGCGTGCAGCTCGGGCAGTTCTTCCCGCTCTCTTCTGATCAGCTTTCGTTCGACTTTATCCAGACATCAAATCAAAATCAGGATGGCTTTCTAACAATTGTCGCAGCCATTCGGGCGGACGACCTGCGGCTGCTATTCTCTGAGCTAAAAGAAGTGGGTCTGACTGCAAGGCGTGTCTTGCCGATTGCTCTGGCTTCGTCGGTGATCGCCGCGAAGTCCGGGAACACGGACGCCCTGATCATTGAGGTTGATCGTGGAGACATTGCGCTCGATGTCGTTCAGGGAGGCGTTCTTCGATTTAGCCGTCTGACTCCGGCTGGGAGCGACTTAGCAACCGAGTCGAAGCGAACTCTGGCGGCAGCAAACGCAGGCGATATCAAGAGTGTCCGTATCGGTGAAGCAGGCGAAGGATTGACTGCAGCAGATACGACTCTCACTCTGCTGCATGAGGCACCTGCTTTCGATTTTGAACTGGCAGAGATTCGCGTCCTGCATGCGAAACAAAGGGTTGCTGCACGCACACGATTTGCTCTGTTAGTGACGATAGTTGCTCTAGCGTTTGTCGCATTTTTTGCGGCCCAGCGACAGCAGGAAATGACCGAGGTGGCCAAAGCCGTGCGTCAGAGCAAAGCCGATCTGGCGCATTGGGAGTCAATCGCAAGCGATCAGAGCACGACGACGACGCAGTTGACAACCCTGCAGTCGGACATCGTGCGGGCGTTCAAACCTGGCCAGCATCTCAGCGATATTGCGGCTTATGTCAGCGACAGTCTTCCCGGCGATGCTTGGCTGACCGGACTCTCAATCGAAAGAGCAAAAGAGCTCCAAGTCCGCGGTACCGCAATGAGCGCCGGTCAAGTTGCAAGCTTTGTTGACGCGCTCGGCTCGAGTCCCAGGTTTGCCAACGTCAAGCTGATCTTTGCCAACAGCGCTCTGGTTGGGACGACTCCAGTCATTGAATTTAATGTGACGGCTGATTGCGTTGGAAATCTGTCGATGCCGACAGTCTCGAAGGATAACGGAAATGATCAATCATCGTCATCCTCATCGTCTGAGAACACGGAAGGTGGAGGATGATCAACTTTAAGACAAAAGAGGACGTGCTGCCGAGCAGCCTCATTCTCTTCTCACTCATAGCCATAGTTGCGACAGTGTTATTCGTCGTTTTCGTGCCCGCACCCAGCGCGGAAGCTGTACGCCGAGCATCGTCACTGACGACCAACGAGCTGCTGACGCAGATACTTGACGAGAGGCAGCAAGCCGATGTCGCCCGATCGGCAATTGGCCCTCGTCTGTGGAAAGGCGATGCTAACCATGTGGGTGCCGATGTACTCGCACTGGTCACTGCGTCAACACAGCAGAATCAAGTGAAGCTGAGTGCATTTCGGCCGCAGCGAACGGTCGATCTAGGCGGCGTCATCGAGCTGCCTTATACCATCCAGCTCTCCGGTTCCTACGCCGGCGTAAGAGCCGTTACCGAAAATATCGATGCGAAGAACAGCAAGGTAGTGCTTAGGTCAATCCAGGTGAACGCCTCGGAGGAAGTGGCGGGAACGGTGACATCGACACTTGGCATTTCGGCGTACATTACGGACGATCCCGATATTGCCGCGAACATCACCACCCAGGGAGTGTCCAATGCAGAAGTTCATTAAGCAAAATAAGCTGCTGTCGCTAATTATTGGTGTCGGTATAATCGTCGTCCTCTACCTCTATTTGACACCCGATAGCTCCACTGTTTCCCATCCGGCGGCAATCGTTGCAGACGACACGTCCGATTCCACAGCAACGACTGATGTTGAGGACGATACCAATGTGCACTTTCCGCGCTATGTCGGATCGAATCGTGACCCTTTTATTCCAAAGATAGCGGCGGACAACCCCAATCCGAACGGGCCAGGCGGACTTGTCAACGGGAAAACGTGGCAGCTTACCGGTATCAATTCAATTAACGGCCAAACGACCGCGTTGCTTGAGAACAGTCAGACGCAGCAGAGTGTCTTTCTCAAAGTTGGCGATGGCTGGAACGGGCTGACGGTGATATCGATCAGCGACGATGCCGTTAATTTTGTTAACTCACTTGGCCAGGTTTCGCAGCTCGGATTTGCTCAACCAGATTCGCCAAGCAACACTGCAGAGAACCAGGTGCCGGGTTCGAACGGACCAAGTGTCAATCAGATTAACCCGTTGCCGCCGTTAACACCCAATTTTGGAACTCAATCTTTTAGATCTTTTCGCCAAAATGGCGGCCAATTGTCAAACTAACAAGAAAGCTCGAATTTATGACTAAGCTACTGCGAATTTGCTCACTGTTATTGCTGCTCATGGCGTTGTCGCCCATTTGCTACGCACAGTTCGATTATGGAGTTGGCGACAGCACGCAAGACGCGGCTCCGGCTCCCAATCCCTGGACTCTCTTTCATTTGAATCCCTCAGTTCGATTGAAGCTGGATTTTCGCAATGCCAGTGTCGATGCGGTCATTGACACGCTCAGCACAGCAAGCGGCATTGCTATTGTTAAGGATCCCGCTTTAACCGGCGGCATCACGCTGCTTAGTCCATCTCCGCAGAACTTGAACGATGCGTTCGCCGAGTTTAATGCTGTGCTGACACTCAAGAATGCGACGATGACGAAGTCGGGCAACTTTTTGTTAATCACCGTCAACCAGGGTAGGGGCGGGTTTGGCGGTGGCGGCGGCGGTGGCGGCAATGGCTTTGGCGGAAATGGTGGCGGCGGTGGTGCGGGCGGCACACGGGGGGCGACTCAAACCCCAGTCCTCGATGTCTATCCACTGCAGTATGTGAATGCAACAAACCTAGCGACAGTCATTAACAATGTCTTCGCCCAAACAACAACCGGTAACAATACGGCAGCCGCCGGACTGGTGGGCGGCGGAGCGTTTGGCGGCTTCGGCGCGGCCGCTGGCGGCGGTCGTGGTGGTCGTGGTGGCAATGGTGGTTCGGCTAACAGTGTAACCGGTGACATAGTCAAAGCATCAGCCGACGATTTTAGCAACTCACTGATTGTGAACGCTCCGTCGAGGGATCAGGACGAGATTGCAAACATTATCCGTCAGATCGATAAGCCCTCAACTCAGCCACAGACCGCCGAAGTGTTCAAGCTGCAGTACGCCCTGGCCACCGACATGCTCCCGGTTGTTCAGAATATCCTTTCAAATACACAGACTACTGGACGTGCCTCGACCCCAGCATCGTCCACGGCAAACCGTGGCGGCGGCGGGTTTGGAGGCTTTGGCGGGTTTGGTGGAAACAACAATAACCGGGGCGGTGCAAACAACAACTTGAACGGCTCTGTCTCGGCCGACACCCGGACCAACTCATTAGTAGTTACCACGACACAGACACTACTAGATCAGGTGCAACAGGTTATTCTGACTTTGGACAAGCCTGCGGAATATGTTGGCTCGACCTACATCTACACGATGCAGAACGCACGGGCCGATGTTGTTGCGAACCTGCTGAATGAGTCGATGGGCAACCGAACCACAAATGGCCCAACCGGCGGCTCTTTAACCGGCAATGGTATTTCGCAGACATCGACTACCTCTAGCTCGACCACCGGTGCGGCTTCTTCGCTAACATCAGGCGCCCGTGGCAGCACGTCACAAACCGCTTCACAGACAGTCACCAGCAACAGCAGTACTCCGATGGAGACGGTCGGTCTGAACGATGACGACCGGATTGTCAATATCCGCAATCTCCAGGGCGAAGTCCTGCTTGTACCGAATATCGATACGAACAGCATTATTGTTGTCTCACCGCCTGAGCTCTGGCCGATTGTACAGAGCTTGCTGAAAGAGATGGATCAGATACCGCAACAGGTGATGATCGATACTTTGATTGTCGAAGCCACACTAGACAAGCAAGATCAGTTTGGGATCGAGTTTAGTGCAAATGCAAACAACGCGTTCGGCGGACTGCACGGCCTATCGAGCTTTGTCCAGAACCTTGGTCTGCAGACCGGTGACAAGCAGGCGCTGCTAACATCACCGGCAACACCCGAGGGCTTATCGTATACCCTGACCGCCGGTCAGTATAGCGCGTTCGTTCAGGCTGCGGCGACCGATACCAAGATCGATATTCTCAGCACGCCGCGTATCTATACAACAAATAACGCGACCGCTCAGATTAATATCAGCCAGAGCATTCCGTATGAGACCGGATCGACCGTCGCAACTGACGGCTCGACTACCGTCAACTACGACTTCCTCGATGTCGGTATCGTCCTCACCGTCACACCCCGTATCACATCAAGTGGCTATGTGACTATGGATGTTTCGCAGACCGCGAACGAACTTGCGGGCTACTCGACCTACAACGCGCCGATTGTCAATCAGCGGGAAGCGACGACAACCGTGAGTGTTTTGGATGGACGAACAGTAGTTCTGGGTGGAATCATCCAAGATTCGGTAAACTCGACAGTTAACAAGGTGCCGCTACTGGGCGACCTTCCTCTGCTTGGGCCGTTGTTCTCGAGCACAAATAAGACCGACGATAAGACCGAATTACTCGTCTTCTTAACACCGCATGTCGTCAAGACTCCCGATGATGCGCAGGCTTTGAAAGACACAACCGAAGCAGAACTCGGGAAAGAGGCGCATTCGCTCATTCCGGTTGGGCCACCCGCACCAAAGGGTAACTCGTCTGCGCCCCCGGCACCGGCCACGACGGTGAC
>Ga0116229_10010835_pt1 | contig 13587 bp, 10 predicted proteins | sample S1TSphgellanicum_3_FD_87313 | JGI IMG/M metagenome (GOLD analysis project Ga0116229, IMG submission 87313) | Host-associated microbial communities from peat moss isolated from Minnesota, USA - S1T2_Fc - Sphagnum magellanicum MG | ecosystem: Host-associated > Plants > Peat moss > Unclassified...
TCTGGTGCGGTGGGAGAGGGATGCGATCCGACCATCATTCCTACCCTTCGGACAGCTGCAATGTTTTGTGGAGACGGTTTGTACACGGAAACCGTGGTGGTCCAACCCCCGTCACATACTGACACCGGTCACCTGCTGCTTCACCGGCCTCTCCCTCCCCCACCCCCCAAAACCCCATCATAGACTGACTGACCCCCAGTTGGACTCTATCATCTGGGTCTTGTTCACACTTGTGCTGACTGACTGACTAACTAACTGACTGACGTAGTGAATTAATATATAGGATTGGCACCATAATTTTTGGATGATTAAACCATCATTTGACATTGCAAACTAGTTGAAGCCTTTGAAAGCAAAGTGCAAAGTACAAGCTTGATATTTTAGTCAAGGTCATAGTCGCATATGTGTTATTTAAAAGTTAATGGAAAATGTTAATTTGTTGATGTCCAATGATTTTTTTATAATAATAAGATCTACAATATTACCCTCGTCTTTTTCAAGATTCACAACAATAATCTAACGTTGTTTTCATTAAAAGTAATTACATGGTTTTTTAGTGCTAAAATGGAGGCAATAATCATGTTTTAATTCTCACGAGATTTAGTAATCTTCCATTTATTTAATTTAGTTGTTGTTGGTATTCATTTTGCCATCATTAAACCTATGCACTCATTTAATGAAAATAACTACTACTACATAAAACTAGAGGTTACAACATTGTTTGTTGAAAGTTGTTCATGTTTGGAATTTTTGATTCACTTGGTCACGGGATTTCTTGGGGAGTCAATGATGTATACAATCATGTCTTCCAAAGATTTGGTAAGTCATGGCCTTAGTTTTGAATTCAAGTGACCAAAGCGAGGGCAAGATAAGGGCAGTCTACGAGAAAGGTCCAAAGCAAGGAAAGATTTTAAACAAAAAAGGGTAGAAAAAACAAAACAAATTAAATTAAAAAGATAGAAAAAAGGCCACAAAATAAAAGAAAAATTGGGAGAAGAAAACAAAAAAGAACAAAAGAACAACCAAACAACATTTTTTTAAGCAAATACTTCAATCCCTATAATATGGATGGGTAGGGCTCACATGTCCATGATGCCCTATTTACTTTTGAAGTTCAATTGTTCTTAATTATTTGGAAGGTCATAAAATTATAAACTCAATAGAGCGCATGGATGGGTTTTCACCATACTTCCACCCAATTGGATGTTACTTTATTGATTTTATACAAGAATTATATAAATTTTTAGTGGAGATACCTATTCTTTCCCCCCTACTTTCCCATGCTTCTTTTTTGCAACTTATTGCAACATGGATGAAACACAATAAAAGTGAAAAAAAAAAATCATATTTTCAAGTTGGAGATAGTTGTCAAGAATCCACAAGATAGTATTGAAATTGCAACATAGATCAAAATCAAGGCAAATGTATTCATGAACGTGATGAAAGGATTTACCATGATTGAAAGACAAGTGAGATTTGGAGCATTACAAAATGTAGTTTTGGAATCTATTTAGGTTTAAATAAACATGTTATGAATGAAACCTATACATGTTTGCTCACAATGTTCCTTATTAATTGAAATTGGTTGTAGTTCAAATGGAAATTGCAATGTAAAATCATTGAAAAGTTGCATAATCTTAATCATCAAAGTTTTTTTTTAAAAAATTCACAACTCAGATGCCTCGTAACAATTGTATGTAGTGTTCCAAATTGTATCCATATGTGTTGTCATACACATTGAACTAGCATATAGATATGTTGGACGATTTGATGGATTGTCTTTCTTGAGCATCATCCCAATAACATGAATAGGGCCCAAAATGACATCAACCATGCAATTCTATGTTTGGTTGATTTATGCATTTGTCATCTTAGTGCACTCATGTTGTTGTGTTTGAACTTTTTCCTGTGCCTATGACATGTGCTATTCAATCTCAAGGTTTATTAAATGGATTTTATTGATTGATTCTTCCAACACTTTATTCACTCTTTTGGTGACTTCCACCATATAGTTGTATGTAATAGATGTTTTCCTTTTGACATCTATTTCCATAATGTAATTGTTATACCAAACATAAAAAGAGTTTTGCTAATGGTTATCACAAATTCATCATAGTTTTTTTTTGAGTCAAATCTTCATTAAAAATGCTATTGTATAAATGTATTGGTTGCTTTAAATAATCAATTGGCAATGTGCAAACTTAGTTGGAATTCTTAAGGGGGGTTCATGTGGTTTCACTGACATTTCATCTTGGGGTACAAATGGCAAGGGGGATGCTGAATTAGCCATCTTGCATTACTAGTTCTTGGAAAAAATAAAATTCCATGTTTTCTTCAAGATGGTCTTTTTCACCATTGTCTCCTACATATCTATTGGAATTTGTTTTGGAGTTAAACATCAAGAGACATAGACACATCATCACAAACATGAGGAGGTCTTACCATGGTTTTATTGTCCATGAATAAATCAATCAACTTGTAAATATTTTGTTTTAACATGTTGTGGAAGATTCAAAGCTCCCTTTTGATCATGGGGTATTGAATCATGCAATATTTTGTGTTGTGTCTAGTTTGATTCATATAATCAAAGTATTTGAAATCCGCATACATAGGCATCCAAATTTGTCTTTTCAAACAATTTTGTTACTTTGCAAATGTGAGTGATATCTTGAAGTTATTACACATGAAGTCTTTTTTCAATTGGATGTTGTAGACTCAAATGGTTTTAAGGATCTATTGTATCCAACTACAATGAATTCATGTCTCTTTGCTCAAAAGAATGCTATTGCTTCCTAGTTTCCCGATCAAGTAAAAATCGCTTGCTTTGGATGTCACAAGTGGAATTTGACAATGTTTAGATTTTAACTTGTCTTTTTTTCCTTTTAAAATTCAAGTTGATGAACGCCTTTTCACGATCCTAGGTGTGATTAGAAGAAGTACATGGTTTCTTAGATGTTTGGCATCTTAATTCTTTTGGAATCTTAATTCTTTTGGAATTAAGAAAACATGAAAGACTACATAATTAAGTTGAATATCAATTTTTTGTCAATTCTAAGGAAATATGAATGAGAAAAATGAACTCACTTAGATTGATGTTTTCTTGTTGTGCTTGTTGTGTAGGTTCATGTTTGAAGATTCTTCATGTCTTTCCAAAAAAAATTAATAAGAAGTTTTATGTAGATAATTTTAGTAGAGTAGAGTTGTGACACACAAAATCTTGATGCAAAAGAAAATTCATAGCAAATAGTGGTAGATGTAAAAGTTGCAAGAATGTTGTAGAACGTATTTAACTTGTACACAAAAGTGCAAGGAAATAAGGGTGAGGAGGAACAAAGTTGTGGTGGTTGTAATGGATGATAAAAATTAAACTTTTGACTTACCACAAACTCATTTATTCATTTTTTATGTTGTTAGTTTAACATTACATTTGTGTTAGAATTCTCAAAAATAGAATGTTATTCTACCATGTCACAAATATATATGTAAAACTACATTAACATATATGTAACTTTTTTGTCGCATAAAATTTCATGTAAGATTTTTATGTTAGTGTTTTCATTAGGTGGACACTTGTGTTGTTCTTTTATCTCAAACTTAACATTAAGTTTAAGCATGAATTGGCATGTAAGCATTGTTAATAATACATTCACTGCATTATGATGATGGCAAATGGTAGAACAAGTAAAAGGTTCCAAAGGTGAAATTAACAATTTATTTTGAAGTAACATTTTTTGAACTCAAATATTTACCATCATGGCAAGGTGAAAAACATAAGTTTAAAATATTAACTAGTTTAAGGTGGGTTCACGCTTGGTGTTAAGGCCCCTGGTATTACCTACCTTAACATTGAATAACATTTCAAATGATACAAAAAAAAATCATGATGCTGCCATCAACTATGATGTAGTTATCATTAAACTAGGTTGTCCACACCCACTTGTTATTGGCCACCAAAGATGTTAGTACCTTGGTACCTTTGTGGCATGAATCGGCATGGTGTTCACACATGGTGGTATTTAGAACTTTTGCAAACTCGCCATAATGTACGTGCAATTAAAATAAATAATGGTTTTTTCTTAACATCATTACCTTTTTACTCATCCTCACACTTCCCTTGGACCTTCCTACTTCTCCTTCATCCTCACACTTCCCTCTCATTCCCTTTTCTTGTTGCATTGTTAGCTTCCCCTCTTGCACCTTTGTTTGCTATAACGAATGTGGGTTTTTCGAAGTAATGTTTTAAATTGCAACAATATCATCTTCATTTTTTATGCTTTTAACTTTTACATTTTATTTCTTTATTTCTTTTGGCTTTTTGTGTTTGTTGCTTTCATGACCATGAAAAATGCTTTCATGCTTTCATCCCAATTTTTCACTACTCATGCCTTCATCCAATTTTTCATTATAGAATGTTTTAACGTGTAAGAAGATTATTTCAAATTTGATTATTTCAACTCCTTTTACATTATTTTTTGTTAAAGTAGATGTTTTCAACATAACGCTCTAAAGTGCAACAAGACCATCTTCAATTTTGATTTGGCTGAAACCTAAAACCTTTTTTACACATATTGATAATTTTTAGTTTATGTGTTGTTTGTTGTAACGAATGCAAGTTTTTCCATTATGACGGTATGAAGTGTGATGAGATCATCTTCAATGTCCATACTTTTGATTACTTTTACAATATCATTTTTAATGTCATTTTTTTTCAATTAGTTGTGCATCTTGTTTTTCACTTTTAGTTGTTCATTTGTTGTAACAAGTGCAAGTTTTTCCAACGTGACACTAAAACCTGACAATTAGATCATCTTCAATATTGTTTATGCTTTTAATTCTTTGATCAAATTTTTAATTTTTGGTTTTGGGACATGCTTGTTTGCAGTGTGAGTGTGTTTTTCCATTGCGGTGCCTAGTTTCAATTATTTTGTTTTTCTTTTGGCTTTTAATGTTTGTTGCTATGAGTGTAGGTATAAGATCATGTTCAATTGCACCAACTTCCTTGTTATATTCGAGCTTGCACTAAACTATTCAACTTTTATGGTGTTCACCTTTCATAACTTGCATGGCAATTATCGTAAAAATGCTTATTAAACTTTGTGAATTTTTTCAATCAATGGATGAGATCCAAGAGAAGATTGCCTTCATAATGGGTTGTATGTTGTTGTTTCAAGTTCTTGAACATTTTTTAATCTTTCCTACTCATCCAATTTTTCTGGATCCCAATTCTTACATGTTGAATCAAAGCTTTATTCAAGAAAATGTGTAGTTTTTTTGGAGAAAACATGCAATTTTTTCTCACTATGCACAATGTTCAAGCTTTAGATTTTCTTTATGCCATGTTGCATGACTTAAATGATTAGGTTAAGCCAAGAAACACAACTTGGTTTTTTAGATTTTTATTCATTGAATATGAAGAGGATTGATGGGTGGAATTTTTTCGTATGTCCACATCCACCTTGTTCAAGATTGTCACAAAATTGAAGCATATTCTCTTGAAACAAAATAGTAGTTGGTATTGCAAATATGCCATTCCTATTGAAATCAAAGTATGTTGTTTTATATACAAACTTACACATGGTGTAAGTTTATTTGTTTATAATGAGTTATTTGCTTGATAAAGAAGTCCATTATTTCTTTTGTGTTGCATAAATTCATTGATGTAGTGAACATTACCTATAGAAAATCAATAACTTGGCTAATAGGAATATAAATGAAATCTACGATGGGAGATGTTAAACAATGGTGCAATTTGCTTCAGTTCAAGGTGTGATTGATGGCACCCATATCTATATTTCAAAACCTACATCTTTTCCAAAAGGTTAATTTTATTTCAAAATTGGTGGATCTTTATAAATTTTCAATGTGTGATAGATTGTAAAAAAATATTTATTGATGTTTTTGTAGGTTTGACAAATAGTGCTAATGATTGAAAAATCTTGTGTTAATTTGGGTTGAATAAAGATGTTCAACATCATGGCTTGTTTGATGTCAATAAAGGTCGTGGACTCCACCTTACCTACTTGGTGGTAAAGGTTGCCCTTTGATAAGCTAAATCATGACACCATTTAAAGAAAAGGGAAGTCATAGCATTTAAAAATTGTTTACAATAGAAAACATAAGAAGGGACATTTTATAGTTGAAAATGCATATAGGATTAAAAAAAATCTTTAAGGAGCTTTTAAGCAAGTCAAATTTGCCTTTTAATTTTATCCCTAATGTGTTCACATGTTGTGTCCTTCACAATTTATTAAAGAATGAAGATGAGGCCATCATCAAAAGATTACTATACATCATTAAATCAAAATAAGAAATGAGGCAATCACCTACTTTAGGAGGTTGAGATTTCAAGAATCAACCCTACCCATGATGATTTAAGTACAACTCAACAAACCCAAATCCAAAGGTAAGTAAAGGTTTGGAAAAGACTTGAGGAGGTAGCTCATTCATTGTCTTGGTAGACAAAAAAAATTCATTGTTTGGATTCTAACCTTCAAATACCATTTGTCCTTAAAAAATCTATGCATTCCTTTGAACCTTCAAATTGCAATTTTTTCCTTAAAAAATATCTATGCATAAAACCAAATCACAAAACCATTTAGTAAGTATTCATGGACAATTTTTGTATCTTTAAAAGCTTGCATCAAGTTGTTATTGTGGTTGTTGTTGTTTTGTGTAGTTTTAGCGAATGTCTTTAACCAAGTTGGTTATAACTTTCACCATATTCTCTTGGTTTCATTTGATATCTTTGTTTCATGCTTTGAAATATTTTAATTGTTTATCAAACAAGAGTTCCTACATGTGCATTTGATTATATTCTATATGTAGATTACTAGCATGGATGTAGTTAATTGAGTCTATAAGTAATTTACTCCTTTTCTATCATTTTTGCCATTGCTTTATGAGCTTAAGAGTTGCTTTGGTTCATTCGTATACCCTTTGTTGATCTATTTCCTATTCTTTTGTTGGGTTTTGTTTTATTAACAAAGGTTGAGGTTAAAGAATTAGACCTTGGAATTTGTAATCAAATAATTATTGGCATTTGCAAAGGGCCAATTGCATATATGTAGTTTTTAGCACATGGTGGCTAGGGTGTAGCTATAGGTTCATAATTTTTAAACCATGTTTCATTAATGTTTGTAGTACTTTGGTTAATGTCAATTTCAAAATTAATGAAATTGTCACAATTTGCTTACATTTATGGAATGGGTGATGAGTCACTATTCAGGTTGATGGGTTTTGAAGGTTGTTAGCATGCATGAAAAAAAAAGGTGTTTTGCAACTGCCCTTGCAACTCAATTTTTGAGCTGTAAAGGACACTTGTAACTCACTATATTTATATGATTTTTAACAAACAAGTTGCATGAATTGCAAAGTTGCAACTCACCATATATACGATGCAACTCATTACAATTCAATTGTAACTCAGTTAAAACAACTCATTTTCAACTATTATTCAACTCCATTATAACTACATCCATGATGTCATGTTGACGTCATTAATCGTCATCCATCTATTAAAATATGACACGTGGCATTATGAAATTTTTTGAGATAATTTTATTTTGTAGAATATTGATATCTATCATCCATCATGATTGTTAATGATGGTCTAAGATTGTGACATGTGGCACAATAAAAAATTGCCACATGGCATATTAATTGTATTTTGGAAAAAAAATAAAAATAAAAATATTTATTTTAGCAATTAGGTAGGTCGTACATAACCATAGGTAGGTAGAAAAGTAAGAACTACTTACTTACGTAGGTTGGTAAGTAAGTAGGAAAACACAAGATTAAGTGCACTAAAAAATAACGATGAAATTTTATTTTTATTTTATGTTTTACCTTTAAATTAAGTTTTTTTCAACTCATCCCAGAATGGCATATGTATTTTAATGTGAAAACATAAGAGAACAAGTTTTTTTTATACAATTTGTAACATGGGGTTCAAAGACAAAACATGTGGGTTAAATTTTTTAGTTGTTCATTAGTTGCAATTGAGTTGCAATTGTAACATCTAAGCGTTCAAGGCAAGCCATATCCAAGGGGAGGGTTCCATTGTTTTTGATGTCTAAACAAAACTTGAACCTTTCCTATTAACGCACCTAGTGCACTAAATTTTTTCCAAAATGGAATAGAATTGAGAAAGTTATGGCCCCTCAAAATAGAAGGGTCAAATTTTTTAAAAATAAACCACCAAATGCTACAAAGGCTAATTCCCAAACACCCATAAAATTCCTTGTATGTTGTTTTTTTGTTGTTAGAGTTCAAAAATAATTTGTACAACTTTAGGTGGTGCCCCTATAACACTTTACATTGTTTAAAATGAATAAGAAATAAGAAAGTTACGAGGTTTGAAAGTAGGAGGGGTCTAAAGAAAAAAAAAAAAGAATAAAAACATGTTTTGTAAGTCAAAAAGCTTATTTATCTTCTTGTTATTTTTTCATTACTCATTTTCCTTTGCATTTTAAAAATGAGATAGCATTCCCATAACATTTTAAATCATTCAAAATGAAACACATATGATGAAGATATAAATAACTGATGAATATGTATCCCTATTAAGTTATAAGAAATTGTTTTATAATCATAACATAGTTGAATAGTAGTACTTTAATAGTGGTGCACTAATGACCATATTAATTGTATAAATGGAAATCATAATCGAAACTAGTTGCAAATGTATCCCATGCAATGGATGGTGGAGATGTGGACACGTGGCATAATTGCATGTATGTACATTGTACACTAGTTACAACATAGTTGTTGTTTTAATGACACATTTATAATAATTCTAAAGTACATGCCACATGCAACTACAATGCAATTCCTAAAGAATTCAAACATGGTTTATTACATGTGTATATATGATGTGTATAAATTATCATATAGAAGACTCATTTTCAACTCACTTGTAACTATAATACAACTAACTAATTTTATGATGTGGCAATTTATTTATTAATACACTATATTTTTAAGGGGATAATTGCACAATAATTATAATATCCAAATGATAATTGCATAATAGTTATATACGAGTTGTTTTTTGAGTTTTAGTTGTAAGGTAATGTGGTTTCGACGAACATGATTTCTCATAGTGATATATTGAGGAGGTTGTTTCTGTCATTTATCAAATCTATCTTGCATGTGGTTCAAATATGGGTTTAATACTAAAAAATTCTTGAATCATGTCATATAATGTATGCCCAAAGTTATGTGGAAGACCAAGTCTAATTTTAATTTGAATGTTCAGGTTCCAATAATGTGCATTGTGCCCTATCTAACATTGTAATCATATATATTGTTGAAATCTCCAATTGTGGCGTCCCACTTATTTTTTACAAGTTGGGCCATTCCTTGGGTGTATGCAACATCCTACCTTCATGACTGGCATTGTAATATGTTTCCACTTGGTCACTAAAGTCTTGAATTGGTCTCTACCATCTATCTTTTCCAACTTTTCAATTTGTTCCTCCCTTTTGGTCATCACTAAAGCTAGCACTTCAACACACTCTTAATTAGGTTGTCGTAGTTTTATGGCCTAAATTTCCACACTACTTAAAATTTGGTTGACAATTAATTTCTTCCATTTGATTTTTTTCCTTGGTGGCCCATATGCTTCATCAATGGATTGTGTTGGATTTGTTGTGGAAAATATAAACATTAATGATAATTGGGTTCTTGTGTTTGCATAAAATCAAAATCCAATAAGAGGTATTATGTTTTTTGCTTCCAATTCGTTCAATGTCAACATATTTGTCTTTGTTGCAAACTTTTTAAAGTTTGAAAGGCAAGTATTAATCGTTGGGTATTTGTGTTTGTAGATTCTCAAAATCCAAGAATAGATACTATGTTTTTTGCTTCCAATTCATTCAATGTCAACATATTTGTCTTTGTTGCAAATTCTTTAAAGTTTGATAGGCAAGTTTAATCATTGGGTATTTTTGTTTGCAAATATTCAAAATCCAAGAATAGGTACTACGTTTTTTGCTTCCAATTAATTTTATGTCAGTTGTTTATCTTTGTTCCAAAATCTTTGAAAATTGAAAAACAAGTACAAGTGATTCTTTGATTTAATGATTTTATTACAAATTTCTTGAAGAATAAATTATTACTAATGTTTCCAGATGAATTCAAGAAAAGAAAACTTCAACAAAAGTATGTTTATATTGATTACATTCATGCATCTGGCAATCATAACTTGACATTGGGTGCCAAATATGTTCATATGCTTCCTTGTAGAACTTTTGTGTTGGTTTTTTGTTGCAACCAAGAACCTTTGATGTTGTAGGAGACATGCAAAGAAAGAGGGAGTGACCTTCTGGTGCTAGTGATGGAGAAGAGCTACATGGAACAAGGAAACATATTTAGGGCATAGGAATGTTGTTTTCAATTCTAACATTGATTTACATGGCCCTTCCATGGGTTGTTACATAACATTGTGTTTTCAATTCAAAAATTTCCTTTTTTAAAGATTTGGTGTGAAGTTAAATGACTAAACATTTTCTTAACATTGATTTATCACTAGCTACTACATAGGGAACCATAATAGATTTGGTGTTAACTAACATTATACATGTTAATTCCTCAAAAGTTTCAAAGTTCATAACATTGAGTTATGGCCTACTTACCATAGGTGTGAACCTACCTTTATTAGAACACCATAATACCCAAATGAATTCAACAACAAATTCTCGAATGATTAATTAAATTTCAAATCTTTACTTCAACAATTGGTTTTTGTAATTCTGAAATTTTCAGCAGGTCATGTTTAGAAAAAACAATTAACACAACTTTATTGTCTTTGTGGGATAGTCTAAGTGTGTCTAAGTTATCACATTCTTCTATTCAAGGATTGGTAGACCTAAAGTTCAAACCTGACAGTTGATTATTACAGAATTTAATCTTATAATAATTCTTAAAATTTTGGCACAAGTGATAAATATTTTTTCACAATCTTATATTAAAAGATTGGCAGGTCTGAAGTTCAAACCCGGCAAGTGACTACCTAGGAATTTAATTTTATAATAATTATGAAAATTTTGACACAAATGATAAATAAAATTTCAAAAATTTGACAAAATAAGAAATAATTTAATTTATGCCGAAACCTTTATACTATGGTAGTAAAGAGGCCCTACTAGAATAAGACTTTTACCAAGAAGAGTAGACAATTAGCCTTATAGATCTGGGTAAATGGCTTAACTGCCCAACATTGATTCTTACATCTGATATCAACCATCAATCCACTGCACATCTCCCAAATCAACATATTTTAAAATTCCAACTTAAATAACTAGAAGGCTCGGCCCCACCTATCTCTAAAGTAAGACATAAAGTGAAACCCTAATTAATGAATGAATGGCAGAGAGAGGCAATACAATCCTGGGCACAAGAGAATTTCACACAAGTTGGTGTACTTGGAGGTTGGAGGTTGGAGGTTGGATCCAGTCCCAACACACCTCCTCTTCAAACAACACTTGGGCTCAACTAGATTTTTTCTTTTCCCAAAGCCAAACATGGTTCACAAAAATAAAGGGCTAACCTCCCCTTTTTCTCACCCAAGTTGGTCCTTCTCTTGTCTTACTTGCACTTTTCATTAAATATTATAAAAATCAACTCCTTGAATCTTGTAAAGTGATGATGATGCCTAGTTTCTGAATGGTACCCAATTTTGCTCAATCTTCCATTTTCATCCTGCTGACTTGGGCTTAAGAATGGTAATTTGAGGGTCAAACTGAGGCTCAAAGACAAGGTGACTTCAAGGATAATTTTTTAACGTATTAGAGTCACACATTTTGCGGAATTTTGAAAATTTCAACTTTCGTTACGACCGTTCAACTTTTAAAACTATTAAAATTCTATATGTATCAAAATAAAATATTTGCTAAAATTTAAGACTTTCTACCTTTCGACTCTTCCATTGATCAACCATTTTATGCGGGTATTTGGGGGAAGGAAGGGGGGGAGGGGGTGTGGAGAAAAAAAATTACCTTATTGTCAGATTTTGTCATTAAATAATCCTTTAAATATTGAAATGAAAATTTGTGAAAATATGAAGCTAAGGTGTTAAAAGCTCTCATAGGCTATGATATGAATAATTGACAATATCAAGTACATAAATTATTGTAGATCATGAAAAATAATAATTTCAAAAAATTGAAAAACTCAATTAATTTTTTTTGAAAATAATAATTTTTTTTTGGGTCAATGTGGAAGTTGACCCTAGGCCATGCATGGTATACCATAGTGTAACCAAAGGTAGCATGCAGCCTGATTTCAACGGCAAAATAGTACCCACTAGGTAAGGTCCCACTACAGGTATGTTGCGGAAATGAAAGTATTTTTGGAACACCTCGATCCAAGGATTTAATTTGGAATACAAAATTGAATAAGGATGTTACCAATGTTGTGCATGTAAGTGCAAATCGCGGTATATATTGTGTTTGAATTGTATAAGTGTAAATCATTTACACTTTTGTTGTCCATAATTGTATATATATTATTTATTTATTTATTTATTTATATTTTTTACATTTGCATGGTGTAGTGTAAATGTTTTGGGGGCACGTATGTGTATGCATTGCATACCTTTAATGAATATACCTATTTGCAATCCATATTAATTAGTTATGCATGCATCTAAAAGCTCAATGGTTTTTTTTTTGTGATGGGCCAATTTGATTGGCCTTTCATAGAAATAATTTAATATTCCCCAAATAAAATCTTATACTACCCATATGGCACTAGAGAAGTCCTTCCCTTTAGGCAACAAATATATGACAATTGTATTGCTATTGGAGAATTTCCTAAGTTGAACATTCTTAGGTGCATGGTGCCATCGCTCACATAGAATTTTGCATTCCTAACTTTGTTTATCACCATTTTTGGCTTATGTTCTACAAGAGCTCATGCACCTATTGTGATTCATATTAACTTGGGCTTCATGTTGTTGCACATTATTAATGATGATCAAAAGAATTGATTTTGTGAAAATTAAGTTCCATTCAAATGAACATATTGAATGACATTGCATGCAACTTGAATTGAATTAAAATTCAAATTAAGTTCAAATATGTTGAATGGAATTCAAATTCAATTGAAAAGAAATTGGATGCAAATTGGCACATAAAATATTGAAAATTTGCTTGTGTTAATTTTTCAAATATCGAGCAGTTTTTCTTAGAATTGGTGTTAAAAATAAATAAATATACATTTAAAAAAAATTCCATTCCTCTTTACTTGAGAATCAACTAAATAGATTTTAGTTTGAAACTATCCAAAGGACAACGTATGGAACTTAAATTTGTCCTACCTAAACTAGTTTCAATGAATCATCATCATTGAAATTAATTTAATTGATTGTTGTGCATCTCAAAACTCTTTTTGTTTTTTGGTTCCAATGAACCACTTTGATTGGTCCATCACAAAAAGATTCTAAAACTTTGAATTGTTCCCCCAACAAAAATGACATGTTTTTACACTATTTTACATGGCCATGTAAAATAGTGTAAGTGTATTTGTTTTACACTTAAAAATGATTTTAAATGAGATAATATGGACTTACATGATTTTACATTTACA
>Ga0116229_10010836_pt1 | contig 13584 bp, 7 predicted proteins | sample S1TSphgellanicum_3_FD_87313 | JGI IMG/M metagenome (GOLD analysis project Ga0116229, IMG submission 87313) | Host-associated microbial communities from peat moss isolated from Minnesota, USA - S1T2_Fc - Sphagnum magellanicum MG | ecosystem: Host-associated > Plants > Peat moss > Unclassified...
AGATCCTTGCCTGACTTTTTTCTTGTAGATCATCTATCTCTAAGAGCATCCTGTATGTGAGAGGACCTGGTTGAATTCATATGGTTGACAAGTGCAGGTGTTGGCTTTCATACTCATAGCCACAAGTGCAGTTGGAGCAGCAGCAGGAAGTAAAATATTAAGAAAAACCAAGACTGGAATAAGCTGCTCATGCTGCAGGTTTGTGCAAAGTCAGAATTTGCAGTAGCCACAAGCTTGCTTGCTTTCAAGGTTCTTGGTCTTTCTAACTCCTTGTCGGTGTATCATTTCTTCCTCCAGCAAACAAATATACCTCAAATCACAATATTCTTTGGGCCGGCATGATATGGATTGAGGACAAGGGAACTATGGATTGAGTAGAGGGGTTTGGAGCTCAAGGAGGCCAACAATGTGTAGAATAGGTCTGGTTACCCCAAGTTTGTAGAAAAGAGCATTGCAGACTTTTGAATCTTGTCCTCTGATCATTGTCTCTGGTGTATGGCTGAACTACCTGAGGTCCAAGATATGGTTAACACTTAATGCCAGGTTTCAAAGGTGTTCAAAAAGCTTTGAACACTTATGGAGTTACTCCTTGACAACAGATTGTGGGGACAAACCCATGCCAGCAGCCCGAAATATCCATTCTTTCAGAAATGATGTTGTGGGGATCCTTGTTTGTAGTAAACTGCCATAGCAGACAAGGTGGGTGGAATAATCATGGGGCTGGTTTATTGAGTTTCTTTGATTAGCAGCTACACCAGTATGATGTTGGTGGCAAGGAGCTACAGTTTTTGCAACCCCAGTTTTAGTTTTTCTTGAATCAGTTTATTTTGAGGAATGAATTTGTGCAAGCTGGATCATGGAGCAGAGCTCCCTCACTTGCCTGGACGGGATTTCTGTGGGCCAAGTCTCCTCATGAATGGATGCAGCTTCTTCATCACCAGCAAAAGATAGTAGGCTTGTAAAAGGGCGGAATCTAATGCTCTGGTGTGGGACCCAAGGACCATGAGGATCAGGAACCTGGAGAATGTTGCAAGAAGTTCAGAGTGGACAAAACTTAGTGCATAGACAAAAGGACATTGAATGCAACTCGAGCATCATGTTCGAGAGTCTTTTCAACAAACATGAAAATAGAAGTTGTTACCATGAGACTGAAAGTGGATTCAAGTATACTTGGCTGCAAAGTTGAAATGGATATGCAAGATTCATACCTTGTTCTTATTTTGTTTCATATTATGCTCAAACTTGATCCCTAGATATTGGACTGTCGATTTTGATATTGGGTCACTCTCTTCGCTTTCAGATCATCAACTGGTAGTCATGGAAACCGCATGGTTACTGGAAGGTAGGGCTCTCCATGTTTCAGGCTTATGTGCTTTGCTTGTGCACAAGACGACGTGAAAAAAGGTGTACCGTGTTTTTCGTGGGGATCGAATTAGCTGAAAAACCAACGGTTATCAGAAGCTTCACATACAAAGTAGTTGGACCTGCATCCTATTTCATGGACTAGGATTTCATCCGTGCTGGCAAGTTCTGAGATTCGGTTTTCATTTTTTTTGCATCCAATTAGGGTTTCGTTCGTGGCAGTATTTTCCTGAGCGTTCTCTGGAATGCTGGTCTTGAGAATGTAAAAAAAATACGTTCCCAAGACCAGTGAGAGCAGTTTTTGGCAACATGCTTGGTTGTACAGCATAAGCTAAATGAGAACCAAGTTTAGCACCACGACTTTTTAATGAGGATATTGAGTTTTTTATTAGCTGGGCCAATGTCTTTGGGGTTCTTGCCAACATCATGAGTGAGCTTTCACATTATTTCAGAAAATGTGGCAGAAACTCAAGATGTGGATTGCTTTGCAAGGCAGATACATATTTGTCAACACCCACCATTAGTCAGATTCAAATACATTTCACCAGGTTGGTGAAAGTATTTGAAAGAACTCGTCAAACTGCAACCAGTACCAGTGTTTTTTTTTCATTTTTTCAAAGCAGCGTGTGGGGCCACTTCTCTGGAGTGCAAGTGGTGCTCATCTGGCTAAAAGCAAGCTGGTGTAGGAGCTTTGTGTGGCCCCACTAGCACATTCTTTACATCAAACTGGCTGCCACTTAAATTCCTTTTGAGCCCTCCTCAAAATCTGTGGGTGAAAAGAGCTGGCTATCATTGAAATGAGCATGGAGTTTTTGGGCTATTCATTAATTTCTTTTGGAGTTTTTATGGCGATGTCTGAGATGCTTTTGTCAAAATCTGGCAACTACTTGATACGATTTGTATAATTTACAAGGGATATATAATCATTGGAATAAAAAAGAAATACTAAAAGATGTTGTAGAAACCAAAGTGACCTAGCAGATAATTATTATGAACTTGAAGTGCATATGAAGTTTGCATCAATGGTAGGAAACACCCGCACTTGTGGGGGAATTGAACCCCTAAAATTGGACTTTCCACCACAAGTGACTTACAATCAACCAAGTTAGCATACAATTATAACTTCAAAAAAAAAAACAGAAACCATTGCAATTCGAGTCCCAAAACTTTTTTGGCTTGTAAAACATCTATTGAATTCAGCAAACAGAAAAACAAAACAGAAACCAGAAATATTTTGGCTTGAGCAAAAATAAAGCCAACAATTCCAACAAAGCACATTACACCTTAATTAATAAATTAAAAAGAACATGTAGAACCATGCTGCATGGTTTTATGCAGAACCATGCAGGGGCCGGAAAAACATCTGCAATAAGACAAAAAAAATAGGTGTAGACAGAGCTCGAGGGGCTGGGAGGGGGGGGATTTACGTCTCATGTCCGGGAGTCTGCAAATGTACAAATTTGTCACAACCAACATTAAATTAGGCTAGTCAGATATCAACAACAAAAATTGATGTTCAGCAGCTTTGTGAGTCAGCTGGGATTAACAGACTCACCACTTGAAAGAGTACGGCTATGCTCCAACAGACGAACCAGCACCTACACTGGTAGCATGGTAAATAAAAACCAGGAAATATTTGAGGTTGCATCTAACCATGGTAAACATCTAGCTCTGCAACTAAATCAACATCTCTGAGTCCAAATTTAACATTTCCTGGGTTAAGTATGGCCACTAGAAGGTCTCACTCAAGAAGGTGAAGGTGCCAGTTCACCCTGGCGAGAAGGCAAGCTACCTTAGTAGCTTGGCCAATTCGACACTAATTATATTATTTTCAGAAGTATTGAAATTTTCAAAATTTATTTCTCCCAAATAAAAAATTGTTGTCAAGGGAAATAGTGAATATTTAAGAATATTCCATTTGCTGAAATGAATGTTTCAAAATTAATTCATTATTCGACGGCCATGTGTTGAAATGGCCAAGGTACTATGGTACTTCACTTCAAAGTTCAGCTAAATGGAAAAGCCATCAGCTGCATGATCCCTGAAACTGTGGACTGGTGCAAGATCACTATGCTCTAGTGCAATCACTCTGCCCAATTAATCAGTCAAAACCAAAGTGTAAGAGCAACGGCTAACACCCCCTCTATCCCTCTACCAGTGTTTTTCACATTCAACATTGAGTGGTTTTTATTTCCCTATCCCCACCCACAAAAGTGAAATTTTTGATCATATAAAGGGAGACACTATTCTAATGCCACCACTCAGGCCATTCATTATGATCGACCAATCAATAATAATAATAATGTTCTTTTACTAGATCTCTTGAGGGTTACTGCATTTTGGGCATATTTACAGGCCCAATCTCAATTTCACACTCTCAACATGCTGTAATTAATCTGAAATACTATAGACCTTGCAATAGACTTCTCTCAGTGTTTTTTTTCAGGAATTTTTGTTTGAAGCCAAGGTGACAATCATCTATTGGAAGATGTAGGAAAAGTGACAATCATTCTCAGGAACATTTAGCCAAATCTAGCTATAAACCAAAATAAATTATAAATCTTATATCATTTTCTATATGTGCAGCTACACAATGAAAATCAACTATACAAATTTGGAAATTTTATTCTTTTTATTCTTGCTTTCGGCGACTAAAAATTTCAAAATCATTTATTCTTTGAATTTTGAATTTTGAATTTTATTTTTTCTGAGATTTCACCAATTATAAAAACACCTTGAAATAGGCTAAGATTGCATATGGGAGGGTCCTCCAACATGGCAAGAAGGGTGTACCACACTTTTCAATGCCCTCACAAGCCTGTAAATACTTTGGCATGCCACACCTTTCTTCTTTTAGAAGATCTATTTACCAAATGATAATATTACCTTACTTGCAATTCCAATCAACTTCTAAACGTTGATTGTATATCTATATTTTGAGGTACAAAATAAATGTTTCAACTAGTGCAGGCAAGTATATGTTTATTATATATCAGTATGGCAAGATATAAAAATCCTCCAAAAAGTTAAAATGGCATAACCTTAAATTGTTAACTTTACATATTGTTATGAAATGATTATAACCAAATTTATAACTTTCATATAACAAACTTATCTATAAAGTCAAGCAATTACAGGATCAGTAACTGGATGAAATCACAAATATGACACTGAAAAGAAAAAACGGGGCCTGACAGGGCCTCAAACCAAAACACCTCCCTCACTTGGCATGACTTGAGTTCATGCAGCGTTCCCTACCCATCGGGAAACGACAAGCCTGCATCTTGCATTACAAAACCATGAAGCAAAATGCTAGTGCGAGGTATGAACATGTGGTTGTAGAGGGGGAGAGGAGAGAGGTCATTCCTTGCACTGGGCTCATAAAGGATCCAAAAGTTCTACAAAATGGAGTGTGGCATTGAAGCACCCATTTTGTTAGAGAGAGGCTTCACCTTGAGTAGCTCTACTCAGTTGTGCACTTGAGGAGTTTGCACAATATCTGGTTGTTCTGAGCTCAACAACAGAAATTATGCCCTAACGTTACATATGCCCATAGTTATTAATGCAGTTACTGCAAGAAGACTGCTACAACTTTTTCCCTCGGTCTGCCCTTTGTCCTTTTTTTTTTCACCTTGTCAGTTTTTGCACCCATGACCTCACATGTACCAAGGGGCACATAACATGCCAAGTAGCATGTGCCAAGGGTTTTTTTTTAGCATATTACATATCCCCTTGCACCTGTAAACATGTCTAGGAATGCCAAGGTGAAAAAAAATGAAGGCAAAGGTTAGATTATGCGAAGAAGAATTGGAGCAGTACCCTTTTGCTGACTACACTAATGACTATGGGCATATGCAATGTTAGGTCAAAACATCATAATGGGTCTTTCAAAAGGGTTGGAGACTTCCTAAGGTGATTTTCAAGGCTGATCAAGTACCTAGTAATGCAAAAATATGTCTTAATTTTACATGTGGCAAGGCTTGCAAACCAAGCAAGAAGATTTCAAGTTCAAAATAACACCCAGAAAACCAAATCAACACATAATGAAGTTATCAAATATCCATCGGACCTCCCAAGGTGGTTTTAAGATCAAATAAATATTACTAGGTCCCAATTCATCATAATGGACATGTGGCATGGGCTAGAGACAAAGCAAGAAAGTTTCAAATTCAATAACGCCCATAGAACCAAAACAACACATAATGCACTTGCCAAGTACCCATCAAACCTGTGAAGTCAGTGTTCAAAATTAATTAAGTACGTACTAGAGAAAAAATATCATAATGGACATGTTGCATGGTCTACAAACCAACCAAGTTGGATTCATGTTCAAATTAATGTCCATAGAACCAAAACATAACATAGTGGAGTTGTGAAACAGGTTACAAACATGCCCAAGGTGGTTCCAAAATCAAATAAGTACTTACTAAGACTAAATACATCATAATGGACATGTTGCATGTGCCAAGACCTCCAAAGGTGGATTCAAGTTTAATTAAATACTTTAAAAAAAAAGAATTGTTGGGATCATCTATCAAGCAAAGATGTAGAACTTCAAATTGTAAGCATTATTTAAAAGAACACTTTCGAAATCCTTGGATTGCAATTGTGCAATAGTAGGAGGCATTGTGATATTTCATTATGTCAAGGCCTTAGCATACAATAGTGTCACTCAGAAACTGATGCCAACCTTGGTTTATTTTAGGAAGATATCACATCATTGATGAGTCCATATGCAATTTTTTGAAAATATGTTCAACCTCAAAGGCATCCAATAGAAGAGCAAGTGATCAAGGTTGTGACATTGTGGGTACGGAGACAAACAAAAAACTCATTGTCTTCTTGCATTGCTTGAGATACTAGAACCATTTATCTCTTTTTAAATGGGTTAAACCTCATTTTTAAAAAATGGAAGAGGTGTGAGGTTTTCAGTTTTAAGATTCCATAATGAATTGGGCAATTGAATTTTGCTACCATATGTTAGTAGTAATAATACAAAGAGTTTTCTACTATTGAGATTTCAAATTAATGTTTTTTTGTTCCATTGTAAACTTTTAGTTGAAACTAACAAAATGGGAAATAGTTCTACATGATGATTTATTATCAAGACATGCTTAATGTTCTATTGTATGGAATATCGTTTGCTTGACTATTCTACCAAGTTCACTTTACCTATTTTTCAATTGCACTTTATCAAATCTTGAAGTGCACCTTGTTATTTGGTGAATTTGGCTTTACTCGCTTTCCATGTCGATTGTGCCAAATAGCAGTGAATTGGTCAGTTCCAACTTTTCAATAGAACTTCCAATTTTGATTTTAACTTCTTTTTTAAATTGAAAGAACCTTTGTCTTTCACCCAAATACATTCTGATGCCATTTCATTGTTGATTTTGTTTCATTCATGTGCTTTCCTAAATGCTTACACTACCTACACAAGAAAGACCATGTACTTGGGTGAAGCTACAACATTTAGATTTACCTCGTAATCTTGGGCTAGTCCTAACCTCTACACGGGTGGGACAAAACCCACATTGGACTTTCCAAGTGGTCTAAATCCTTGTTGCTCGGGACTACCACCTCTATGTTCCGTTCTAACTGCAAACTTGTCTAGTTCGAGGATTTAGTGCATCGAGGACAAGTCCTTGGGCCTCCTTCTCCAAACCTTCATTCACCAGGACCTATGTGACTTGTGAATTTGTTAAATTGAAAATCGAACCAAGCCCAACATTTAGACTCATAACCCAAACCATCGCAAGGGCTGCCCTACAATGGTCCAAACTTGGCCCTGACTAGGTGAATCCCCCACACTTGAAGGTCTGCATAGAAGGGCATGTCACCTTGGTTTTAGTCCAAGGAAATAATATACCCTTAGGCTTAATTCTAGATTTTATGCCTCAAATTTTAAGACTCTTCCATTTAGATTTTTAATAAAAATTCCATTTGGGTTCCATTCCAAATTGAATCCAATTCTAATTACCCTATCTTTTTATTAAATTCAACCAAAATCAATTAAAAAGTCGAATGAAGAGAATTTTCAGAAATTTCATGGGAATTTTGATGAAGTGCATAAGTTTTTTGTAATTCATATAAGTGAATATGGAAAAAGTTTCAAATTGGAACAATGAAAATGTGAAAAAATGGTCATGTTCCACACATTTCAGAGGAAGAGAAAAGATTTAAAAAGCAATGGAGACAAAATCTAGTTCAAATTTAAATAGCCTATGGGAAAAAAAAAACTAAAGACTATTTAAGCTTTTTGAGGCAAATTTTTAGGGAAATTGGAAAAAAACTGGACAACCCACTTATCAAGTTGGCAAAATAACCAAAATAACATTGGGGACTTTGTGATTTGGTGAAGTGAATGTGACAAATAGATGAAGGGAACTTGACAAAACAACCAAATGGCAACATAACAATGCGAACTTAGTGATTTGGTAAAATTAACTTGGCAAAATAGCAAAGCAAACCTTATTAAATGAACCAATTTGATTGGTCCATCACAAGAAAAAAAAAATACTAAAAGTTCATAAGTTTTTCAACATATAAGTTACCACATGAAGATGTAATGTCTCCCTTTTCACCGAATTATATAAGTGAGAAAGTGAGAAATTTGGGAAAAAATTCATATGGCATAAAATTGAGATTGTTAACATGTGATAGAAGTGCATGTGGTAAAAACGATAGGTGAGTGGTAAAAATATATTTCAACTGGTAGACTCCAGTTACTTTTCCTCTTATTTGTTAAGGTCATAATTTTCATGTTATTTAATCATCTTTAATGATTTGAAAGCCTATTGGAGCACCCAAAGATAAGTTACAAATTATTTTGAGATTTCATGATCAATTGGGCCCTAAGTGATTTTTTTTGATACATTGATCGTTCATTTAGTCAAAGATGAATCAAACACTTTGATTCTTAGATTTCAACATTAAATTTGAACTTTGAAAATTGTTCTAAATTTTCAAAATGTCAACAATTTCTTTCATTTTTAATTTTTAAAAAAAAATACATACCTTTTTTGACCTTAAAGGTGTATCTAATAAGGGGCATCTTGGACCTTACCCATCTACCAAAAAAATTAATTTTTATATCCGTACCCTAACCCAATGTAAATTTTTGAATGTTAATCTACCTTTATCTAAATGGTAAAAAATTGGAAAGAAATTTGTATCCTTAGCTAAGGATATATAAAAACAATAGACTCACCCAACATTACTTTGTACTAAACTAGTGTTGGTTGGTTTCTCCTTTTCTTTTTCTTTTTTTTTCCATAGCTAATTGGGTAAGGTTTTTATTATGTAGATTTTTGTTTCACACTAGGTATCAAATAATCAAAATTTGAAGTTTTTGGAGACCTACTAACTACCAAGGTGCTTATAGCACGCAAGTCCTAGAAAAATAATCCATGTTATTAATTTCATTGTTTATTAAAATAATACCCATTTGTTGTGTATAAAAGTTAGTTTTGAAATACTCAATTCAATGCTTGACCTAATAATCATTTAGGATATGGTCAAGGTAAATTTTATTAATGTAAAATTTTTCACTCCTAAAATAAAAATATTTCATTTTCAATGAGTCATACTTAAGTGGCCATGTTTTTTTAAAAATAATATTTTGAGGATATTTCTTCGTCAAATTCCTTTGAAATGAAAAAAAACCTTGTATATATATAAACATGGATGGAAATCCATCCATAATAAGTATAAGGCACATCAATGCGAATGTAAACACACAAGAGGAAAACCAAAACAATCAAAACAATAGTAATGAAGTAGAAAACCTAATGTTAAAAGGGCATCCTTTGCCACAAATTAACTATTGATGGAGGTGCACTAACTACTATGTGTGGAAGAGATGAAGAATTGTGATTAAACATGGAAACATACTAAAAAATTACGTTGGCTTACACAAATGTGGAAGGTTATTGACATTCGTTGGTTATAATAATATATAACCATCAAAAATATTAAGGAGGTTTGTTAATGGCAAGCTATATTGTCATGTACACAAGAAGCCAAAAAGGAATCAAAATGAATTTGGAGATTACCATGGGTTTGTATAGTAGGGGGATGAAATCATTTCCTAGTGTTTGTTTTATGTTGGATTGTGCCTTATTTTGAATGGCAACTGTTATTGCATGTATTATGGTCCTTGAAGCATACTACACCAAATTTGTACAAGTCGAATCGGTAATGACAACATTTATTGCAACCCTAACATTGGGTTTACAACCAAGTGTGAAGTGCAAGGGCCCATGAGGCCAAAAGTGTGTTTAGGTGTGAAACACATTTTCACAAATGGGGGAGTGTGCAAGGGATGAAGGTTAATGATTCCCAAGTGCATTCTCATTTTGGGAACTACATTTGTGCGGAGTTGCAAATGTTTAGAACCTTGGCTGGAAAAGCAAATAAGCACCAAATTGGGCCCTAAGACATCATTAAAAAGGTCTTGAAATGTAGACGTTTAAAATGCCCTCGCATTGTTCATTTAAACTTCATTGACATGAGTTATGATCAAAAGAAAGGGCGAGAATTTGACTCCTGACCACAAGTCCTTTGAAAACATGGGTCAAATGAAGTTCGATTGCGGCATGTTATACACTGTTGGAAAGATCTTTTTGAGGGCTATAAGACATTATTGTCACATTCTACAAAAAAAACTTGATTTGAAATAGATATGAACATCCAAAGTTTTGAAATAACAAAAGTTTTAGTTTTGGACTTTCATTTGGGAGTCTTAGGGGAAAGTGACATTAGGATGTAGTCCTCACGGAAAGGCACAAAATATACTATAAGGACAACAATGGTGCCTCCTCCCAAAGGTTACAAGCCATATAAAGCTTGTGCTTGAAGTTGTTTTTACTAAATCCATTGCACCATTGTTGGTGTGCCCCTAAACTTGTCAAAAGACCCAAAGGTGGGTCCCAAAGCGAAACAACATAAGAAGAAGAGGGTTAGGGCATGTTTCCTAACTCACCAAGGTTTGAAAATCATTTCTAGTGATGACAATGTCCATTCATTTTTTGTGTATGGCATGGGAAAAGGTGGGAAGTTTCCTTCTATATGCAAGCTCCACTTTCCAACAAGATAACTACAACAATATTTCGAAGTGTATCATGGGTTGTAGTGCGTTCACTCCTGCATGGGTAACGTAGCAAATGGATACCAAAATCATCGATGGTATGATCACATTAACATCGTGAAATATGTGCAATCATAGGATGTGGTATACTAAGATGAATACGTAATGTTATAAGGAAATGGGTTATAGACAAACAAAATGAAAGGGTGTTAAGATGAGTTAATAACCAAACCTAGCTTGTTGCTGGACCTACACAAGAATGGAGATGTGTTTGCATGACATCCAAAAGAACATTTGTTAGAAACAAAGTAAATTCATACTCATATAGTTGGTCCAACAAAAAAAATTGCATTTGAAGATATGATTGCACCATTAAACTATTGAAAGGCAAAACATGTGCTCAAACGACCTCATGTAACATTGCATTGATATTCCGTAGTATTAACTAGAACGGATAAATATCAATATCTACATGTGCCACCACATCAAGAAGAGTAGGATGATCATCATGTTGGAAATGAGAGATTAATGTAGGAGTGATCAAAGCTCAATGTCCTAAAAAGGTAAGGGCAGCAAATCAGACCGCTCAAGGAAGGCCTAGCCCCCTTGAAGAAACATGAAAAATGACTTAACGGCGTCTTAATGATAAGCCAAATCGTCGATTGTGGTGCCAAAGGATCCTGAACCCAATAATTTTTCCAACATAACTATGGTATAAACATTAAACTCATTGTAATGCTACAATATGTATTTGGTGATGGAAATACAATATCTTGTAAGTAGTTCAAACGCTAGCCATAACAAATTGAAAGCATTGCAAAAACTACTTGAAGATTTGCAAGCATAGGAAAGTTGACGTGCTCCTAAATCCCTTGCTAGACCCACTTGAGGGTCCAAGTACGTTGAATTATGGAAAGTTGGGACTTGGGAGCCACTCCCGACTTCTAGCACTAAAAGGGGGTAGAGGGGCGTGTTAGAAGTCCCGGGATTAGACTAGGAAGAGGGACAAGTATTATCTCACTCGAATCTGCATCCAAAACCAACCACAAGAGGGTTAGTTCACATTCAGGAACACCCTTGGGTGTTGGGACAAGCCACAGGCACTTGGACTCACTTGACTCATCACGGCCCGGACTCGGGGGAAGCCACCACCTTCCCCCATATAGTATTTTCTACAGCTCTCGGTGGAGGCTACATTCAAATGGCTCTTTTTCCAGGGACTCCCAAGGAGGAGTCCCAAAACTGTCTCGGGTTGGAGTCCCGGGTTGGAGTCCTGGGACTTTGGGAGCTCATATCTCCTGGCTTCGACCTCCGATTGGAGTGAGGTCTCAACCAAAGTTGTAGCTTTTCTCGAGAGCTTTCCAACGCCATGTTGCACTCCTTCAGCAGACGTCGGGAAGAGATCGATTCCTGACTTTTAGTGGTCGGGAGTCAAACTGCCAGTTTGACTCCCGGCCCTTCTTTTGCCCATAACGTGGGCTGCAGATGTCCAAATGGCACATGCGAGGCCATTTTGGGCATCTACACGTTAAGACTTTTCCATTGATATAAAGAACACCTCAATGCGAGGTGTTTTGGCCATTGAACTCGAGCTCTGAATTTTTGGGAGTCCTCCGGGACTCCAACTTCCCACTTTTGGGGGTGTGAGTTTCATCCTCACACTTATCCCAAAGTGGGGTTGCGACAAAAGTTAGCTATCATGTTGAGGTCCTTTTAGAACACTTCTAATACAAAGGATTCCACACATGGTAAAGAAACTCACTTGAGCATTTACAATATGAAAATTAGATTCAAGTGTAAGAAAACCTAGAGGAAGTGATATAGACTACTCTAACCCTTATGGATACCAAGCTACACATTTTGTCAGTTGCATTGAAAGTCCTAATGTTATAAACTTTTCCCATAATCACAAAAAAAAAGTACCATGTCCAAGGTAAGGCCAACTATGTGCATATCATGAAAGAAAAACACAAGTTGGGTGGGCTATTGGGCTATTATAGTAAGACAAAAAGCGCAAAGATGAGCTAGCACAAACAAACATTCTTTTCAAAGGATCCCCTTGTTATGTACCAAATTCAAATGAAATGACTATAAAATCTTTTTCTTTAAAAACCTTTGCAAAATATAATGGAAATGAATATGCATAAAACCAACTAACAAATGAAAAAAACTAATTCAAAATGCCGATACAAAATCACAATTTTTGAAAAATGATTGTTCGAGATATTGAATTAAACGTGTTCCAAACATCCATATGTAACACCACCCATTGTGCATGGAGATCTGACATAGCTCTAACCCCATGAACGACTCTCTCGCACTTGACGAAAGTTATTGACCCAAACTGATGTGAACTAAAATGCTTTGCAAATGAATCCCAAAACTGTAATTCAGATCTGTGAACTGAAAAATCTCTCATTATTTGTCAAAATGAGATATGTATCAAAGCTTATTTATTCAAAGATTGACAGCTTCAAAGAAACAACTTAGTCTGTAACAGCACTAGATGGCATGATGCCAAGCTTAGAAGTGTAATGTGAAAGGGCTTGACAGATTATAGTAGGCTGGAGTTGGAGTGGGAGAATGTGCCGTGGTAGTTTAGGGTTTAGGGTTTAGGGTTTAGCCCCCAAGGCTCTGTCAAAGGCATCTTAGAAGCTTGTTTTCCCTATCATGTGGTTTCCATACTTGATGGCTGGAAAGTCAGATGATGTTTTCAAGGTTCCAAGGGTGAAGGGTGATGCTGTGTGTTGGTAATCTGTGCGACTGGGAGTTGCAGGTTTACTGGCTGGGAGTCGCAGATTTCCTTGAAACTCCCACGCAGTGGCACGCGTTCGAAGTTGCAGCTTTGCTTGCTGCTTGAGAACTTGAAGCTTTCTGTCCGCTCTTCTCTACTCTCTTTCCTCACTTTCCTGCTTACTTCTCTCTCCTACTCTTGTGGCCTAGCTCATCTCGCTGCCGTTGCCTGTCCTTCCACTCCACTCCCGCTTAGCTGCTCCTTCCTAACACTGCCTTGCTTTATCCCTTGCCGAGAAGTGACGTTCACCTCACCCCGCGTTGCCACTCCACGGGGCACTGCAAAATCTCCTCACAAGCAAACGTCGGAGGCTGCTCCTCACAAGCGCGCGTCGGAGGAGATC
>Ga0116229_10010837_pt1 | contig 13584 bp, 10 predicted proteins | sample S1TSphgellanicum_3_FD_87313 | JGI IMG/M metagenome (GOLD analysis project Ga0116229, IMG submission 87313) | Host-associated microbial communities from peat moss isolated from Minnesota, USA - S1T2_Fc - Sphagnum magellanicum MG | ecosystem: Host-associated > Plants > Peat moss > Unclassified...
ACAAAGTATTGAATCTCGAGAAGGCGATCCTCGCAATCGTCCGACATAGACGTATCTTCGAGGTTCTGCAGAACCGAACACCTGAACGCCCTGAACGAGACTCCTCCCACCTCCATCAAACACTTCAACAGCTCGTACTGACTGTTGCCGGGTGCGGAGCATTTTGACGAAATCGTCTGTTGACAGGCCGTAAACAGGACTTGGTCAATGTGGGCCTTACCCCAACCAAGTCCTTCGCCGGGTCGGACTACCCGTGGCGGGCGATCCTGGCCAATCGCGGCGAGCTTTTGATGCTGATGGAAAAACTCGGTAAATCCGTCGATTACCCGAATTTTAAAGGTCGTATCGGCGAGCGCCTCGACCAGAGAAATCGTCTCGGGGATTACCACAAGATTTGGGCATTGATGGCGAAAGAGGGGGAATCTTGAGAATTAACCACTTTTGTCTTCTCACCATTGGGATCGCTTATAGTCTAGTGAGACATGAAGCGTCCTTTACTCAAGCGCGCTAGGGCCAGACCAGGCGAACTTATGACCCGCCCTCCACTTGATCGGATGCAGCAGATATTCCAGGCGATCAAAGCTGGGCGCTATCCGAACAGGATGACCTTGTCCACGGACATTGAAGTGACGACCAAGACGATCCAGCGAGACCTCGATTTCATGAGGGACCGGCTCAGTCTCCCCATCGCGTACAACGGCGACCGTAAAGGGTACGAGTTTACGGAGCCCGTGGACAGTTTCCCCATGGTTGAGTTGAGCGAAGCTGAACTCATTTCCGTGTTTGTCGCGCAGAAGGCACTCACTCAGTACAAGGGCACCCCATTTGAGACACCGTTACGCAGCGCCTTCGAGAAGCTTGTTTCCGGCATGGACGGAAAGATCACGCTTTCCTGGGATGACATCAATGCGTTCATTTCGTTCCGTAGTTTTGAGATCGTCCCGACCGATCTGAAGACTTTTCAGGTAGTCAGTGAGGCGGTCCGAAAAAGTGTGGCCTTGGAATTCGAGTACAAGAAGCTCAATGCTTCCTCGTTTGAGAAGCGGACCATCGAACCCTATCACTTGGCCTGCATCCAAAACCAATGGTACTGCTTTGGGCACGACGTCGACCGCCGAGAAATGCGGACCTACGTCCTTGCCCGAATGCGCAAGGCGGCTGGAACCGGACAGACGTTTACCAAGTCGAAGAAGTTTTCGTTGAAGGACCACCTAAAAGACAGCCTTGGAGTATTTTCCGGCAAGGGTAAGCACAATATTCGCATCCATTTCGATAAGTTCGCGGCCCAACTCGTTCGCGAGCGCGTTTGGCACCCCAGCCAACAAATTCAGGAATTAACCGGTGGTGAGATTGAGTTTCGGATCACCCTGTCGAGCTTGCACGAGATCGAGCCTTGGGTGCTAAGCTGGGGAGAGCATGTGCGAGTACTCGGCTCGAAGGAACTTATCAACCGACTGCGAGATATTCACCAGGCCCAGTTGCTCATGCCTTGAGCTATCGTCGTCCAGAGGATTTTGGAATGTCATTCAATTTAGTAACTCCCTCGAAATCTGCTGCCAACGCATTCATGAACCAGCCGACAATTATTAACCCATCATTAAAGACTTCTGTTTGGAGCAATGAAAACTGATATTTCGATGGTCATAGCGAAGGGAATGATTCAAATTTTAAAACGGCACAAAATCCACCACCTCATCCACCTACAAGGTACCTATGGCCAGCATTCCCAAATCAAAAAAACTTCAACTCTTTAACAAGGCGCTAGATGGTGTTTACGGTCATTTTCAGACGAAGCAAAGCTTCCCTCTCCACTACCTGCTCACAAGCATCAAGACTGACCGCTTGGACTGGTTGGAAACCGCGTCTGATGTTTTGGATATCTCGGCAATCAACTTTGACGAAATTGTTCAACGCGACATCGATTACGTGCGAGTTCAGAAGGAAATCATCGAGGAATATTTGGAAAAAGGAAAAGACCGAGTCATTTTTTTCCCCCCATTGATGGTAACGCTCTACGGAATCGATGGCGACCATCCAATCACAAAGTATCAAAACATTGATCGATCAATAGACGACGATAAGTACCTCGTCACATACGATAAAAATCGCTTTCAAACTGAACTTCCTTTAACGGATGATCAAACCTCCCACTCGATTGATTTCAAGGGAAAGACATACTACTACTACAATTATGCGGCTACGCTGCGCCTTAACAGCGAAAAAGTAAGACTCGTGGTGCTTGACGGCCAGCATCGATTGACTGCGCTTAAAAAACTGGTCGAGAATGGCGGCAAAGAGATCGTTTCCGAGATCGACCTGCCAATATGCATCTTTTTTGCTCCTTGTGCAGGGGCTGACACTCAGGAAACCCTTTCTGATGACATGCGGGAGCTCTTTGTAACAATTAACAAGGAAGCCAAAGAAGTCAGTGGTCACTTTCTCTGGCTTCTTAAAGACAAAAGTCTTTCAGCCATTTGCATTAGGTCTCTCGGTGATTTCTGGAAGAAAAAAGGCGGCGAATTCAGTTACTTGCACCAATTAGAATGGAATCAACGCGAGGCATCGAAAGCTGATCAGGCCCAGAAGGCGTACAGCGTCACCACGGTCTCTATTCTAGCGGAAGCGTTGAGAAGCCATATCTTTGGTGCACGGGGTAATTTTGCCTACTCCTTGCTTAATCTTAAAGAGGTTGAGAAAAAGCTTCACACTTCTGACACTGCTCCACCAGCTCTAGAGATAAACGAAGAAAATTTTGATTTAGCGCAATTGGAGATTTTGAAAATCCAGATCGATAAATACATCACTCCAAGCCTTGACATCTTGTTTAGGACTCCACGGCCATATCGAGTTATTCGTGAAGCATTTGAACGGGCAACACAAACTCTTAACAGGGCAGTTTCCAAAGACATACACGGCGCGCTTCAGTTTAAAAAAGACATACTAGGTAAGTTTCGCTCTTCCAATAGGCTTGATCAGCCAAAAGTCCAAGACATGGAAGTACAGTTTACCGAGGAGCTTCGGGGGGATGCTGAACTTCAAAAAGTCGCCTTTTTTAGACGCAATGTTTTTCATCAGGCGCTGATTCGAGCGTGGGCAGATTTATTTTTGGTTTTAGGAGAAGAAGTAACCCTGACTCCCAAGGAAATCGCTGAAGGGCTTGTTGCGGGACTCGAACACATTTGCTTCAACGATTCGGTGGACTTCCTTTCTCCTTACAAAGCTTATTCTCAGCTAGTCTTCTTTAAGGGCGAGCGGATTATTGTTAACACGAAGTCGAAAACAGGATTACGACATCTCATTATCTCTAATTTCGTAAATGGTAAAGCACGTTCAGAGTTTATTAAGAAGACCGGAATACAAGGCACGAAGGCCAAAACCGTTACAACGCTACTAGAAACCTTAGGATTCAAATCTTCAGCTCAATACATTAACATATTGCAGGAAAACCAGACACGCTCGTTGAGTAGAGAATGGCGCTTCGCAGACATAGGCGAGCGCGATCAACAATATCTTGAAGAACGATTTAATTCCAATGACGAGACTAGGTCTAAAGAATTCAGCGAACGCATTAATCTTATCGCAGCAAAACGGGTTAGTAAGGCCAGGGAAGTTTTTGCCAATGTACTCGGCATAAAAGCAGGCGACATTCCTACGCCCCGTGCTGGGGACCTCGACAGCGATGCTGTGAGTGAATTGTAACACGGAAGTTTAACCATCACCGCGCGAGAAAACATGGGACAAATTAAAGTGTACCCAGAGACGCTCGACTATATCAATACCGATGTTGTGATGCTGTTTCCAGAGGATGAAGAATTCTTCCGGGCAGATATTATAGCAAAGGGTCTAACTCATCCACAGAAGTACTTTGCTGTTACTGAAGACAACATCAGGAAGCACGGCTACACTCTCTCTAAATACATTTCATACAAGTTAGATTATAAAGTAGGTCCATTGCTACGAGACGGCTTTGGAGATCAGATTCATTTCTTTGAGCGTTGGGAAAGTCTCGTGTTCGCGTTCAACAACCGTAGCCTAGATGGATTTCTGAGAAGGCCCAAACCCCTACGGCAGGTCCAGAATCCTTTTTTTCCTCAATATGAAGCGGTGGTTGGGCTCTTAAGTTCATTCTCCACACGGGTTATACTTCCAATGTTAGATTGTTCTCCTTTTTTCGGCAGAGCGCGTAATGAGATTAAGCCGCTGTGGTTTAAAGAAGCAGTAAATTGGCGCAAGAGCCTCGGATTGTTCATTGCTGATTGGGAGAGGTTTTCCGCTGCAAATCTATTGAAGGTAGATTCGGAATTAAACAAACTTGAGGTTTACGCCCAAAGGCAACAAGCAGCATGGAGTTCATTTGAGAAACTAAATGTTGCGAATATGTTCTATCAGTTGAGTTCCTTCCTCTTCGGTTTGGCAAAGCTTCACCTTGAGGTTGGCAGTACTGTCGTTTCACTTCTCTGTTTGCACCGCTCAGTTGATATGTACTTGCAATATTGCGGTCTTCAGTGCGGCGTTATAAAGCGTTCACACAGAGGAATCGAGTATGCTTCGTCGCCGGATCGGATTTCCATTACCACTTCTCTCAAACTATTGATAGCTAATGGGAGACTTACATCTGACGCTAAAAGGGACAAAGCTCTGGACGAATTAAATAGTGATCGTAATATGCTTGTTCTAGCACATTCTGTTTACGGCACTAAAGCAGAGACAGTTCAGGCATTCTTAAAAATCGTTCAAGACTGGATAACGAATGCTGAGGGAAATCTCCAATGGGAAAAGACCAGGCAGTATTGGTTTCCACTACCGACGCTTGATCCAAAGGTGCTTTTCGACGTAGAGACCTCGATTGATTCTTATATTAAGGAGATTCCTTTATCCCCCGCTTCGTCATCCAAGAGCTAGTGAATTACAGTCCAGCCCCCGAAATCAGCTCACAACTGACCTTAAGATCGAAGCGGTACCTAATCGAATTGCGGATACAGTTAAGCAAGTCAAATACTTAGCTCCTTAAGGAGCTAAGTTTAAGCTTTCCTACCTTAAGGTTATCCTTACGCTTTGACAATCGGGTTGCCCATTGGAATGACTTACAGCTGCAACTGGATAGGCCAATGCATTGCAAATTGCCAAGCGTTATGACTGACTCTGACTTTCGCAACTCGAGTCTCGCATTCACTCGAGAAGGGGACGCGAGCGACCTTGCACTAAAAGTCCTGGGGCCTTTCATCTCGTGCGCCAGTAGTATCACGATTATTGCTATCGATTTTGCAAGTCTATCGCTAGCCACATTTGGAATGAGTCAACTACCCTCCGATGTTCCCATGCAGTTATGTTGTTCCGATACGTTTGACAAGCTCGACACCGCCGGGTCGGAATTAAATGCCAGTCGCGCTTCTTTCCTGAGCGCTAAGCTAAAAAACGGTAAGCTATCAATTCTCCGACTGAGCGAAGAAATGGAAGCTGTGGATTCATGGGTACAAAATGAGCTTCGACAAAATCATCCCGTGATCATTGCGCGTGACTCGTTTAATAATCTCGTAGCATGGGCTTGGACTGTCCCAGGTGCCAATCCCAATATTTGGAATCTTAATTTTCGTTGGTCCTTTGGTGACCCAACCCGTGGCTTACAGGCACTATCGGAAAGGGTTAAAAATTCATCTCGGTGGTCTGTAGGAGTGGAATCGCAAACTTTTGAGCGCTGGCTAGGTGAGCAGATTAAGGTAAACATCCCGTGGGTAGAAGATTTTTGCTCTGCTTTGTCCCGCGTGAAGCTCTTTCCTCATCAGGAAAAAGCTGTTCAGCGTTGGATTGACAACAATTGTAAGGGAATATTCAAGATGTGTACTGGGGCGGGCAAGACAATTTCTTCACTGGCATGCATCACGCAGTTACAAAAGGACGGCGCGGAAAATGCAAACGATCCTGTCTTTGTTACAGTGCCCACTCGCGTGCTTGCGGACCAGTGGGTAGATCAGATTAAGAAGTACGGTTTTCCTGATGTTCTTTGTGCCTATAACTCGGCTGCAAATTGGTTGGGAACCGTAGAGCCGTGGATGAAAACTCGCGCGGATGGTCGGGTGCGCTTTGTGGTTAGCACCTATAGAACCTTTGCAGATGATCGGATGGTTGCCCGTCTAGAGCGTCTTGCAAAAGCTGGATTTAATTCTACTTGGATTGCCGACGAGATGCACAATCTCTCAAGCGCGAGACTTCTTCGAGTGACAAATCAGGTGCAAGCTCTATTTCGACGGAGGATTGGGCTAAGTGCGACTCCAGAAATAGAAGGTAACATGTCAGCCACCGAGGCAATAATGCGGCCCTTTGACAAGATATGTGCCACGTATGATTTGGCGGACGGGATTAGCGAAGGTGTTTTATGTCAGTATCGATACCACCCTGTTCCCGCATATTTAGATCCTAAGCTTGGCCAAGCTTACCTCGATGGTTTAGCCCGGATTGAAACCACGACAGATTCAGGGAGTCTTCTCAATCTTTATCGACAATCTCGCGATATTGTAAGGCAATCGGGTATTCAGATTCCCACTCTCGAAGACATTCTTGACCGGCTTTCAATGAGCGCTGAAATCTCCCACACGCTAATTTACTGTCCTCCAGGTTTCTCAGAGCAATCATCCGACGTTACCGACGATTTAGTGGAGGATCCAGATCAAGGGCGCATTCTGGCAGATATCGTTTCGTCATGCCGCAGGCGAAATCTTTCTGTAGCTTCAATCATTGGGGAAACGCCAAACAGCCAAAGAACGGAAATTCTAACTCGCTTCGCCAAAGGGGAAGTCCAGGTGTTGTGTGCAATTGGTTGCTTGGACGAAGGTGTAGACGTCCCCTCAATCAAGCGCGCCATCGTTCTATACAGTATCGATAGAGAAAAGCAATTCGTGCAGAGACGAGGACGTATTTTGCGCCAACCTAGGGGAGTTAAAAAAATAGCAGACATCTACGACGTAATAATTTTGCCTCACGGCACAACTCTGAGTCCGAAGGTGGCCGACCGCCTCCTGCGACGGGAGATGCGACGTTACGAGATTTTCTCAGACCTCGCTAATAACGCATTTGAAGCCAAAGAGACCATTGAAAAGGCTTTGCTGACAGCGACTGGGGAACCTTCATGAAACCAGGACTACCGTTGAAAGAAATGCTTGAAGAAAAGGGGGAACGCTTTGAGACGCTTTTCGTCAAGGTAATGAATCTTCACATGGGAACCCCTGTCGGCGGCCGAGCATTGAGTGAGAAAGACCGACTTGCGAGAATCGGGCAAGCCATAAGGGAATCTTTCGATAGGAAGGATGCCGATGCTCTTTAAACAGCTTCAGATTGCAAATTTTCTGTCTTTTAAGGGCATCAATTCGTTTGATTTTCCTGATCCGGAAACAAATAAACACGCACTGATGCTAATACTGGCCCCGAATACAGCCGGTAAGACCAATATTATTCGGGCGCTGCGTTTCTTGTTCTGTGGGGATACCCTGGGACATAGCTCCGATCAGCAAAAGTTAATAAATGATGCCGCAGTAGCCGAAGCAACGAAGGGACAGACAATCGAAGCCTGGGTGCAAGCGCGCCTGATTTATCGAGACAGGGAAAGAACTATAAGACGCAGACTGACTTGCAAGCTTCTGCCAACAGGAATCCTTACACATCGCGAGACAGTACTTGAAGAGGAGCAGCACGAGCGGCGCGGCGATGTCTTTGTTTCAGATCAGGGAGAAATTCAACGCGCATTAAATCTAATGGTGCCTGAGGAGCTTTTTGACTATTTCTTTTTCGAAGGGGAAACGTTGGCCAATCATCTAATTGATGGTCGCGATACGAAGGGAATACGTGAAGGGCTGGCAACACTGATTCATGAGCATGAATGGGATCATGCGATTCTTTCCGTGCGGGCTGTTCATGCCCAAATGGGAAAAGACCTTAAAAAACTAGCAGAGGCTAATAAGGAGTACCAAGCTATCGTTAGTCGGCTAGCATCCAATGACGAGCAGTTGGAAAGCGTTCGAGCCAGACGAGAGAGTGCTTTATTGGAAGATGAAAAGGCGTCAGTGGAATACGATGCATGTGAAACCGCTATTCGCAATCTGTCACAAGGCAAGAGTTTTGAAACTCTGAGCCAAAAGCTTGCGAGTGCGCGAAATGAATTGAAGTCGAAAACGAAACAGCATCAAGATGCCGAGCGGGAAATTGGGCGGCTTATTGGAGCATCGCAGGGACTACCATTTTTCAAGAATGCCCATGCGCCGGCGATGAAACAACTTCAAGTCATGCGCGATGAGAATCTTTTGCCAGCGGATGTGTCAGAGGGATTCGTCAATCGCCTTCTCGATTGGCCGAAAAGCAAGAATTGTATCTGTGGACGTTCCCTTGATCCTTCGAGCCATAAATCCGAACGTGAATGTGTCGAAGAATACCGCGACCGCACAATGGCGGTGGATTTAAACCAAGCTCTCCTCAGTCTCTTAAACTCGCTGGAAGAAACCAGCCAATTAGGCTTTAAGACCAGGTCGGACAACTCAATCAAGAAGCTCTCTGTCTTACTCGATCAACGAGACAAGGACCTCATAACGATTACGGACCTCGAAGCCCGCATTTCTGGCCTTGAAGACGAACGCGAACGCTTGAATGTCGAAGAAATTCAACGCCTGCAGATTGCTCAGCGAAAAGCATCTGTAGTGCAGCAGGAGGCAAAAGGTAAGCTTTCCGAGATCGGAATTCAGATTCGATTATTGGAAAATAAGCGCAATGAGTTAAATGCTGAAATCAAATCGCTTCGTCGAGTGGGAGCTGGCGCTCAAATCGCCGCTCTACTCGCCGAGCAAACCCGTGCCAGCGAACTGATTGAATTTATTGAGGTTGCGCGGCGAGCGGTCCGACAGGCCTTTCACTCTCAGCTTCAATCGTTTGTTTCCCAATATTACGATAGTGTTGCCCCCGATGGCAGTACGGCGTGGGTGGATCCGCACACACTTTTGCCCGCGATTCGTGTGGGTGGCGAATTAAGGAGAAACATTGGAGGTGCTCAAAGACAGCTTTTAGTCCTGAGCCACATTGTTTCACTTTCACAGTTAAGAAAATGGCTTCACGACCAGTTGAACGCGATACACTTAGCGCCCGGCCGCATTGATGACCACTGTTTCGTTTTGGATTCTGTTTTTGGCCCTACGGCCGACGAATTCAGGGAGAGATGTGCAGAGTTTCTGGTGGGCAAGTCACGCCAGATAATCGTTCTGGTCGCCAATCAACAGTGGGATCAAGTAGTCAGGTCCAGATTAGAAAAGGCCGCGAATAAGGTTTATCGACTAGTACGACATACACCTAAGCAGGGAATTAATCCTGCCGACCGGACAATGATCTTTAAGCAAAAGACATTTGAGGTCTTTGCCAACATACCACCGGATTTCAAAGCTTTCACTGAGGCCAAGGAGATTCCCTTATGAGCCAGATTAGAATCCCATCCTCGGGAAATACCTTTTTGCAATTCTGTCGCCCCTGGCCCGAAAGCCGGGAGCTCGTTTTTTTTGAGACGTATGCCGATTTAATGGTTTTTGCTACCGGAATCGGATTTCAAAAGATAGGTCAATCTTCAGTGTCCACGTGTTCGGGTTTTCTGGATCAGCCAAATCCGATTTCCTTGGATGTTTTCAAAAGCCTCCAGACATATTCCATTCTTTTGTTGGTGGGCCTCGCCGTAACTAATGACCATCGGATTGCAAGGGACGAAAAGAGACTTTGTGGATTTATTGAAGACTACGCCGCATCTGGATTTTTAGAAATGAAGCGGATGTTGGAAAATACCACACCCGAAGAATTTCACGTTGAGCTGTCTCAATACATGGTTTCTTCAACATCGGACAACCAATTGTAAGTCACTTTTATGAGCATTTCCAGAACCGGCGATTGCCCCATTTATCTAGAGTACGTAACAAAACGAGCACTTATCCCTAGATCTGGCCCAGTATCTCATGCATTTCATCAGCTAACGCAGTACAATTTCACTTGGATAGACATTCCCAGCTATCAAAGAGGATTAGTCTGGGACGACGAACTATTTGAAGAATTGCTCGACAGCAGTTCTGTCTTTATAGGCAATGCCATTCTTGGCGCGTTTCCTGTTCAACAAGGGAATCCTGATTTTATCAACTTGCCTGCTAACACTCCTCATTACTCGATTTTAATTGATGGGCTTCAACGGTTTTCTATTGGTACTGCTCTCCTAACCCTTCTTTTCCCACAGGTTTTAGCACCCACGCCATTAAGACCAAACGATGCTGTTCATTTCACTGCATTGGCCGCTCCTGCAGTAGGATTTGCTCCCGTTTTCCAGCACAACGATACTGAGTTGACTAATCATCGTCGGACCGCTGTTAGTGAAAGTTACAAATCTTTCAAACGAATGCTTGGATCCTGGATAGAAAGCGAATTCCAGCGACCGGGAGGGGCCGCAAATTTGGCAACACGTCTCGCCCATCTGTTTTTAGTTCGGCAAATTGCTCCTGACACCTACCACGGATTTCCAAGACCCTACGATGTAACTAAGACGTTTATTGGCCTCAACACCATTCGCGTTCAACTTAGCATAATTGATTGGCTGCGCTCGCTGATTATTGATGAAGGAGGCAACAGATGGACACCAGCAGACATTGAGCGCCTCGAAAACCGCTTTACCGAAGTCTTTACGCAGGAAGGTCGTCAGCCTGAAACTGAGCTATTGCCTTTTGCTGCTATAATAAAGAACGCGCTCGAGGATTCAACCAAAGCTACTTCTGTATTTCCAACGTGGCAATCCGGCTTACAACCAACCGACGTAGAACGATTCTTAGACTTTGTCGACGACGTGTTTGAGCACGAAGAGAATCCTTACGTTCAGGAATTAAGGGCGTGTGGTTCAATTCCCTTTGCAGCATACCTAGCATACTATTACAAACAGTTTTTAATTACCGGCAATCGGCCTTCCTTTCTTCAGAATGGCACCAACGAAGACGGCGACCTATTACAGTTTCTTCGCGCCAACTATAGGGTACTTTTTGATGGAAGAATCGGCCGAACGCGAGAATTCGCTGAAAAACTTCTAACCGATGCTTCGTATACACTTACTGATGCGGCAGATGATATTAGCTTCCAATTCGTTAACTCGCATCTAACGAACCAAGTAGATAGGGCATGGTTGGTGTCCATGTTAAAGCAGACCGATAAAAAACGTGCACCGCGTGTCTTCAATGCATGCTTACTTCCCACTATCGCCTCGGGTGGCACGGCCTACCAGCCCCAAAGGTACGGAATGCGAACTCACCACTATCAAGTAGATCATCTCATTCCAGAAAGTGGGCTGACATTAAATGCACCTGGCGAGCCAGAAGGACGGTTGCTGACAAATATGGCACCGGTTAGACGGTGTGCCAATAATCGCCAAACCAATCTTCAATGCTCAGCTAAACTGGCCCCTGGAGGCAGCTATTCCTCGGAAATTGCGAATGACCCGTCTGTTCATCCGTACGTGCTTTGGCTGGTAAGTTCTCAAGCCCCTCTAGTTAGTTATCTCGATGATCAAAGGCTACTACAACCAAATTTAAATCCAGCTGTTGGCGAAGACCGAATCGCACACTTGGCAGACATGCTAATTGATAAGTTATGACCGATCTACTTCATTTCATAAATCGTATCTCTCCTCGGGGACTTCACAGAGCACCGTTTACGATCAAAAGTACTTGGGTTTCCGGAGAAAGTCCTTACAAGGTTATTCTTCTGCTTTCAGTAATGTTAGCGATGCATCGAGATAAAGTAGCAAGGACAGGATTGGTTCACTACCTCGACTGTGCTAGAGTGTTTAAGGAAGTTTACAGCATCGTATTCCCAAACGCCGATTCCGATTGGGAACCCAAAATTGTACAGCCCTACTGGTACTTCGGCTCAGGCCGTCCCCGACTATGGAGGTTGATACCGCAAGAAGGACAAGCTCATGCTTTGATCCAAGCAATCTCCGCAAAGAAGCAGGTCACCAACGAAAAAACTCTTTGCACACTTGTGGAGTGCGGGGAGTTGGACGGAGGAGACTGCGATTTACTGCAAGACCCGTTGGCAGCGAAGGTCATCTTCGCCTATCTTGCAGCAGAATACTTGAGCAAGAGTCCGGGATATCAGCAACTCTTGACTCTAACCAAATATTTCAAATGAGGTAGATGAGTGTCTATCTCATTTTGACAGCTAGTTGGCACAAGTCCTGAATAGAATTCAGGCCTTTCCGGTTTGCAAGCGCAGAGATCCCTCTATGCAGGTGAGCGCGGAAGAACGTTCCGATATCAACAGTTTTGTTCTTCCTTTCGTGATACCGCTGTCGAACACAGGCTAACATGGCGGGACCGTGTGTTCCGGCGAACGTCCGCCAGCTCATTTCAAGATTGCTGTCGGAGGGAATTTTGTAAATCGAAGGTTCGGAGGAATCAGCCAAGGAATAAAGTAAGGACCAACGACAAAGCGTGTTCCAATGTTCAATCCCAGTTGCTCTCTTCAACTTGATTAGTTGATCTTTTGCAGCTTGGGACAGGTGAATATGTTCTATTGGTGTCTTCATCCCAATTTGGAAAAGTAATTGGCCTTGATACTGGACGAATGACTCTTTTCGTCGTACTCGATCAAATATGATTTAGAGATGTGTGGCAAGAGTGCGTCATAATAGACCCCATTGATTTCTTCGTCTGTTGAGAGCAGAACTACTTGATGGGAAGCGTAGGGGAAATACTTTTCAATCAGGTTTATGCGATGAAAGGAATCCAGCCTACCCAAAGGCGTATCGATAATTGTCGGAAGCGTTCTTCCTGAAGCTTTCGCCAAACCCCACAACAACGCTACGGCCAGCAGCTGGCGCTCACCAGCCGAAAGTCGTTCAGCTAAAATGAGAGTTCCTTCGGAGCTAAGAATCGAAAGTTGAAGTGTCGAAGGATCAATTTTGATAGCTCCGATAAAATGTTGTTTACCTATTAGCGAACGAAAGCTCTCTAAGACCAGTTGTTCTATTCGCTCGACATGCTTTACTAATACAGACTCTTTAAAGTGTTCCAGCGTAACTTTAACCTTATTAGTATGGATTAGAACTCGATCATGATCCTGAGTAGCCCATTCTGACCGCAAGGCCTTTTCTCGTAGATTGCGAACTATTGAGGTTTGTCTGGATAACTCAGCGGAAGTAGATTTTAGCTTGGCCTCCTTTTGACCTAGAACGGCCTCGCGACGTCCTAACTCGCGTCGGTTTTCCATCAGTCTATTAGCCAAATCCTGAAAAGATTCCGTGTTGGGTATCGAGGCGACTTTTCGTTCAAGGATATCTAACGCCTCTGTTGCCTCATAGGCTTTACGAACTATCTGCGCAAGGTTATCTTTGCAGCGCGGGAGTGAGGATACCAACGCTTTAATTTCCTCGATGTCAGTCGAGTTCAATTCCAAATATGCCTTAATATCGGCAGCTTTGCTTCTTTCGGCCCGGTCCTCGGCCAAATGCCTTCCAATAGCTCGTACTAAGATAGGATCCATTTTGGTTTTCTTTAAAAAGGCAGAGAATTGGTCGTCCCTTTTCTGCAGAAC
>Ga0116229_10010838_pt1 | contig 13584 bp, 9 predicted proteins | sample S1TSphgellanicum_3_FD_87313 | JGI IMG/M metagenome (GOLD analysis project Ga0116229, IMG submission 87313) | Host-associated microbial communities from peat moss isolated from Minnesota, USA - S1T2_Fc - Sphagnum magellanicum MG | ecosystem: Host-associated > Plants > Peat moss > Unclassified...
GTCCGGTTGATTAGTTATGATTCGGGGCATGGGTGCAAAAATCTCAAAACTCTTTCTCCTCTGCCCCTCCGCCCCTCCGCCCCTCTGCTGTCTTAATAATAAGTGTTTAACCGGACACGATATTATAGCTGACTGCGAGCAGATTCCTCCATCTTTTTCCGGAGACTCAGCGGTCTCATGTCAGTCCAAACTTCTTTGATATAATCCAGACATTCTTGTTTGAGACCACTTTTACCAGCATCCTTCCAACCAAGTGCGTTCTCCCGGTCAGCAGGCCAAATTGAATACTGTTCTTCGTGATTGACTACAACTTTGTAAATCGTCGTGTCTTCTTTGTCATCTTGATACATTTTTATCTCCAGTTAGTTAATGAGTTCTGTCTTGTACAGTATGCATTACAATCCAAAATCCGGTTAAGGCGATCACCCTTCTATAGGTTCAAGGTGTCCGTTACCTTCTAAGGTTGCCAGGTCAATATCTGCGATGCATCGAACTTTCACGTAGTTCAGAGTTAGGTTACCAACTATGTAAACCTGACCCTTTTGGTTCTGGAAGTCAGCTTCATTGAAATTAGATGCCTCTGGGTCGAGTCTGACACCTAAATCAGTCCCTCCCTTAGTATTCGTGAATTTGATATGTACATACCCTCGGTCGATACTTTCTTTCAGTGCTGTAGCTGTTTTTTCCGGTTTTAAGCTTGCTTCGACAGGATGTTCTCCGGATGACAATCGTTGTACTAACTCATTCATAAAAGTGTCTCCCCCTTAAGAATCGCTTTTGTCTTGATTTGCTGATGCTTCTACTTTCACGGGTTCATGAACTGGAATCTCAAACGCGAGGGTCTTGTGGCAAAACTCTTTCCATTCGGGAGTAACATTGTCAAAAATGATATTCTCGTCTTTGAAAATCCCATCTGTGACTACGTAGTTTTCTTGCAGATAAAGAAAGTCATCATCAGTGAGTGTTCTCTTTACTTCAACTTCCTGACCATCAATTTCTTTTTTTTCTTTCCTCGTATTTTCTGCATTCTCAGTCCACTGACTGAACTGTCTCAATTTCTGAATTGGGTAGGCTTTGCAATATTTTCCCATCGTTGCCATAATGATACCTCCTTTAAAGTTATCAATTAAATTCTATAAAAAGTCTTAATTTTATTATATATTATTTATTGCAAGTAGCTCTATTTTTTTTATTTAACTTTCATTCATGTTATTTATTTAAAATCAGCTTAAAATAAATTTTTCTCAACTCTCTCCATGTCAAAACAGCAATTATTAAAGAAGCAACTATATCTACAGAAGCTACACTATAGTATATTCCATTGACTCCAAAAAATATTGGGAAAAGTAATACTACTGGTAAAAATAAAATTATTTGTTTTAACAGGGTAATAAATCCTACAATTTTACCATTACCTATAGATTGAAATAAAGCTACACTACATGATGTAAAAGAACCAATCGGTAGTAAAAAATTTACAATGCGAAAGTTGAGTAAATCATTGTAAGTAAAAATAAAATCTGGAATTAACCAGCGAAGAAACATTTTTGGATATAATTGTAGAGGTATCCATACTAGGATTAAAAAAACACTTCCACCCATTCCAAAAGTCAAGTATGCATTCTTGATTCTCTTATAATCTCTGGCTCCATAATTCATACCAATTACTGGATTTAGGGCTTGCACAAACCCATATAAAGGAGCAGTTACCAAGGCTGACAACCTGATCGTTGCTCCGCCAAAGGCAATGTCACTATCTGTTCCATAGTGAGCAATTGCTTTAAAAAGCACAATCTGTTGAACTATGCCCACAACTTGCATGAGCATTACCGCTCCACCTACTGACAAGATTGCTGGCAGTAAATCTAGTGCGAGTGTCAAATTTTTAGGATTTACTGGAATAGAACTTTTCCCGAAAATAAAATATGAACAATTAATCAGACAATAAGCTATTGCAGAGATAACTGTAGCAAGAGCTATTCCCTGAATTCCCAAGTTAAATATCATGACAAATATAGGATCTAAGATGCAATTAATTAGTACATATATTCCAGCAAACAATGTTGCTAGCGCGATTTTACCTTCAGCTTTAATTAACTGGCTAGAAGATACTGCTATGACCAAAAATACTGAACTTAACATATAGGTTTTAAAAAAGTCTGCTCCAGAAGAAGCAACTTCACCCTTTCCTCCCATAAGTGAAATTAGTTCTTCAGCAAAACTGTATCCCAAGATGGTGAGTAAAGAGGAGATAATAACACTTATAATTATTAAATTGCCAAATATTCTTGATTGAGTTTTGGTATCTCCCGAACCAATGGCTCGACTGAGAACTGATGCTGAACCCACTCCAATTGACATGGCACATCCAATGACAATAGACGTAAGTGGTATAGCGAGAGATATAGCTGCAAAAGCAGTTTCACCAATAAGTTGCCCTGCACATAAAGCATCAACAAAAGTATTCAAGCCAATTAGCAGCATTCCCAAAATACCAGGAATGGATAATTTAAACATCAGTTTAATTAAATTGCCATTGAGGATTTCATTTGTAATATTGGGTTGCAGATCTTTAGTCATTGTTTAGATTTGTAATTGGATTAGGTTTAATGAATTTCATGGTATTGCTTGCAGCTTTTTACTCAACCTTGACTAAACGGCTCACACGATACTGCTTCACCGCTTTTAACTCCATCTCTTCTGCTGAGTTCAACGCACTCATAACCTCACCACTGACTTCCACTCTGGCTTCATAGGCACCAGATACACTCCCATCGGGAGCAGCAAATTCAATACGTACTTCCGCCCAATCAGCCTCCTGTCCGTGAGCAACTTCTTCTGTAGCAAGCACTTCGCCATTTTTCAAGTATTCGAGCCAAGTCCAGCCTAACTCCATCCAAATTTCGCGCTCAGCAATTTGCTCAAATTTGGTTAAACCCGCCCATCCTCGGTAATATTGACGCAAACCAGAGGTGGACTTACCCCGATCATTACCATTTTCAAACCACTCGCAGGGGGATAGTTAACACCTATAGCCTTGGGCTTTTCCACTATTTTTTCATTAGCTAGGGCTAGTTGATAGCGTGAGAGAATTGTTGCTAAAATTAGCTTCATTTCAAAAAGCGCTAATGCTTCGCCTGGACAGCGACGAGCACCACCCCCAAATGGTAGAAATTCATAGGGAGAGTATTGCCGTTCCAGAAAGCGCTCTGGCTTGAATTGCTTGGGTTGTGGATACAAGTCCTCACGTTGGTGTGTCAGATAAATAGAGCCTCTGACGATTGTACCTGGACTCAACTCGTAGCCCATCACCTCAATTGGTGATTCTACCAGCCGTGGAAATGTAACGACCTGAGTGGGGTAAATTCGTAGTACTTCATTACAAACAGCACTGAGGTATGGTAGTGCAACAATGCTCATAGGATCTGGGGATTCACCAAGGGTATTTAGTTCTTCTAGCAATCGTTCGCGAACATTAGGTAAACGGTGAATCCAGTACAATGACCAAGTGATGGCAGTGGCTGACGCATCCTGACCACCCAATAGCAATGATGGGAACAAATCCCGCATATCCTCATAGGTCATTGGTTGACCCGTTTCATCGCGAGCAAACACTAGCTCAGAGAGTACATCGGTGCGGGAAGGGTCTGCTTGCGCTCGACGTTCTTCAATTTCGGTGTAGAGTAGTTTGTCAAATTGTCGCTGGAGGTTCTGCCAGTATCCCCACGGACTCCACCTACCTAAATCTTGTCTTAGAAGGGGATAGGACAGGGTTAACCCCAGCCACCGAGACCGGGCAAAACTTAATAAATTGGAAAAGAGTTGCCTAAATTGTTCGTAATGCTCTCCCTCGTGCAAACCAAACAAAGCTTGCAATATTACCTCTAGGGTAATTTTTTGTACAGTAGGGTAGGCGGAAAAAGATTTGCCGATCGCCAAATCGTCCATGACTTTCTCTGCCACTTGACAGATACGCTGCCCGTATGGTTTCACCCGAGTTCCATGTAGGGGAGGCATCAACAACTGACGCCGATGTTTGTGGCGCAAGCCATCAAGCATGAGTAATCCGTTGTTTCCGACTAAGGGTGCGCCACTATGGTTCAGTTTACCAGAAGCTATAATCTCTTTGGCACTGGTAAAAATCTGTTTTATCCCCTGTGGGTTGCTGACTATCACTAAAGGTGTAGAACCAGCCATAATGGTGAAAATGTCACCGTAGCACTCATTCATAGTATCCATGAAGCCAAGGGGATCGCTTTTAAATTGACTCAGCAACCGGGGGGAAGCTTTTGGTCCATCAGGTAGTGTCATTAGTATTTTTTATTGATAATTGTTTAAATTGAACCAACAACCAATGGCTGCGACTGTCCTTGATACTGACGCCGACCATGCATGTGCATTTTCACGCCACTAGCAGGGTAACAAATCAAACCTCCAAACTTTGGTTTCTCTGGTCGCTTGTCAGCCAGTGCTAATTCATAGCGCGAAAGAATCGTTGCCAGCACAAGCTTCATTTCAAACAAAGCAAAAGTTCCTCCAATACAACTACGAGCACCACCGCCAAAGGGCATAAATTCATAAGGTGAGAATTGTTTTTCGAGAAAGCGCTCTGGTTTAAATTGTTTCGGCTCTGGATATAAATCTTCACGCTGATGCGTCAGATAAATACTACCAATAAGCACTGTACCGGGACTCAACTCATAGCCCATCACCTCTATTGGGGACTCTACCAACCTCGGAAATGTAAATAACTGAGTTGGGTAAATTCGCAAAGCTTCGTTACAAACTGCATTGAGGTAGGGTAATGCAACAATACTCATGGGATCTGGTGATTCACCAAGACTATCGAGTTCCTCAACCAGTCGCGATCGTACATCAGGCAAACGATGAATCCAGTATAATGACCAAGCGATCGCAGTTGCTGAAGCATCTTGAGCTGCGAATATGGGGGATAATAGGAGGTCGCGCACCTCTTCATCACTTAATGGTTCACCTGTTTCATCACTAGCAAATATCAGATCGCTGAGGATGTCTCTGCGTGAGGGATCTGCTTGCACGCGGCGCTCTTTGACTTCAGAATCCAGCAATTGTAAAAGTTCTTGCCGAAGGTGAAGACGGTATCCCCATGGACTCCATCGACCTAAATCCCTTTGTCCAAAGGGAAGATTTATAACGAACTTATAAAAGGGAGATTGCGAATGTTTGATTGTAGAAGCAAATAGATGCTTGATTTTGTCATAGCGCTCTCCCTCACGCAATCCCATGACAACTTCTATACCCACCCGGAGGGTGATATCTTCGATGGTAGGGTAGGCAATGAAAAGTTTTCCAATCGCCTGTTGACTGATAATTTTTTCTGTGAGTTCGCAGATACGTTGCCCACAAGCTTGCATCCGCTCACCGTGAAAAGCCTGCATTAAGAGCTTGCGACGGTGTTTGTGGCGGAAGCCATCCAGCTGAAGAACTCCTTGGTTCCCTGTCATTAAGGCAAAACTTTGGTTTAATGCACCCCTAGCTGTAATTTCTTTAGTGTTGGTGAAAACCTGCTTAATCCCTAAAGGATTGCTAATATGCACTGTTGGTGTAGAACCAGACATTATGGTGACAATGTCGCCATAGCGTTTGTAAACAGCATCCATATAGCCAAAAGGGTCAGCCTGGAATTGGTGATTCAGTAGCCAGGTGGCGGTTTTCGGTCCTGCGGGTAGTTTCATTGGTCTTCTCTACTCCCGTTCTTTATGCTACTCTATACAGAGCATTATCAATACAAATTCTCAATTGCTTGGCTAATTCTTGAATATTAGGTTCGATGAATATCGAGAAATGATCCCCTGGAACTTCAATGACCTGTATGGGGTGGCTGGAAAATTTACCCCAACCTAGTAAGGGGTCATCAGTATGAAATTCTGGATTTTCAAAGTCATGAATAATTTCCTCGTTAGCTCGAAAGAGAGTCATGGAGTGAGGATAAGCCTGCGGAACGTAATCTCGCATAGCTTGGACATGAGCTTTGAAAAGTTTGTAATAGCGGAGAAAATCCTTAATCTCTGTGTCGCTAAAGATGAAGTTGGCTTTTTTATTCACTAAATGAAATTGCTCATTTATTGGTAAATCTCGAAGTTCCTCAAAAGGAATGGAAAAGTCTATTTTACTATTAGTTTTTATTGCTTCAGCCATGCGGAGTAAGAATTTTGCATCGTCATCTTCCGCTGGTTTAATGGCAGTTTCTGGTATTATAGTATCGATGACAAGTAACAAACCTACTGTTTGACCCTGCCTTTGCAATTGCTGTGCCATTTCAAAGGCAATGACACCACCGTAACAAAAACCCCCTAAAAAATACGGGCCATTCGGTTGTACCTGACGAATTTCTTGGAGGTAGCGAGATGCTGTCTCCTCCACAGAAATAATTTCTGGGTCCTCTTGAGAGGAAGGATCTTGTAAGGCATAAAATGGATAGTCCTCACCAAGCCTTCTGGACAATTTAAAGTAAGCATTAACACCTCCACCAGCGCCATGCATACAGAAGAAAGGAACCTTGGAACCATTTGACTGAATTGCGACCAGATGAGAATTAGAACTCTCATGGACAGGCTGACTGACAATAGTTGCTAGTTTTTCAATTGTCGGGTTTTCAAAAAGCGTAGACAGGGGAAGATTATGCCCAAATCTGTCGTGAATTTGAGCCATTAAGCGAACAGCTAAAAACGAGTGACCACCCAAGTCAAAGAAGTTATCTGTTACTCCAATAGGGTTAATATTTAGGAGATTTTCCCAAGTTTTCCCCAAACTCAATTCCGTAAAATTCCGGGGAGCAACGAAGGATTGAGTGGCGTTTGGTCGGATACGGTCGTCGGTAGGAAGAGATCGCTTGTCAACTTTGCCATTAGGTGTCAGGGGTATTGCATCCAATACTACGAAAGCAGACGGTATCATGTAATTTGGCAGTTTATCTTGCAAGTAGCTGGTTAGGTGTGGTACTACCTCTTGCTTATCTGTGACTACATAAGCGATGAGACGCTGATCGCCTTGAGTATCATCTTGAACAATGACGACAGATTCTTGCACATCTGGATGTTGTGCGATCGCATATGCAATTTCTCCCAGTTCCACCCGGAAACCACGGATTTTGACTTGGTCGTCACGGCGACCTAAATACTCAAGATTGCCATCGTTGAGATAACGCGCCAAGTCACCAGTTTTGTACAGTTTGGTTCCTGGGACAAAGGGATTATCAATAAACTTTTCCTGAGTTAATTCAGGATGATGCAAATATCCCCTTGCCAATCCATCACCACCAATATAGAGTTCTCCAATAACCCCTACAGGAGTTAGTTGCAAGTGGCGGTTCAATACGTAGACAAGAGTATTATCAATAGGGCGACCAATAGGAACGCTGTTTGGCTGATGTGGCAATAAACTGCTGTCGTAGTAAGTGACGTTAGCAGAAACTTCCGATGAACCGTAAAGGTTGATCAGTTTTGCAGATGGCATCAATTCTCGGAAAGTTTGAGCTAAATTAACAGACAGTGCTTCCCCACTAGTTATCCAGAGTTTGAGATGCGACAAATTCTTGGTGAGGTGACTGTAGCTATCCAGGAGTAAGCGTAGCAGTGAAGGAACAAGTACGATACGCGTAACTTTGTAATGTGCCAGAGTTTCTACGAACAGTTGTGGGTCTTTGACAATGGCATCGGGAATAATTGCAGTGGGAATTCCCTGAAGTAAGGGAGCAAAAATCTCCCATACTGAGTCTACAAAGCTAATAGCTGTTTTCTGGCAACAAACCTCCTCTTTTGTGAAGGGATAGGTTTTCCAGAACCAGTGCAAGCCATTGACTGTACCTCCATGAGTCCCCAGGACGCCTTTAGGAGTTCCGGTGGAACCAGAAGTGTAGATCACATAGGCAAGATTATCAGCTTTTGACAGACTGATGAGGTTTTCCTCACTTTCTCGGGCAATTTCGTTAAAGTGCATGTCCAAGTAAACGGTTTTAGCTGAAGAAGTCGAGAGCTTTTCTAATATTTCCTGTTGGGTGATTAACACCGATGCTTGGGAATCGGAAAGCATGAAGCCAAGACGTTCTACTGGATAACTTGGGTCAAGGGGAATGTATGCACCGCCAGCTTTGAGGACAGCTAAAATTCCCACAACCATTTCTGGTGAGCGTTCTAGACAAATGGCTACAAGAGTTTCTTTTGTTACACCATGTTTTTGTAAATAATGGGCAAGTTGATTAACCCTCTGGTTGAGTTGACGATAAGTCAGTTCTTCTGATTGGCTAATTAAAGCTAATGCATCAGGAAATTGCTCGACTTGCTGCTCAAATAGTTGATGAAGGGAGGTGTCTTGAGAATAGTCTGCATTAGTTTGATTCCACTCAAATAATAGTTGCTCTCGCTCGGGAACTGTGAGTGGTGACAATTCACAAATGCGCTGCTCGGGATTTGCAACAATGCTTTCCAATAGAGCTTGGAAATGAGTAATTAATCGGGTAATTTTTGCATCCTCAAAAATGTCTGTATTGTACTCCAAAAACCCTGTTAATCCCTGCTGAGATTCGGACATTGACAGGAAAATATCCAACTGAGCTGTACCGCTATCGAACTGCAAAGTACGCACGGTTAAACTAGAAGCTTCCTGCACAGACGTTGGAGTGTTTTGCAGGATAAACATCACTTCATAGAGTGGATTTCGGCTTAAATCACGCTCAGGTTGTAATTCCTCTACAAGCATCTCAAAAGGCAAATCCTGATGTGCATAAGCATCAAGAGTCACCTCACGCACTCGATGTAGAAGTTCGCGGAAACTGGGATCGCCACTAAGGTTATTACGCAACACCAAAGTATTCACAAACAAACCCAGCATCCCTTCTAGTTCTGCTCGATTCCGGTTTGCAATTGGAGAGCCAATTAGGATGTCTTCTTGGTCTGTGTAGTGGTATAGCAATAGATTAAATGCTGCCAGCAGAGTCATAAACAAAGTGGCGTCTTCTCGCTGGCTGAATTGATTCAGTGCATCTGTCAGGGTTTTGGAGAATGTAAAGTATTGCTTAGCACCAGTAAAAGTGGTAACGGTAGGTCGTAGACGATCTGTGGGTAACTGTAGTACAGGTAAATCGCCGCTTAGTTGTTGCTTCCAGTAGTTGAGTTGGGTTTTGAGCAGTTCACCTTGCAGGCGATCGCGCTGCCAAACAGCAAAATCTGCATACTGAATGGGAAGTTCAGGTAAGGGAGAAGGTTGATTTGTGGAGAACGCTGTATATAGCGTCGCCAACTCTCGCATGAACACACCAATAGACCATCCATCCGTGATAATGTGGTGCATGGTCAAAAGGAAAACGTGTTCTTCTTCACCCAAACGCAATAAAGTTGCTCTGACTAAAGGTCCTTTAGCTAAGTTGAAGGGTTTTTTGGCTTCCTCAGCTGCAAGTTGTTTAACTTCAGGTTCCCAATCTTTTCCAAACAAATGCTCAAAATTTATGATGGGTAAGTCCCAAGTGAATTCCGGTGCAATCTCCTGCACTGGCTCTCCATTTACGAGTGCAAAAGTCGTGCGCCAAACTTCGTGACGCCTAAGAATTTCATTGAGACTTTGCTGGAGTGCTGTAATATTCAGCGAACCCATTAAATGAGATGCACTTGGAATATTGTAAAAGGAACTCCCGTGGTAAAGTTGGTCAATAAACCACAGCCTTTGTTGGGAGAAAGACAAGGGAGTATTGTGGGAGGCTTGACGCCCAGGAATAGTATCAGCTTTAAATTTTCCCCCCTTCCATTTTTCCAGAAGGGCTTTTTTGGCAGGTGATAAATTAGAGTGTTGTTTATCCATTTGTTCGTAGTTGCGCTTTAGCGCTCTTTTACTTCTGAACCGCGAGGAATATCTATTTTAATGAACCGCCTTCTCTGCGAGAGGCTCCGCCAACGCGCAGCGCATGCCCGAAGGGCTGTAGGCGCGAAGAACGCCAAGAAAGAAGTAAGAAGGCAGAAGGCAGAGGGCAGAAGGCAGCTATGATCCCACGCTTAAAAACGTGGGATTCAAACAAGGACGAGAAGAGTTTCTCGCGCCCTTCGGGTGACGCTCGAGTACGACGCTCGTTCCTCGCTATCGCTTCGCTAACGTCAGTTGCTCTACTTGGGGAGACCCCAAGACCGCACTGACTCACTGCGCGTCTCGCACTCCTCCGCATATTTTTTGTTACGAATGAATCCGTGGGCTTTGACCCGTCATGGGCAAGCCCCGGCAGAAAGCATTCCATTCCCGTATAAACCGTTACATCAACATAGCTGCCTCCTGCCTTCTGCCTTGCCCGAAGGGCTGTAAAGAAGATAGGTAATATTACACTGAGAACGGAGTAGCTAAAAGAACTGCTACTTCCTCTTCCGATAATTCTTCGATTTTCTCTAGGAGAAGTTGCTCGATCATTTCTGCTTGCTTGGCTGGTATCATTGCTTGTAGTAAAAAGTCACGCAGTGGTAACTCTACCGGGAACTTTGCTCGCAATCGAGAAACCAGTTGAGTTGCAATGAGGGAGTCTCCTCCCAACTCATAGAAGTTGTCATAAATACCAACTTGGGCAATTCCAAGAACTTCTTGCCAGATTTCGGCAATTTGTTTTTCTAACTCGTTACTGGGAGCAACATAGGAATTACCCAGGCTAGGTCTGGAATAGCGTGAGGATGAGTCTACTTGAGTGGAAGATTTTGAATATAGTCGAGAGTCAAGTTTAAATGCGCGATCGCTCCGGGCTTTGATATCTACCGTAGAAACAATCACCTGAGTTGCTTCTCCTAAAGAGAATATTCGTTTAAAGACTTCTACACTTTCTGTTTCCGTGATAGCCAATTCCATCCCGGACTGTCCAAGTATTTTTTGTTCTTGGGTTGCATTTAGGTGCAATTTGTCCAAATTTATGGAAATCCAAGGGAAAGAATTAGTTTGATTATGTTTTTGAGTAAAGGTATCTGTTAACTGGTTAACTCCTGAGTATAAAGCTAACCCAAATCCACCCAAAATGGAAGATAGAGAAGAAAAAATGATACAAAAATCTAACTTCCTACTTTGTAAGACTTTTTCTAATAGGGTGATTTTATCGTTCTGAGAGTCCAGTAGTTTTTCTAACTCTGTCTTAGCAATTTCTGGAATCGAGCAAAACATATTTTCGCGTGTTCTTCCAGTTAAATAGATAATACCATGAATTTGACCAATCTTTTCAAGTGCTAAGCAGGAGTGCATTTGTTCATAGTTAGTTGTATCTGCACGTACCACCAAAACTTCTGCACCCAGAGCCTCTAATGATACCAAGTTTTGGATTTTGCGACTCACCTCATCTTCTTGAGCATGAGTTTCTAGCCATTGCGAGTATTCATCCTTTCCGGGAAAAGCGGAATCCTCGATAAATATGAGTTTTGCTTGTAGGGTTTTTGCGAGATATCCCGCTAGCACAACTCCAATACTTTCTAGTCCGCCAGGAAACAGGTAAACACCCTGCTTTCTCAATGGTATTTTTTCTTCAACTGCTGACTCTAGGCGCACAGGCTCAAACGTTTGTACCCAACGGTAGCGATCGCGATAAGCAACAACTAAGTCAGATGACAAAGACGTAAACTCACTTATAATTTGGTCAACGATATGAGCGGCACAATTTCCTGTTCCTCCCTCTGCGTCCTTGGCGTCTTGGCGGTTCGCTAAGACAAAATCTATATTCCGACAAGTGATATTGGCATACTCTTGAGGAATAACCTTACATAACCCTAAAACCGTTGCTTTCTCTGGATCAAGCCTTTCATTCCCATTGACTTCTTGAATCTGGTTCGACACAACCCAAACTTGCAGGCGATCGCTAATTTTGTGTTTACCTAGAGCCTGCGTTAAAAACAGCAAACTTTTAAATTCTAAAAACTCACCCTGTTGGCGAGTCCCAAAAGTATTCAGACTCCATAAATGAGCAATGTGTTGCGGAGTTTTACCCAGTTCAATCAGTTCTTGGAACAACACATCGTACTCATCGCGGTTTTGGGGATGAATAGCATAAATTCCCTCACGCAATTTAGTAAACTGCTCTCCCACCTTCACCACAATCACATTTTTGCCATTCTGTTCTAGTCTGTTAACTAACTGGGAACCCACTCCAGACTCATCAACAAACAGCAACCATTGCTCTTGTGCAGATTCGTTTTGATTCGGGGAGGATGGACCAGGAAGCAAGGAGCGTTTCCATGAAGGAATATAGAACCAGTCGGCAATGTCTTGTTTTTTGTCCAATGTTACTGGCTTACCACTTGAAGAAGAAGATGGCGATTTTGCATCAATCCAGTATCTTTGTCGCTCAAAGGGGTAAGTAGGCAAAGGCAGACGATGACGCTGCTCGTGGGTGTAGAACCCTGACCAATCTATTTCTACACCAGAAAGCCACAACCGACCTAATGTCTGTAATAAAAAGCTAACATCCGATTGTTGTTCTTGAGCATGAGCTAAAGAAGTCAGCACAATTTGTTTTGCTTCTGGTTTTAAATGCTGTGTTGTTAATGTGCTTAATGTCCGTCCTGGACTCACCTCCAAGAAAACACCTTCAAATTGTTGTAACAATTGAGATATCCCATCAGAAAATTTTACAGTTTGCCGTAAATGTTGACCCCAGTAGTTGGGATTTGTGGCTTGACCATCTGTAATCCATGTGCCAGTGACATTGGAAATGAAGCGAATACGCGGCGGGTTGAGCTTCACTTTTTTCAGTACCTGCACAAATGGTTCCAAGATCGGTTCCATCATGTGGGAATGAAAGGCATGTGATGTATGTAACAGACGACAATCAATCCCTTGGGAAGATAATTGGTTTTGGAGGGTAGCGATCGCATCACTAGAACCGGAAACTACGCACGAGGATGGACTGTTGATTGCTGCTATTTGTAGAGACGTTCCATGGAACGTCTCTACATCTTCTATGAGGGATTGCACGTCTTTTTCCGGAAGTGGAATGGCAAGCATACTTCCTCTGGGCAACTGTTGCATGAGTTGTCCCCTTGTTGACACAATCGCCAAGGCATCTTCTAGGGAAAATACACCTGCAATTGTTGCTGCGACATATTCCCCGATGCTGTGACCAATCATCGCTTCTGGATTCACTCCCCATTCTATCCACAACTGGGCAAGGGCGTATTCGATGACAAACAGTGCGCTTTGGGTAATTGCTGTTTGTTGCAGTTGTTGGGTAGCTGTTTGAGTGTGTTGAGGGTCTGGATAAAGTATATGGCGGATATCAAAATTGAGCAGGGGCTTCAGAATGTCAGCACAAATATCTACATATTTGCCAAATGTGGGTTCAACCGAGTACAGTTCCCGTGCCATATTCACATATTGCGCTCCTTGTCCGGAAAACATGAATACGACTGGACGGTGACTGGGCTTGCGGTGGTAAGTGAAAACATGTTGCACGTCTTGGGATTTCAGTATTTTGACTGCATCCTCAGAGTCATGACATATTACCATGCGGCGATGGTCAAATGCTCGGCGACCCACTTGCAGAGTGTGAGCCACATCCGCCAGGTTTAAATCGGGGTATTGCTGGAGGTGAGTAGCTAAGGA
>Ga0116229_10010839_pt1 | contig 13583 bp, 11 predicted proteins | sample S1TSphgellanicum_3_FD_87313 | JGI IMG/M metagenome (GOLD analysis project Ga0116229, IMG submission 87313) | Host-associated microbial communities from peat moss isolated from Minnesota, USA - S1T2_Fc - Sphagnum magellanicum MG | ecosystem: Host-associated > Plants > Peat moss > Unclassified...
ACTATCGGCAATAATCAACCCGCGCGCGATCGGGATGAGGTCGTTTGGGAAATGATCGGGGACAGCAAAGTAAAACGCATCGCAAAATTCGCGATACTCGGCCCATTTCCGATCGGCCCGAAAATCCTCGATCGAGGATTTGACTTCGACGATCAGAATATCGCCTTTGCCATCGATGACCATGAGGTCGGCGCGGCGTCCGTTCGCGAGTGTTACCTCGGTTAAGGTGACACAGCCGAGGGCATTGAAGGCACGCGCGACGCCGCGCGCCAATAACACCCCCGGCTGCGGGGACCGGATCGCGAATGGCGCGCAGCAAATCGCTCATGCCGAGCGATCGATGCATGGCAGACACCGGGGCAGCATCCAACGACTCGGGCCCGCTCGGCTTGCCACCGATCCAATGGGACGCATAGAAGGAACCATCTTTTTTACGATACGTACCGGGAGCTTCGCTGCCATGTCCGACGACCGCAACCAATTTCGCCAAGCGCGGCTCGAAAAACTCGAGGCTATGCGCACGCTCGGGCACGATCCCTATCCGTATCGGTTCGACCGGACCCATCTCGCCGCAGCGATCGAGGCCAGTTTCGGCGGGCTGCAACCGGGCGAAAAAACCGGACCCGAGGGAAGGGTTGCGGTTGCTGGCCGGATTCGCGCCAACCGAAACAGCGGCATGTTCATCGATCTGCATGATTCCAGCGGGAAGATCCAGATTTTCTGCCACAAGGATTTTCTGAGCGCGCCGCAGATCGAGCTGGTCCGGTTGCTGGATCTGGGCGATGTGATCGGCGTTCGCGGCAATGTACGTCGCACGCCGCGCGGCGAACTCACCATTGATGCCGACAGCGTCGAGATTCTTTCGAAGGCGCTGCTGCCGCTCCCGGAAAAATATCATGGGCTCAGCGATATTGAGACACGGTATCGGCAGCGCTATGTCGATCTCATTGTCAATCAGGAAAGCCGCGACACGCTGCGCAAGCGCAGCCTGATCATCGCCACGATCCGCAATTTCATGACCGAGCGCGGTTTCCTCGAAGTCGAGACGCCGATGCTGCACACGCTGGCAGGCGGCGCATCGGCACGACCGTTCGTCACCCATCATAATGCACTCGACATGGATCTCTACCTGCGAATCGCACCGGAGCTGCATTTGAAGCGCCTGATTGTCGGCGGATTGGCCGATGCCGTCTTCGAGATTAACCGGAATTTTCGGAACGAAGGGATTTCGCCGCGGCATAATCCTGAATTCACCATGATGGAGCTTTATCAGGCTTTCGCCGATTACTCGGACATGGCGGATTTGTTGGAGGCGCTATTCGAGCGCGCTGCCACCGTCGCAACCGGTGGCACGCTGGTCAGCGTCGCCGGGACACAAATCGAGTTCAAGGGTCCCTACCCGCGGCGCTCGATGTTGAGTCTGGTGCAAGAACGCACAGGCATCGATTTCGCGGCGATCGAAGGCGCCGAAGCCGCCCGCGCCGCAGCGCGCGCGCTCGGCATCGGCCTTAAGGGAAATGAGAATTGGGGACAAGCAGTCGAGGCGGTCTTCGGTGAAAAGGTTGAACACCATCTCATCCAGCCGACCCATGTCACCGACCATCCGCGCGATATATCACCGCTCGCTAAAGCCCATCGCACCGACCCGCGCCTCACCGAACGGTTCGAGACCTATGTCAACGGCATCGAAGTCGCCAACGCGTTCTCCGAGCTGACCGATCCGATCGATCAGCTCGACCGTTTCCAAAGCCAGATGCAGCAGCGCGAGGGCGGCGATGATGAAGCTCAGCAACTCGATACGGATTACGTGACAGCACTCGAATATGGATTGCCGCCGACCGGCGGCATGGGTGTCGGCATCGATCGATTGGTGATGTTGCTGACCGACAGCGCATCGATTCGCGATGTCATCGCATTTCCGACAATGCGGCGGAATAACGATTAAGCCCTACTACAGTACGTGGCGGGACGACACACGCCCGAGAATTATTAGTTCCAACGACACCCCGCAACGCGGCAAAATTCTATGCAGGGCACGAATCTATTTATGTGATATTGCTATAATATCAATGACTTGGTTATATTTCCCGGCACCCGCCCTTGCGAGCCGGGCGTTCGCGGTATTGATGCATCTCTTGAAATGCATGTAACAGCGCTTTATTTTTCCAGTTAAACCGACTAGTTATCAGCAAAGCTCTATTCTAAAGCCTACCGCTTTGATGGCAGGGTGTCGCGTATCGTCACTTTTCGAGTGCTACCGCTCGATAAAGCTGGCGCTGGCTTCCGGCCTGAACGCTGCAATTCGTTGACATTCTTGTCGGCAGCAAAAGTATCCCATCGTTAACATGCGCGTCTTCAATGAAGGATAACATGACGATAAGCTCTCCATCTGCGGAGACAGTCCGATTCATAGCCGAGATCTTGTCGGCTCGTCCGACAAGTGTGGCAGATCTCCCGGCGACGATCGCGGCCATTCAGGCAGGCCTTCGATCGCTCGAAACGGCACCGGTTGTACCGCCCGCACCGGTCATTCAAAAAACTGTCGCTCGGGTTACTGTCCCCCCGGCAAAGCCCAAAGCGCCGGTCTTCGTTGCAGCGCCCCGCCCGGAACCAACGATCATTCCCGCCGTCAAACGCGGTCGCGGCCGGCCACGGCGGGTTATTGTCGAGGCGCCGGAGCCGGAAGTCGCCGTCGATCAGCCCGCACCACAACCAAAATTGCTGCGACGGGCGCAGGTCCACACAACGGAACCGGATCCAGGCCATGGCGAAACGGCACCGGCGCTCCGCACGCCGCAAGGCACCCTTCGCGGTGTCGTTAAATGGTACGATTCAAAGGCCGGCAAGGGCGTCTTGCGTCTGACCGGCGTATCGGGCGACGTCGCGATCGACCCCGCCGTATTGACCCGCACAGGCATTAAGCGGCTCTATAAAGACCAGGAAATCGAGGCCGTCGTCGAAGACAAGGCAGGCCGTGTACAGCTCGTCAGCTTGGCACTACCGGGCCGTCAGCCCCAACAGCCTAACGCCAAATCAGCAGAGGATGATATTCCGGCAATCTTGCGTCGGAAACGTCAGGTACTGGTCGAAGTCAAACGAGATGGTGGCCGCAAGCGCGCGGCACGAGCCGAAGCCGAGCAATTGCTCGGCGGCAGCGGCACGATCAAGATGCCTCGTCGTCTGACGCCCTAAAAGCCTGAATGTCCGGCTGCATATTGCTTAAAAATCCGTGGTTAGACGGGATCGGTCGGACGCAGGCTTCGATGAATTCTTCGACGTTGTTATAGCGCCTGCGATTATTTTGCATGTTCAAAGCGGAGAATTCTCTTGAAATTTGCTCGCCTGAACACGACAAATATCGCTATAGCCGTTTTCTTTTGACACTGCAAACGAACGGCCCTTTTACGTCACGTTAAATAAGGTAATAAAAATGTCTGACCACTCGACGCAACCATCTCACAGCCATATTCTACGGCTCGTAACCGATGTGATTTCAAACTATCTGAAAAAAAACCCGGTTCCGGCCTCAGAACTTCCGGCTGTCATTAACTCGGTGTATGCAGCGCTAAGCGGCCCGCAAGCGTCGCCCGCGCCGGCACCAGAGCTGCGTCCCGAACCGGCTGTGGCGGTCAAGCGCTCGATCACGCCCGACTATATTATCTGCCTGGAAGACGGCAAGAAGCTTAAGATGCTGAAGCGGCATCTGGCAACGGCCTATGGTCTGACCCCGGACGAGTATCGTCAGCGCTGGAATCTCGCCGCTGATTATCCGATGGTTGCGCCGAACTATGCCGCCCAGCGCTCAACCCTGGCCAAGCAGATCGGCCTTGGCTCACGCTCGCGCACGGCCCCGCCGCCGAAGCCGGTGCGTCGCGGTCGCAAAGCCGCAAGCGCTTAGATTACTAAGCTATTGGTTATGTAGTTGTATCTCCCTCTCCGCCCTAAAGGGCAGAGGGGAGATATTTTCTTCTACCCCCGCTCCAGTAAGTCTGCGATAACGGATTCTTCCTGCTCCGCCATTACACTGCATGCGAGCGCTTTGGCGTGGTCCAACGTTAAGCTCCGCAGCTTTTGCTTGACCCGCGGTAGGCTGGCCGAGGCCATAGACAAGGTCCGAATGCCGAGACCAAGCAACAGCGCCGTATAGCGGGCATCGCCCGCCAGTTCTCCGCACAGGCTGACCGGGATTCCTGCACGATCCGCCGCGTCCACGGTAAATTGAATGAGCCGCAGCACAGCGGGGTGTAGTGGATTATAGAGATCGGCAACCTGATCATCGCCGCGATCAATGGCCAGCGTATATTGCGTAAGATCGTTGGTGCCGATGGCAAAGAAGTCGCTTTCGGCGGCAAACGCATCAGCCGCGAGGGCCGCGGCCGGTACCTCTATCATAATGCCCAGTGGCGGCAGGTTTTGCGGTACGGCTACACCAGCAAGCCGCAGCCGCTCGGCAACCGCCTGCAAAATCGCCTTGGTTTCACGCAGCTGGCCTAGCGTCGAGATCATCGGCAGCAAAATGCGCACCGGCCCTTCAACGGCCGCACGCAGAATGGCCGCAAGCTGAACCTCCAGGAACGAACGGTGCTTCAGGCTGAAGCGAATCGCGCGCAGGCCCAGGGCCGGGTTGGCACTGTCGGTCGGACTGCCGTGGAGCGAGAAGGCCAGCTTGTCGCCGCCGATATCCAGCGTGCGGATCGTCACCGGGCGACCCTGCATCCCGCGCACCAGCGCAACCAGTTTATCCACCTGTTCATTCTCGTCAGGCGGCTCGTCCCGGTTCATGAATAGGAATTCGGTCCGGACCAGACCGATCCCCTCGGCACCGGCCTCCAATGCCGGCGCCAATTCACGCGGCAATTCCAGATTGGCCTGGAGCGTGATCGCGACCCCGTCCTCAGTTACTGACGGCAATTGGCCGATCAGCTTCAGCTGACGTTGTTCGCGCGCGATGGAATCTTGCTGCGCCTCGTACTGGCCGAGGGTCGCAGGGCAAGGATTGATCGTCACCGTGCCGGCGAAGCCATTGACCAGCACCTGATCGCCTTCGCAGACCCCTTGCAGCAGCCCGACACAGCCCAGCACCGCCGGAATACCAAGCGCGCGGGCGGTGATGGCCGTATGGCTGTCGGCGCCACCCAGCGTCGTGGCAAAGGCCACGATACTCGCAGGATCGATCAGCGCGGTATCGGCCGGGGTCAATTCCTCGGCCAGTAACACTGTACCGTGCGGTACTTTACCGATCGAGACGAACGGCGTCTGCGTCAGATTACGGATTAAGCGGCTGCCGACCACCCGGACATCTTCGGCGCGCGCCGCGAGATAAGCGTCATCCATCACCGAAAAGCTTTCGGCGAGTGCAGTGATTTCCGCCCAAACCGCCGATTCCGCATTAACCAGCTGGTCTCGCACCCGCGCCAGCACGCCACGCACGAGACGCGACTGGGTCAGCATGGCGAGATGCGCATCCAGCAGATAGCCGATATCCTCGGCGGCCGGCCCATGCAGTGATGCGGACTTATCCTTGAGCTTAGCGAGCTGATGGCGCGAGACCGACAGGGCGGCTTCGAAGCGCTCGATTTCCGCCGGGATCTCCTCGGGCTGCAGCGTGTAGGACGGAATCGACAGCGTTACCGGATCGCTGATATGGGCAATCCCGATGGCGAGCCCTGGCGCTACCCCCAGACCATGGAGGACCCGTTCGGCCCGCGCGGTATCGCGCGCCTCGCCGGAGGCGCCGGTCGGTTCGGGTTGAGTCCCGTCACTCCTCATCGAACCCGTCCGCCACGAGGCCAGCGACCGCATCGGCCGCCTCGGTGGCGTCACGCCCGGTTGCCCGGATCTCGATCGTCGTCCCCGGCGCAGCGGCGAGCATCATTAGCCCCATGATCGAGCGGCCGCTGACCACACTGCCATTCTTGGCCACTTTTATATCGGATTCGAACTGGCTGGCGAGTTTGACCAGCTTCGCCGCCGCACGCGCGTGCAAACCGCGTTTGTTGCAGACCGTCGCCATCCGGCGCACCGGCGATTCATGGTCGGTCGCGAAACTATCCATTTTACAGCACGATGAGATTAGGTTGAGGCGACATATTGGAAGGAATATCCCCTCTCTGCCCTTCTGGGCGGATAGGGAGAAATGAGCCAATGACCGGATCTAATCTCATGGCGCTCTAGCCCCGCGCATCGGATAGAAGTTGCGACGCCACATTGATATATTTGCGTCCCGCCTCCTGCGCCCCGGTGACCGCAGCGCTCAGCGAATCGGATTGGCGCAGGCTGGCCAGCTTGATCAGCATCGGCAGGTTGATGCCGGCAATCACCTCGATTTTGGCGCGTTCCATGAAGGAGATGGCCAAATTCGACGGGGTTCCGCCAAACATGTCGGTCAGGATCACCACGCCGCTGCCGTTATCGACACGGGCGATCGCCTCTCTGATATCCTGTCGCCGCTGCTCCATATCGTCATCGGGTCCGATACAGATCGGCTCGACCAGCGTTTGTTTGCCGACCACATGCTCAAGCGCCGCAATGAACTCGGCTGCCAATCGGCCATGGGTCACCAGAACCATTCCAATCATTGCGCTATCCTCAAGATGCTTCACCCATAGAGCTTAAGGCGCGTTCAGGTTCGCCCGCATAGGCCGCAATCGGACGGTCAACATCCCGATGCAACAGGGATACGGCCCGCCCACCGTGCCGCAGCCAGGCCGAGAGTTGTTCGGCGGTATAAACCGATCGATGCCGACCGCCGGTACAGCCGATCGCGATCGTGAGATAGGATTTGCCCTCACCATCATAGCGCGGCAGCAGCACGCGCAGCAGCCCGGTCAGGGAGTCGAAGAAACTCCCCCAGCACGGATCTGTCGCGATAAAATTTCCGACCGCAAGGTCCAACCCTGTCAGCGGGCGCAGCACAGGATCGTAATAGGGATTTTTCAGGAACCGGACATCAAACACCAGATCCGCCTCACGCGGCAGCCCGTCGCGAAACGAAAATGACGTCACGAAGAGCTTCAACCCGGCCTGCGCATCAAGCGCGAAGCTCGCCGCGAGCAGCCGCTTCAAATCCCCGCTGCGCAGCGCCGATGTATCGATCGATACATCGGCGCGCCGACGCAGCGGCGTTACCAGGCCGCGCTCCAGCTTTATTCCGTCCATAACCGGCCGATCACCGGCCAAGGGATGCCGGCGGCGTGTCTCGGTGTAGCGGCGCGCGAGCACGTCATCATCGCAATCCATGAACAGCAGGCGACAGCGCAGCCCGTCATCGGCGATCAGTTTCTCGATCTCATCAAGCACTGCATCGACGCCGAAATCACGGGTCCGCGTATCGATGCCGACCGCGACCGGGTGGCGGCATTTGCTTCCGACCAGCCGCGGCAGCAGCGACAGCGGCAAATTATCAACCGCCTCGTACCCCAGATCTTCCAGCAATTTGAGCGCAGTCGACCTTCCGGCGCCGGACATGCCGGTCACCAGGACGATATCCGCCTTGACCGAACCAGCGGCGGCGGTGTTAGGACGAGGCAGGGTAGCGCTCTCGATCATGTCCGGTCTTTTATACCCAACCGGGTCCGGCGCGCCAGCAGCGGCGTGGGATCGAACAGCAAGAATCAGCTTGGCCGCCACCGACGCCTCGAACGCGTCAAGACGAAGCAGCGGCAAGGTCACGCCCTCGATCACGACATCCTCTGGTTCGGGCAAGCGTTCCATCGCACCGGCGCCGACCAGATCGACCACCAGGATGATCGGCACATGATCGAGATGGTCGAGCCGCCTGATCCCGATGCCGCGGAGTTCGATGCATCCGGCGATGGTCGGCGGCACCGACGCGAATAAGATATCATTCTCGACCGACAGCGCCGTTTGATCATCCGCGATCAGCACCGCTCCCGCCGCGATCAGGCGCAGCGCCACGTCAGACTTGCCAGCGCCCGATGGCCCCCGCAGCAACACGCCCTTGCCGTCGATCGCCACGGACGTTGCATGGACGAGTGTCATGCCAAGGGTAGCCGAACCACAAAGCGCGCGCCGAGGATCTTGCCGTCGCGGTCACGGCGATTCTCGGCGGTCAACTTGCCGCCATGTGCCTCGACGATCTGACGCGAGATCGACAGGCCCAACCCCGAATGCGTGCCAAATTTCTCGCCCGCCGGGCGCTCGCTGTAAAATCGATCGAAGATCGCCGTCAGCTTGCCGTCCGGGATACCAGGCCCTTCATCGTCGATCAGGACGATGACATCACCGTCGCGCACCCGCATCCCGATAATGATACGGCCATCGGGCGGGCTGAACGAAATCGCGTTGGCGATCAAATTCTGGAAGACCTGAACCAGCCGCGTTTCCTTGCCGAGCACCATGAGATCGAGCGGTTCGGCCATTTGGGGCGCCTCACGGAACTCAAGGGTCGGCGCGTCGCCCTCGCGCGTCGCTTCGCGCACCTGGACCAGCGTCACCAGCATCCGCGCAATCGGCACCGGCGCGCGCTCCAGCCGGCTCATCTCGGCATCAAGACGCGAGGCATCGGAAATATCGCTGATCAGCCGATCGAGCCGCTGCACATCATCCAGAATGATCGCCATGAGCCGGCGCTGCTGGTCCGGATCCTTGACTCGCGCCGCGGTCTCGACCGCGCTGCGCAGCGAACTTAGCGGATTCTTGATTTCATGCGCGACGTCGGCAGCAAAGCGTTCGATCGCATCCATACGACGCCAGATCGCCTGGGTCATATCGGTCAGCGCGACCGACAATTCGCCGATCTCGTCGCGGCGTCGACCGAAATCCGGGATCGCGACCTGACGCCCATCGCCGCGCCTGACATCCCGCGCTGCCTGGGCCAAGCGCCGGACCGGCCGCGCGATGGTTCCGGCGAGGTAGAATGACAGCAATACGGTAAAGGCAAGATCAAACAGGAACAGGCGCAGAATATCCGCGCGGACCGCATTCACTTGCCGTTCGAGATCGGCCGAGCCGACCGAGATCAGCAGCGCGCCCAGCACCTCCTTGTAATGGCGCACCGGGACACCGACCGAGAGGATCAAGCCTCCGCCTATCGGATCAGACCGGACCATGGATACAACCTTGCCATCAAGCGCCTGCCCCACTTCCGGATAATCACCGGCTTTCTCGGTCGCCCGCTCGCTATAGGACTGATAATGATTGCGCGCCCGCAACAGATTCGAGAATTTATCGCTCATCCACCGCCATGGGCTCGGCGGCGCTTCGGGCGGCGGCAAGGGCTGAAACTGGATGCCCCCGGACAGGACCCGGCTATCGGCCACGATTGAGCCGTCCGTCATGAACAGGCGCGCGCGGAACTGGCTCGGCTCAACCATACGCCGCATCATGCCCTGAGCCAGCGACGGCATCAGTTCGACGACAGGGCCGTCCTCACCGACATATTGCGTCACGGCAGCTTCACCCAGCGCCTCGGCGAAGGTGTCGCCCTGGGACGCCAGGGCTTTGAGCTTGGTATCGATCAGCCCGTCTTCATAGCGGTCGAGATAGAGCATCCCGCCGCCCAGAAAAGCGACCGCCAGGACATTCACGAACAGCACCCGGCGCGTCAGCGAGAAGCGGCCGAAAGGCTGGCGCTGCTGCCAGCTGATTCGGCCAAATCGATCCCGGATTCCGCGCCGGCGCAGCGGAACCGGTTCGGCGATTGCCCCGTCCGTCTCAGACCTCCTTGTAACGATAGCCGACGCCATAGAGCGTTTCGATATGCGAGAATTCCGGATCGACGACTTTGAATTTCTTGCGCAGCCGCTTGATATGGCTATCGATCGTCCGGTCATCGACGAAAATATGTTCGCCATAAGCCGCGTCCATCAACTGATCGCGGTTCTTCACGTGCCCCGGACGCAGCGCCAGCGATTTCAGCAGCAGAAACTCGGTCACCGTCAGCTCGACATGCTTGCCCCGCCAAATGGTAAGGTGGCGTGACGGATCCAACAGCAAGTCGCCGCGGCGAATTGCCCCTTCCTCGTCGGTCGGCTTTTCCTTGATCAGCTCGGCGCGCCGCAGCAGCGTGCGAATGCGCTCGATCAGCAGGCGTTGCGAAAACGGCTTGGTGATATAATCATCGGCGCCCATCCTGAGACCGAGCACCTCGTCGATCTCATCATCCTTCGAGGTCAGGAAGATGACCGGCAGGCTGCCCTGCCGCCGCAATTGGCCAAGCAATTCCATGCCATCCATGCGCGGCATCTTGATGTCGAGGATCGCGAGATCGACCGGCTTGGCCTGCAAACCGCGCAGCGCCTCCGCCCCATCATTATAGCAATGAACCTCGAACCCTTCGGCCTCAAGCGTCATCGAGACCGACGCCAGAATATTGCGGTCATCATCGACCAGCGCGATTTTATTCGTCAACGGCCTCGCCTCCTTGCCCCAAGCGACCCTGTGAAGCACCTGCCCAATTAGCACCCGAAGCAGTCGTGAAATTCCTAACAGATAAGCGCATCGATGCCAAATGACGTCAGGCGGCTGGTTTCATTAGAGTGATGACCTTGCCGTTGCGATTCACGGCGGAGAATGTCAGTTTCGACTCACACATACGGTGCCGCCCGGTAGTGCAAGCCTGTCGGCATGAAACGGGAGTGAAACAGCGTGCAGCAATATCGTCAGGGACAGGGCATTGTCAGCCTGGGTCACGGCCTGGCCCATCTGGGCCGTATCCATCGCAATTTGACCGTCCCGGAACTTTATGAGCAGGCGATTCGGAACGGCGAGGGCCAGATCGTGGCGGGCGGCCCGTTCCTAGCGCTCACCGGTCAACATACCGGCCGATCCCCCAAAGACAAATTCATCGTTCGCGATCATTCGACGGAATCAACCGTCGATTGGGGCGGCTTTAACAACCCGGTTACGCCTGAAATCTTCGATATGGTGCATCAGCGGATGCTGGCCTATCTGCAAGGGCGCGACGTCTATGTGGCTGATCTCTTTGCCGGCGCCGATCCGGCCTATCGGCTTCCGGTGCGGGTGGTGACCGAACAGGCCTGGCACACGCTGTTCGCCCGCAATATGTTCATCCGGCCCCGTCCCGAAGAGCTGGACGGATTCCAGCCGCAAATGACCATCCTTCAGGCGCCGGGCCTTGCCGCACTGCCGGAATTTGACGGGTTGCGTAGTGAGACTTTCATCCTGGTCAATTTCTCCAAGCGGCTGGTTCTGATCGGCGGTACGGCCTATGCCGGCGAGATCAAGAAATCCGTGTTCGGCTATCTGAATTATCTGCTGCCGGAGCGCGGCGTGCTGCCGATGCATTGCTCGGCCAATATCGGCCCGGACGGCAGATCGGCGATCTTTTTCGGCCTGTCCGGCACCGGCAAGACCACGCTGTCGGCCGATGCGTCACGCACGCTGGTCGGCGATGATGAGCATGGCTGGTCGGATCGCGGCATCTTCAATTTCGAAGGCGGCTGCTATGCCAAGGTGATCAAGCTGTCGCGCACCGCGGAGCCGGAAATCTGGGACACGACGCGGCGCTTCGGCACCGTGCTGGAAAATGTCGTGCTGCGCGGTGATCGCACGCCCGATCTTGATGATGGCAGCCTGACCGAGAATACGCGCGCATGCTATCCACTTGACTTCATTGATAATGCCAGCGAAACCGGGCTCGCCGATCATCCCGACACGGTGATCATGCTGACCGCCGATGCGTTCGGTGTGCTGCCGCCGATCAGCCGGCTATCGCCCGAGCAGGCGATGTATCATTTCCTGTCGGGCTACACCGCCAAGATCGCCGGCACCGAAAAAGGCCTGGGCGCCGAGCCGCAGGCCACCTTCTCGACCTGCTTTGGCGCGCCCTTCATGTCGCGGCATCCATCGGTCTATGCCGAGATGCTGCGCGAGCGGATTGCCCGGCATAAATCCACGGTCTGGCTGGTCAATACCGGCTGGTCGGGCGGCGCCTTCGGGGTCGGATCGCGGATCTCGATCGCCTATACCCGCGCCATGGTGCGCGCTGCTCTCAGCGGCAGCCTGTCGGAGGTCGCGTTACGGAAGGAGAGTCATTTCGGTCTGCATATCCCGGAATATTGCCCGGATGTGCCGGCGGATGTGCTCAATGCGCGCGAGGCTTGGTCGCGCCCCGAAGAATATGATCAGGCGGCGCGCAGCGTCGCGAAGCGATTCGAGACCAATTTCCAGCAATTCGAAGCCAATGTCGGGCAAGATGTTCGAGCCGCCGGCATCCATGCCGCGGCGTAACGGATAGTGACCAACCAACCGGCGTGGCGCTCTTAATGAACAGCAGCACATTGCGTCTTTTGACCGTTATCGCCTGCATCATCGGCTGGGTTGCTCTGGCGACGTCGGCGGATGCGGCTGAGCCGATCGAAGGGCGCTTTGCGCTCGCCGGTGCAGAGCCCGGCGTTGCCGGTGCCCTGGTGGTCACCCCCCAAGGCAGCGCGCTCGACGTCAAGCTCGACGTCATGCTGCATCGACCGGCCGAGAAGAATGCCCTGAAGCGCTATGAAACGATCGATGGCAATCAGATGCGGATCCTGGTTCTCAGCGACGATCTGGGGCTGTTCTTTGACCGGCCGGTGCCGCATGTGATCGATGGCCATGGTCAGGCCTGGGTTCGCTTCCCCGGTCCGGGCCTCTACCACATCTATGTCGATGCCGTACCCCACACCCTGACCCGCCAGGTCGTGCGATTCGATGTCACGCTAGACCCGGCCGGCAGTGTAGAGCCGCGCGAATTACCCGGACCGGTGACAAAGGCAGAAACCGGCCCCTATACGCTGCGGTTCGACACGCTCGATCTGACGGCGCAGCAAGCCGCGACTATCAGGCTGCATATTGCGGAAAACGACAAGCCCGCCAAGGATTTGCGCCCGTGTCACGGCCGGCCGGCTCATGCCACGATAATTTCCGCCACAGATCTCCGCTTCATCCCGGTCGATATCAGCGCCGGCAAGGCAACAACCCCCGCCGCCATCGACCCGGATATCAGCTTCGCGGCAACCCTGCCCGCACCCGGCGCCTATCGCCTCTTCGTCGAATTTGCCGGCGGCCGCCTCAGCTACACCAGCCAATTCGTCGCTATCGCCAAATAAAAACTGCCGCCGAAGCCTATCCCTCGGCGGCAGTCACATTCACCGAACAGCGAGCTTTGGCGCCCGCATCGCTCGACATATCAGGCGTCAGCCGAGGCAACCCTCAAAAACGCCCTCGATCCCGAACGCGGCCACCGCCGCCGGCAGTTCTTGTGACGTTGACACAGGATCACCTCCTTTCAATGATTGACGAACGAGTTGAGGCTACGCCGCGATGCGGCCGAAACGCAAGATAAGAAGCGCGCGGATCATCGAAAAATCGGACGCTGTTCGTGTAACCCACGGACCGGCTGCATCGCGGTGGCGCGACAGCAACCGGATTCCTCATAGCCACCCCATCGCCCGCGCCTCGAACACGGCCTCGCCCTTGGTTCGTACTTCCAGCGCCTGATATATCTTCTTTGCATGCGAACGGACGGTATTCACGGAAATCCCCAATATTTCCGCGACTTCACTATGGACGAAACCCTTTGCGATCAGTCGTAGAACTTCCAATTCCCGCTTTGTAATCTTCGG
>Ga0116229_10010842_pt1 | contig 13581 bp, 4 predicted proteins | sample S1TSphgellanicum_3_FD_87313 | JGI IMG/M metagenome (GOLD analysis project Ga0116229, IMG submission 87313) | Host-associated microbial communities from peat moss isolated from Minnesota, USA - S1T2_Fc - Sphagnum magellanicum MG | ecosystem: Host-associated > Plants > Peat moss > Unclassified...
ACAAAAATGAATTGAACCACCAACCACCTTAATCATACAACAAGGTCTTTATTATTAAACCACACCATCATGTGATGATATGATAGGGCATTCAATTGTATATAAACATTAAATAGAATTTTTGTGTGCATTAAAAACTTGAAAAGTAATATTTTTAAAAAAAATCCAAGTATAAGTTCAAGTCAAGGTTGTCACAATGTCCACACGATTCTTAGGAAGTAACGCGTTTGTTTGGACACTAACATAGCCTTTCATCACATCAGAATAGGTTTAACTTCAATTAATTTACAATCAACCTAGGTCAAAGCAAGGTCAAGTTCCCCAGGGGATAATTAAAGGTGATTGAAAATCACATCATTCAATTGTCATGAACCCTATGGTGATCGAAAAATTTCTTATTAGTGATTGAAAAAAAAATTGGGTTGCGGCAAAACAATTTTCAAGTAATGATCAAAAGTTTTTTCGATAACAAATTAAAAATTTCAATCACTAGTTCAACGATGCAAATTGAACCATCATCCATTGGACAATTGGCAATTTTTGAGCAACGATAAAAACTTTTCTAAACAATGCTTGCCAAATTTTTCATCACCTAGGCTAGTGACCAAAAATAGGTGACCCAATTTTTTGGGACTACCATACAACATTCCGTGCAACAACCAATTTTTTTCAAGAACGACCGGAATTTTTCAATTATTGTATGAATGGTGGAAATTGAATCACTCTAGAGTAGACGATTAAATTTTTTTAAGCAATGCCCAAAAATTATTCGGGCAATGACTAACATGTTTCAAACAAAAAATGCAAAATTTCAATTACCCAATTTGGAAACTAAATTTTTTTGGTTGCCCATTGTGGTGACCAAAGTTGGCAATTGCAAACTTTTTGTCACCTAGTTTAATGATGCCAAAATTGGGTGAATGAAAATTTTTGACTGCTAGAATCAATTTAACCAAAACAATTTGGTTGCCAAAAGAAATGGTTAATGTCCATCCTAAAAAATGAAACTAACACAATTAAATGAATAGCAATGTGACAATGAATGCAATTTGAACATGTTACGTCAATTTTGACAACCTTAATTCGAGTGTAATGTCTTTATCGATGCTTAATATTCAATTTTTTAATATTTAAATTTCATTTGTCAAAAGATCAATTTTAAAATTTTAAATATTTTGACACATGGGCCAAAATTTTGAAAATAATATTTTTATTTTATCTTACTTGATATCATAATTGCATATAATTGAGTATGTTACCATTAATTTCAAATGTCAATTAATTTGGAATTTTTTTTTAATTTCAATTTTTTTAATATTAAATTTTGTAAAATTTGAATTTCATAATGAAATTAATTTCACATTTGAACATATTTAAATGAATTATTACACCATTCCACATGACTTTAATTTCATAACTATGTTGAATTTTTAAATGTCATTTGTTTCTTAATGTAACTTTTATGTCTGTGTGATACTAAAACAAAATTTAATTAATAAATGATAATTAGTAATACATTTAATTTAATATTCAAATGACATGTGGCATGTGGCATGTAAAGTAATAATAATGACAATTTTCAATTTAATGTGACACATAAAAATCCACATCATATATGTGCATGACATTTTTTTGGTTGTTATAATTAAATTAGTTGAAGTTAATCAAACGAAATATGTGCCATGTAAGCATTAAATAGTCCGTATGAACTTGACAACATTTGTCCAAATAATCTAAACAAGGGTTGTACAAATCCCCATACACAACCTATGAATTTTGTCAGATCCATAGATTATGCATGTGGCCCTTATTTAACTTTTTCAACCGAAATTCAGTCGCATGCTAGATTTGGGTCCTTTTAGCTATGGCCCCTAGGTGAGAATGAGCTCAAAGGAACCAAAATTGATGTCAAAACATTAACTTTTCTACAATTTCATCTATGTCCATGTGGTGCCACTTTGATGGCATGTGAATCATGGAAAGTTGTGTTTATTGAATAATATGGATATTGAAAACTCTAAAATGAATCAAACAAAATTCCAAAATCAAAGTTTGGTTTGAATAAAAGATGTTTGACAATTTCATTCAATGACACAACTTTCATAAAGGGCCCCTTAATTTTCATAATACAATTTATTTCAGCTTCAATTTTTTTATAATAATAGGGTATTATTAAACACATCTAAAAAGCACTCAAATTTTCATATTTTTTTATTTTTGTGTTTATCAAAAATTAAGGTTTAAAAAAGTTCATGAGTTCTTTTTAACATGTAAATGTGATGCAATGTATATGTCGTTTTAAAAAAACTTGTAGCTTGTAATATAAAAAATTAAACTTGAAAGTGTTAACATGTTTTGGTATGATTTGAAATTATGACAAATTTTCAAGACAAAATAGAAAATTTTGGCAAAATTTGTGCACTTTCAAAAATGCTTATTTCTCCAAATTTGATTGTAAATATTGGGGCAACTATAAATACAATATATAAATAGTTTCAAAACATTTTATTTGAAAATTCCTCTTTAAGAAAACATGTTTTTTGGGAAAAAGGACCCCAAAAAGCAAAATAGTCTTAAATGCAAAGTAAACACATTAGCTTTTTATATGCGTTTGGACCCCCCTATCTAACTTATGGTCAAAATTTGGTCACAAGTTGGATATATGTCCTTTTTGCTATGGGTTTTTTTTGCTACAACCCTTATCCAAATTGCACCAAAATTTGATCACAAGCTAGACTTGGGTTCTTTTGGCATGGCCATTATCCAAATTGCACTAAAATTCAGTCACAAGCTAGACTTGGGTCCTTTTGGTGACAACCCTTGTCCAGTTTAGGATTGGAATTTGATCACATGATGAAATAAGTCCTCTAGGGATCATTGGAATTTTGGTCATAATTTGGTCAATGGGTCTTTTAAAAATCACATAAATTTTAATTGCACCTTGGACCTTGGTCCTTTAGCCATAGCCCTTGTCCAATTAACAATCAAAATTTGGTCATATTTTGGACCTATGTCTTTTTTGGCTAATGCCTTTGGCTAGCATCTGATGCGCCCAAAACTTGGTCATAGGCTAATGGACCTATGCCAAGTTGTCCAAATTGTGAAAGAATTTTGGTTGCATGTTGGACTTTCATATTTTTGATTGGGACCCCTATTTTATTTATGGTTAAATTTGCAACCCCTAGCATTTTGTGAAACAGATGCAAGTTTTTTGTGTTGGTGCAATGAAAGTGGCAAGGTGCAAAACCAAAAGCATAATAAACTAGATTATAAGAAAATTTGAGGTGCTTAGAAGAGAATAAAATTGGACATAGAAAAAGGTTGGCAATTGGTGTGCATAATTCATTATAAAGTAATGAATTTAGACACAAATGAAAATTTCCAATTCTTTTTAATTTTTCATATAGAAAGATGGAAATTGATGATAGGAAAAAATGAAAACCAATTCAACAAAAAAGTTGGGCATATGGAAAAATGATCTGTATAACCATACAACGTGGATAGTGGTGATTAAATAACCCTAAACTCATCTAGGTGCAACCTTAATCTGAATCTTATTTCTAATGTCCAATGATCATTCATTTTTATTGCCCCTACTACTACCTTCCCCCCATTGCATAACTAATCTTTGTGAAGCATTACAAGTTGTGGTTTCAAAAAATTTGGTTAAAATCTTTTATGAATCATTGAACGACATTAACCCTTGGAAGAGCTGGAACATATGTAGGGCAATGTAGTTGAATAAACAATTTCATGTCGCCTTGTACAAGGGTTGATCATGGAATTGGAAGTCCTTTTTAATTCAATCACACAAAACCTTGAGCAATTCTTCCATATTGAAAATATTCCTATAAACCTCCCTTTGTGAGTTGAACCAATTGCCATTGAGATGCATTTTGATCCCAATATTACTCTTGCACCTGATCCCAACATCCCTTTGCCATTTAACAAAAAAATTCTTGACATGAATCGTAATGACCACAATGAGGTCTTTTCCAAAGTTGACAAAGGTCACTACAAAATCTAACACGCACAAAATGTTGCCATTCCATACAAGGTCAATCCCCACTTCCTTTCATAGGTGAGTACATTTTCAATATCATTAAAAGAAATTTGAAAATAAACAACCTCAATTTTAGTTGCAAAAGACAAAATTTTGATCATAATCGACACATGCAACTACAAACCTTGTAGTTGCCTTAAACAAGTGGCAAAAAAAGCTAGTCACAAAAAACTGCATGTGACATGTACAATCACACTAATAGTCACATATTGTTTACAATTACAAGGATTTTTCATCCATAGACTAATCGTAGGACTATGTGACAAAACATACGACTACATAAAATATTAGGCAACATTAAAAGAAAAAAAAAAGTTTAAATGATTTAGTATAATATTTTAAAATCACATTCATTAAATAAATTATCTATAATTATAGAAATAATGTTATATAATAATTCATATTATTGATAGTTTTATAATTTTTTATTTTATGAATTTTTGACATGTGTCACTACTTAAGTTAAGCTAAAGACACTACTACAAATCATGGATTTTTAAAAGGTTCAAATTGACTAACTTGTCAGTTTTGACTAATGGACAAGTGCATTTGACTAAAGGCTAGGGGTTTGAATGACACATGTATGTGTTGACTAATCAACTTGACTATATTGGTTTATTTGACTACATACACATACTCAAATTGTACAACTTTAATCAGAATGACTAATGGTCTTTAATCAAGTTGAATATTTAATCAAAATAATCAAGGATCCTTAGTCAAATACAACATGGTTTACTACCCTATATATCTACTTCCTATTTATTTATTTAACTAGTTATTTACCTACCTACCTATCTACTTATACCTTCTTATTTATCTATTTATATATTTACATACCTACCCACCTACCTAAATATTATCTACTTATTTATCCAATCACTTATCTACCTAATTTTAACCATTACATGTATCCATTCGATTTAATCACTATGTTTAACCATTAGATTTGACCATTAAATTTACCGAAAAATTTACCAAGTTTTAGCCATTACTCTTAATTAAATTTTAATCATTATGTTTAACCACTATATTTGACATTAAATTTGGCCATTATTTTAAGTCATGAAGTTTAACCATTAAGTTTAACCATTATTTTAGGTCACAAAGTTTAGCCATTAATTTTAACCATTATTTTAAGTCATTAAATTTAACCACTAAGTTTCGCCATTACTTTAAGTCACTAAGTTTAACCATTAGGTTTATCCATTACTTTAGGTCATTAATTTTAACCATTAGGTTTAGCCATTATTTTAAGTCACTAAATTTAACCATTATTTTAAGTCATTAGGTTTAATCATTATGTTTAGCCATTAATTTAAGTCATTATGTTTAGTCATTATGTTTAGCCATTACTTTAAGTCATTAAATTTAGTCATTAGGTTTAGCCATTATATTTAACCATTAATTTTAAATCATTAAATTTAGCGAAAGACACTATGTTTAGCCATTATGTTTAAAAATTATTTTAAATCATTAAGTTTAAACATTAGGTTTAGCCATTATATTTAGTCATTACTTTAAATCACTAAGTTTAATTGTTATGTTTAACCATTAATTTTAAGTCACTATGTTTAGCCATTATGTTTAGTTATTACCTTAAGTCACTAAGTTTAACCATTATGTTAAACCATTATATTAAATCATTAAATTTAACCATTAGTTTTAAATCACTTGGTTTAACCATTATGTTTAGTCGTTATATTAAATCATTAAGTTTATCCATTAATTCTTAATCACTTGGTTTAGCCATTATGTTTACTTATTATTTTAAATCATTGAGTTTAGCCACTAGGTTTAGCCATTATTTTAAGTCAATAAATTTAACCATTAAATTTACCCATTACTTTAAATCATTAAGTTTACTCATAAAGTTTAACCATTATTTTAAGTCATTAAGTTTAGATCTTAGGTTTAACCATTAATTATCACCTGAATTTTGTCATTATGTTTACTGATGTGAAATAAACATATGAAATTAAAAACTTGATAAAAGTTGAACACCTTTAATGGTGTAAATTCATTGGTATGGACTTAGTTTATCATTGTGAAAATTTAGGGTTCAATTCCTTATAGTTGCAACTTATGAACATGTTTAAAAAGTTAAGGTAAATAAATTATATTACAGCTCAATGAAGTTAGATTAGGTTAGGTCAGGTTGGTTAGGTTAAGTTAGGCTAGGTTAGCACCTACCTATTTAGTGCTTTTTTTTTAACCTACTTATACCTATTTACTATCGACCTACCTACCTACTTACATTTTTTTTATAATAATAAATTAAAAAATGATTTTAATTTAAATATAAAATTGACCCAATCAAATGGTCCACTATCTATCAATGAAATTGTCAATTAATTTGTCAATCACTTTGCTAGTCAAAATGACAAGGTATAATTAGTCAAAAAGGCCATCGATCAAAATAGACTATTGTCGAAATTGACTTGTACAAAATGGCACTTCAATCAAGTCAATTAGTGTCACTTTTGGGTCCTTTCTGACCAACTTCGCTAATAAAAAATAACATGATTTGTAGTAATGAAACCTAATTTAGGTAGGCTAAATCAGCTCCTTATCTAAGTATCTCGGTGGGTTTAAGTACCTACACCTAAGTTAAATAACCTAACTATTTAAGGTATATATGGTCAACATACCATTGTTGACCACAATTATGTTGCTCGTGAGGTTTAATCCTTAGACCCCAAGCATGGATATCAACTACTTTGCCATCAAACCATCTCACTTAATGTAAAAATTTAGTAGGATGCATTTTATTTACCCCATACTTGATTTTAAACATTTCATAAACATCAGTTTTGATATTTCAGATCTTATTAATTTTTATCCAAATGAAAAAAATAAAAGTACTTTCAATGATGTACACAATTAAATATATTTTTCTTCTAAAAATATACATTAATTAGAATAATTTTTTTGAATTCTATTAAATTGAATTACATTTCAATGACTATTTATTGGGAAAAAAATTCAAACACATGATTTTTAAATTGAAAATATTTTACAACTAATTTTTAATAATAAATAAATGAATAATTTATCTCCCACATTTTATTTCATTTTATTAAAAAATATATACAATGTGTTTTAATATAACATAATTTTAATTAATTCACATATAATTATAAATGGATAATATATCAATCACATTTCCAAAAAATATTATTATTTTTTAAGTGTCAATTATACTATTTATGATGCATAATATAAAATTAAATAATCATCATATATAATTTATATAAATATATCATAACTCAAATATATTTAATAAAAATATAATATTTTTACTATTAATGTTAATAAACATTACAAAATACCAATAAACAATTAAACACAAATTGGTTATCAAGAAAATATTGTAATTCCAAATATGCCACATATTTTTTAATCATCAAGGTATTGTAAATGGAAATTTTATTAGGCCCTAATTGCCAAAATAACTATGACTAGTTGCAAAAGCAACAAAATTTTCATCCATCCAGGATCCATTCAATAAATTGGATGAAAAATGTGCACTTTCATTTTACTTTTCCATTCAAACAAACTATAGTTGTAAAATTAGTTCATTTGAACACTAGTTACATCTATAATCATAACCATATGGTTGGAATGGACAAGATTTCTTCTAGTGCAATATATTCTCAATGTGACAATGTGGTGGCATACAATTGCTTATGGAATGGTGTTGGAGACAACACACCATTTGCATTACACCATGAAGGGAATGAAACATTGAAGATGGTACATTTGGGCACATGTGCCATAAATGCATGCCCCTTTTGACCCATAAACATTGAGGTAGATTAAGCAAGCGGTGCCAACATATGTGAAGGCTTGTGTGGTGGATCAAAAAAACCCACTTGAACTGTGTGGGTTGGAGTAACTTATATTCCCATTCTAAGTGTACATGGTTACGCCAATCTATTTTATTGTTCATATTGCCATGTTTAGGTAGGTCTTGAAAAAACAATTTTACAATCTTTGCCCAAGATAGTTCATGAGTAGCATGGATCAAATAAATTTTTTAGCAAAAGGTTTAACGTTTCATAGTCTTGAAGCATTTCAATAAGCATAAGTGCCATATTACAAGACCTATGTAGTTCATGAACAGCATGGATCAAATAAAAATTTCACCAAAAGTTTAAAGTTTCACAGTCAAATCATTTCAACTTGAGTGCCATATTGTAAAATCTATTTAATTCATGAATAACATGAATCAAATAAGAATTTTAGCAAATGGTTTAAGGGTTCATAACCAAAGCATTTCAACAAGCAAAAGTGCCATATTACAAGGTGTGTAGTTCATGTGTAACATGGATCAAATAAAAATTTCAGCAAGTTCAGGTTTAGGTTTTCACAATCTTGAAGCATTTCAACAAGCATCCATGCTAATCGTTTGATGTTCAAAAGAAGGTGAGAAATGGTGAAGAACTTATAGTTACAATTGCGTGACCTTTGATCAAGTTCATTCCATTCGTCAAACGTAGTTTGTGTCCCAAACTGTTGAACTTACTTCACTATTGACTGAAATACGAAAGGCCGCATGAACAAGTAAAAGGTCCTATGCACCTTCCACTCTAATATGGTACTCTCTTGTGATAAAAATAATGGTCAAACACCCACACAATAGTTACAAGTTAAAACTTTATGCCATGTATTCACTGTTCGACACTATTAAGCTTTGTTCCTTAATTATCAACCAGAAAGTTCAAAAAAAAAATGATCCAAAGAAATCTTAATTAGGCTACCTATATAATTCAAGACTATTAAAAACAACTTTGAAAACATTTTGCAAGATGAAAACAACTTACCTCCAAAAGCTTGAACTTTGCCTTCCTCCAAATAAATTCTTGTGTGCACACACATGAATATTTCTAGTTTTTCAACTATTCGCAACTCATGAAGTACTCACATTGACATTTTTTTTTTGTGATGTGAGAAGAAGATCAAGCACACATGCATGCAACAACTCAATCACACTAACAATAGAACTTACACAAACTTGCGCATTTGTTGGGAGCTTGTCAAATGATAGTGATGACAAAAATGCCTAGCATAGATTAGGTCATGGATAGTTAGAAAGGTAGGTTAGGCATGTGAAGGAAAACAACATGATTTGAAATCGAACTTTTTCATCCAATCTTTGTTGTCAGGCCCCACTAGTCCAAGAGGGCCATGTGTTAGCTATGCCAAGGCCTTGTGTTTAGAAAATGACAAAGCCCCTAGCAAGGTTGGCTCCTTTTGTTGTGATTGCACCCAATGTTTTAAAATATATCACAAGGTGCACTAAAAACATGAAAAACACACAAAAAACATTTAAATTGAATCACCATTTGGGATGAGTTGATAACATTATAAGAAATTGGATTTATGATTGATTTTTGGTCACAAATGACACATGTGACTTGTTATAGTGTCTAGTTGGTTTGGAGAAATCGTGTCCAATTTCAATTGCAAAAGATAATATGTGGCACATACTCAAAAAGATAATCATATCAATATGCAACTAACTCCAACTTTTAATCCATCCAATGTGGCATGGTTCTTTGCAACTATTTTTTACAACTAAAATGTGTAGTCACATATGATAAAGAATTAGGGTGTATACAAGTGGCAAAATTTTGTCCATTGGACTAGAATAAAAAATGTTCATTCAATACACAGAAATGCATATTAGTTCATTTTGGGTTTCACTATATTTTGAATGAATTTGAAAATTTTTACCATGGTGAAACTAGTCAACCCCTTCATGAATAGCGACCACTTATTATGAATAATGAATTGTTCCATTAGTTACTAATGAAATACAAATTTACTAAATTATTTCACTTGTTCATTAATTAACTAGGCAGCATGGAAATCAATTAATTTAAATTAGTTAATATTTAATATGATTGATAATTTCATGATTTTCAACCTACGAATTATTGACACATGTCATTACTTATGCTAGATTAAAAACCTAACCTAGGTACATAAGCCAAGTAATTAACCTAAATAGGCACCTATTTTAAAAAATTACATAAAAGAATATTTGGTCAACTTTTCACTATTGAACACAAACACAACATTTGTGAGGTTTGATCCTTTGACCTTTAGGATGGAGGTAGACACCCCTACCATCAAGCAGCCACACTTATTGTAATAATATGTTACATTGCATTCTATTTATTAAATACTTCATTTTAAACATTACAAAAACATAAATTTTGTAATTTCATAGTTTATTAAGATTTTGTCCAAATGAAATGATTAAAGTTTAATTTAAAAGTTTTTTTCAATAATGCACATAATTACATTTATTTCCTTTCGAAAATGTAAAATCATTTGAACAAATTTTTTTTGAATATCACTATTCAATAACATTCAATTACTATTTTTTTGAAAAAGAAAATGTTTAATAAATGGATAAATTTTTTGATAATATAATAATATTACATATGTCAGGCTACTTTTAACTATTCTAGGGCTACTTTTCATTATTTTAATTTATTTCACCCTACATTATTTACGGCTATTTTATGGTTATTTTTAGTTATTTTTTTGCTATTGAAAGTTATTTCACCTTATGTTATTATTGGTTATTATAGGTTATATTACCATAGGCTATTTGTGTTTATTTTATTGGTGGCTATTATTTTGGTGGTTATTAATGGTTATTTTATTAGTTTTTATTAATGGTTATTGGTGGTTATTCTATTAATGGTTATTAGTAATTATTCTATTGATGGTTATTAATGGTTATTGGTGGAGCTATTTTATTATGACTCTTAATGGATATTCTATTGGTGGATATTATTGGTTATTTTAGGCTAAATTAACATGGGCTATTAATGGTTATTTTATTAATGGCTATTTTATTATACGTTATTATTGAATATTCCAGGGTATATTATCATAGGTTATTTGTAATTATTTTATTATAGGCTATTTTTAATTATTTTAAATTGTTATACTTAAGATAAAATAAATTATAATAACATAAAATAAAATGACCTTCAATAACCTAAAGTATAATTTGAAATAACATATATTAACCTAAGGTATAGACTAAGGTTAATTGAATGATTTAATTTAAATAATTTAAAATAAAAATCTTATAATAAGTTAGTTAGGATATTTTAAGATAAAATACATTTAATAATTTAAGATATAATAATTTATGATAGCCTATAATAATCTATAATAACTTAAATTATATGTTAAAATAACTAAAGTAACCTAAAATAATATAAGGTATATCATAAAGTAGCATAAGGTATTTAAAACAACAACATAAAAATAAACTTATTTATCACAATAATTTATAATAATGAATTATGTCAATTAATAGTGAAACAAAATGTTTACATAATGATATTATAATGAAATAAGTTTAAACTAATGAACTACACCCCATTTTTGTATTAGTGACTAGATCATTTACATGTGGCAATAAATAATAATTCTTATTTTTATAATAAAAATAGTATAATCATGACAACTACTTAATTTAAATTAAGTTAAATCCAGGTAAGTAACTATACTAATATAGGTTGGATTAAAATAGACAACATAACATCAACTATGCATGTAGATATATAGATAGGTAGGTAGGTAGGTAGATAAGTAATTAGGTTTAGGATATATATGTGGGTGTAGATAGGTTTAAGTAAGTAGGTAGAATCTTAGATTTATTTCATTGGTACACACCTTCTTAATTAGCTCATTTTATATGGTTCATGCATTTTGAATGTTTAAAATGAAACCATGAGTAGTCCACTCTTTCACCTAACTATATATTTGACAAAATTGAATTTTTTAACAAATGATATGGGATAAATCCTAATGAAAAAAACCACAACATTATGTAATTCTAAGGTATACAAACCTAGTATTGTACATTAAAAAAATTAAAAGAGGTTGAATCCTAACACATCGTTCCTCTGCTTTTGTTGTTGAAAAATCATTTGTAGCCTTTCACCTATCTTCCAATGATGCAAACAATACTCAATTTGGTCGAAGAATGAAGAAGATATGAGTTGTTTCATGTAAGGGGTTATTTTCTATGGTAGGTTTCATAAAATAGTTTTGGATTTCATGATTAAATTATCTTTTTGTTATTTTATTTCCTTTGGAGAAAAAGAAGTTTTGTAGATCCTTAATTGGTGCACCCAAAAGTTTTTATATCACTCAAAATGGACTAAAAATGAAGAAGATATGGGGTTTGAAACTAGAAAAGGTCTTTAAAAAATTTCAAAACAAAATATCATAGTCCTCTTCCTTATCTCCTTGTGTTTTCTTCCTTGTTCCTTTGCTTTTGATGCTTATAGAACATTTGTAGACCTCTAATTTACATTTCCAATGACATAAAAATTGTTCAATTTGGTTAAAGGATGAAAACAATATTTGAAAATGTTGTGTGTAGGCTTGTGTTGAATGTTGGGTGGTTTTATCATCACATCATTTATCTAATGCAAAAAAGCATTATAACATATAAACAATAAAATACCTACTATTTAACCTACTTACTAACTAACTAACTACTATTTATGCATATTTAATAAATTAATTACATGACCTACTTAAAATTAAATAGTAATTAATATTAAAACACTATCACATATCAACACATTAAAATGTTTATTACATATATAATCCTCTTAGGTACTACTTACTATTTGTCCTACTTATTAAATAATTTATAACCTATTACTTAGCCTACTGAATTAATTAATCAATTAACCTACTACCTAACCTATTTAATAAATAAATTGCATTGCCAAATGCACTAGAATAGTGAATTTGTTCGAGTCTAATATTCTAACAACCATCATTAGAACCAACTTTTTTTTCTTGACTTTATATATGTGACCCCTAGTTAAATTAAAATTTGAAATTGTTAATGTCATAGTTTTGGGAAATTTTCAATATCTAGAATTTGACTGAAATAAAAAAAGTCATGGTTCAAATAGGTAGCCAAAAATATAAAAGGGTGTTTAGAAAAATTTACTTTCATTTTTTCTTCTAACCAAATTTAGCTAAATCTTTTTGTGAATCAATGGCAATTTAGCTTCAACACAAAATTAATAACTTGAAACAAAGTGCATTTTCAAGTACTGTGTTAAAACCCTATCCAACTTAAATAGAAATTATAATGAATTGTTTAAATTCACGCAAAATAACTTTTAAAATTTTCAAATCACCCATCCAACAATCTCAATTAATGTCTAGAAAAAAAACATGTTCATACTTACACAAAACCATATTATGCTAGAAATTGCAAATAATGATCTATTTCCACCATTTCGACTCATTTTCTGAAAATTTCACTACCCTATTACACATCTAACACTTAGTTCATTCAACAACACTAAAGCAAAAAAATTAGACCACTAAATTTTGCAATTTCATTTGTCAACTCATATTTTTTTCAGATTTAGTCACATGTATATTTGCAACTAGGATCTATAATTGTAATTCAAGTGAGTAAATTGCCATGTGATGTCTAATGGCCCATGAAC
>Ga0116229_10010843_pt1 | contig 13581 bp, 18 predicted proteins | sample S1TSphgellanicum_3_FD_87313 | JGI IMG/M metagenome (GOLD analysis project Ga0116229, IMG submission 87313) | Host-associated microbial communities from peat moss isolated from Minnesota, USA - S1T2_Fc - Sphagnum magellanicum MG | ecosystem: Host-associated > Plants > Peat moss > Unclassified...
CAATACCCCGAGGTCCTTTCGGTCCCGCCAGTCGTGTTCGGTCAGCTCGATCGTGGCCATCGGATTCAGGGCGCTTCGATATTGGACGTCATCCAGGAAGCCGTCGACTATGCCTCGAGCGAGTGTCCCGATTTCGCTGCACGGAAATCGCTGGTGACATCGAAGGTCATCTTTTTCGTGCTGAACGTCAGAAATGCACAGCAAATGTTGCACCGCGCCGCCGCGCTCCTGCTCGCGAACGGTTTGACGCACTCCGACATTCACAAACTTTGGCCCGGCCAAATTAAGGATTCTCCGTTGCGACGGGCAAAAAAGGATCTGAGACTTTTGAAGAAAGGGGGCGCCAGATGAGCGCACCACCCGGAAAAGAAAACGCCACCGGGCAAGGTGGCGCTCTCAAGAAAACCTACGACAAGGTGAACGTAGCACCTACGGCGCCGCAGAGCAATCTCTTTCCCGAGCCATCAGCCGCGGAAAAATGGTGTCAGGCACATGGCGTCGCCTACCGCACCGGCTCGTTCCCCGGCGAAATCGTCATCACCTGCCTGAGCTGCAAGCGCGGGCGGATGTTCATTTACCAGAAATGGGCCCTCTGTCTCGCGTGCGGGCACGTCTCGGAGTCGCTGCAGGACCTTGAGCACTTGCTCGAGTCCAGCAGACAACGAGGAAACGGAGGCCAGTCATGAGCGACCTCGCACTAACCAAAATCGAGTCGGCCTTCAGCCTGCTATCCGAGGTCAAGACTATCGAGCATGCGAAGGATGTGATCGACATTGCCGCGACTGCTGCTGCCTATGCCAAGAGGATCAAGGCGAGCCTGTCGGTTATGCGAAATGCTGCGGAGATTCAGACCAGAGCCGAGCGTTTACTTGGTCAAATGTTGGCCGACACTCCTAAGAGTAGGGGAGCAGCCGGAATAGGCACAAGTGCGGTACCCAAGGAGAACCGCACTCTGGCTGATATGGGCATCGGCAAGAAACTATCGGCCCGCAGTCAGAGCATCGCTTCAATACCTCATGAGAAATTCGAGGATGCCGTAGATAACTTGAAACGAGGGGAGGGAATCCCGACTCCAAAGCAGGTCATCAAGGTCAGTAACAACGGAACTTCCTTTGTGAGAAAGGCGCCGACCGCGAAGGTAAAGGATTCAGGAATCGTGTCCAAACTGAAGAAATTGTGGATGACAGCGACCGGTAGCGAACGGGCTGAATTTCAAGATTGGTTCCAACAGCATCGCGAGATGAGTTGGGATTTACCGGATAGAGAATCGGAGTATTCCGTCCAGGCGGATGTCAGCCTTGAGAATATGGTTAAAACGAAGCGGATCCTTGCTCTTCACCCGGAACTTGAATCTGCCCTCGACGCGGGAAAGCTGGGACTCGACCAGGCTTGGCTATATGCCGAATTGGGTTGCTGGGAATATGTTCGTGCCCGAGAGGCTGCTTGCGGTCAGGAGGTATTGCCGTGACTACACTGACCCGCCGGACGCCGAAAGCATCGGGGCCCTGGTGCTGGCAGCACAAAGGGGCTCGTCGCCTCATCAGGAGCAAACTGGATGGCGCGTCAATAACGGTGTACGTCCTGAGCGTTTACGATGCGCTCACTGAAAACGCCAGCGACAAAAAGTCTGACAGGTTTGGGACGTACCATGCGCACCTTGCCATGCTCGCGGGCTGCTCGATTCCTCAACTGAAAAGAGCGCTCAAGTTATTGGTGGAGTACAACCTTGTTGCTATCGATACGCCTAAACTTGGAGGTGCCAGCATCTATACAATCTTGGCACTACCAGACGCGGCCGGCGCGGACGGAATAATTCCAACTGACATCAAAGGTAGCTCTAACAGAACTACGGGGGTAGTTCCAATAGAACCGGGGGCAGCTCCAATAGAGCCAGAGGTAGCTCTAAATGGAAAACACGACTCCAGAGCTACTACAGAAGAATGTGTATTGAAGAATCTTTCTGAAAAGGGAAATGAAAAACCCCAAGAGGGGTCTGGGGAGACGGTTTATAAATTCTCCTGACCATCAGAAGTCAAAGCGCAACATCACCATGAAAAATACAAACCCGTCCAATGACAGGGACCTGGTGCCGATGAAATCGAAACGCCGACGGTTCAATCGCCACGCAAAGGAAGGGCTGCTTGGCCTTCAGCGCCTCAAGGACGATCTACGTTCCTTGCTTCCCTTCGTACCCCTGGACAGAGAGCCCGAATTATTCGCGCTGCTCGAGTTTCTGGACGACGTGAGCAATTTAATCTTGGACGACCAGGATCCAGACGACGAGCTCCGCCTCCGGGCCGGACTGAATTGCGTCCATTGCTTCCCTCGCTCGCTCAGGTCCGACAACGACCAGGAGGACGCCGACGAATGAAGGAGGGTCAAAGAATTCCTGCGGTGGAGGTTCCGAAGGCATCTATTCCCAAACGCAAATCAAAAAGGCGATAGCCGCCGCTCCTTCGTTTCAAAATGTAATACCCCTCGCGAAAGAAAAAACTCTCCGATTATGAAAACCCCATTGAAAAAGAAAGAAATAGCTCAAACCCTTCAGCAGGCCGCGAAGCTTTTGAACATTCCGTTATCAGAGGTGAAATTGGCCAAGAGAAGTGGTGCAAAATGCTTCCTCGCGAGCGGTCGAGTCGACGTCACTGAATTGAAGAAATATCTGCTCGAGCATCCCCCGGGCGGATCCAGTCCGGCAACGGGCGCCGTCAATCAATCGCCACCTGCGCCGGTGGACTTGTCGGGCCTCGCGGCATCGCGGGACGCGGCCATTTCAGTTGAGGAAAGGAACCTGCAGCTACTCCGGGCCGCTCAAGATCGCAACGACGCCGTGGCCGTCCAGGCGCTGACGGTCGCCTTCGAAAAAAGCCAGCGGAATCGATTGGCGTACGAGAAAAGCTTCCGCGAAGAACAGGTGCGTCGTGGCGAGCTGATTCACATCTCTACGCACAAACTGGAAGGCTTCAAAATGTGGCGCCCGATCATCGATTGCATCAGGCGCATCCCACGCAAAGCGACCCTGGAAATCGCGGGGCAAATTGGAGGCGACGAGGCATTGGTGCACAGAATCCTGGACCGAGCCGTCGAGGATGCCATCGGCGAAGCAAAGAAGATGCTGACTTTTCCTGACGAGGAGCAAAAGAAGTTGGCCCGGACGCTCCTGCTGCTGGCGATTACTGGCGAGGACCGCCGGTTCACTCCCGATACAATCAAGATCCTCGATTCCCTCCGCGCGGTCGTTGTAGCCGAATTGGCCGAACAGGGCACGGAGACGCCACCAATCGAGCCGGAAAAACCTCCAGTTGCCTCTGAGTTTTGAGGTTTTACCTCTGAAAACGTCGAAAAAACACCCTGTTTTACCTCTGAAAACGATCAAAAAAAGACACCCTCTGCATATGGGGGAAGCGAACGAACAAAATTTTATGACCCTCTCTGAATTCCGATGGCACCTCCTTTACGCCAGCAACCTGATCGATTCGCCAGCGATCCGGGCGAGCAACAAAGCGCTGGCTCAAATCCTGGCACCCAAACGCACGTCGACCCCCCGGCGGAGGAAGCGCCTCAAACATTAAGACCCTATCGATGAAATCACTATCCCAGCAATACGACCAGCTCATCGACGAATTGCAGTCGCACCAAGCAGGAATCGCGCACCAAAGCCGTGCGGTTTATCACGAATATCAGCGGGAAACCGATGCTCGAGGGGTAAAAGTAATTGCCTTCGAGGTGGAGCACAAAATCGACGAAGGGCGCCGACTCCACCAACACGCGATGCTCGTATTGCCTCAGTTAGCGCAATTCGAGGCGATGCTCGAGCATTACAAGTCCGAACCTCTTCCAATCAATCCCACCACGGCTACAGCAGAGGAGCTTGAGACGGCCACCGAACAACGGTCCGCCCTCGTTCTGGAGGTCAAGAAGTCAGTAAAAACGCTGTCCAGGATGCGCGATGACATCATTGCCCGCCGCAAGGCAATCCGACCCGAAGCGATGGTTATCGCCGAAAAACGCGACGAGCTGTCGGCGTATGAACGAACTGTTTTTGAAGAGCTTTACCTGATCGACCGACCGAACCGCGCGACGCGGGAAGCCTTCAGCACCATCCCCAACCAGGAGCTTGCCACCGTATGAGCAACCAAAATCGAAATCGTCCTTATCCCCGCGTCCAAGAGGAGGCAAATATCATCAAGGCAGCGCACCAGGGCGCACATACCGGCGCGCTGGTGGGTGGCGCAACTGCTGCGGGAACCGCGTCATTGTTTCTGAAAAAGAAGCGGTTGCTTGGCATCGCTGGATCCGGTGCTCTTGGCGCCGTCACTGGTGCGGCCGCTGGCCGGCGCATCGGAATTGACCGCGGCGCTAAGGACGTGCGCGATGCCCGTAAGGCGCTGAATCAGCAGCGCCAGCTTGAGCAGATCACCCGTACATTGGATTTCATGGAGGCCCGCGCGGAGCATCTCGGTTTCGAGAGCATCGACGGCGCGACCGCGGCGAAGCCAGTGAGCGCCATCCAACGTCGGCCAGTCGCCCGTCCGTCCGTCAGGGGTATGCGCTCAGAACCCGGCAACGGAGTCAGCGCCGAGGCTCTGTTCGCCGAAGCCCGGCAGGATATTGCTTCGCGCTGGGGCTGGGGAATCGCCTCCAGTTTGGCCGACGACGAGTTGACGGATGAACATGCCGAAGCTCTCCACAATGTCATTATGGGGAAGATCCAAAAGGCCGACGCTCCTGCAGCCGGCCTTCGTTCTGGTGAAGATTTCGAGCGTGCCTTATTGGCCCAGCACATGGGCGCCCGGGTAGTTGAGGCAATGGGACCGGCAGAGGTCCACGCGCATTATCTGGGAGCGGTTCGGAAAGGCCTGGTCGAACTCGACAACCATGACGAGACGACAGATTTCACGCTGATAAATCGCACTCGCAATGGTGAAGGCGAATTCGCGCCGGAAGGTCAGGTCACCTCTCAGTCGATTCAACGCGCGTACGCATCGAATCCGCGGGAGCGAACGACAGGCAAGACGGCATCGACCGTCGGCGCTGTTGGCGCGGCGGCGGGGCTTGCGGGAGCGATCGCGCATCTACGCGGACGGAAAGGAAAGCGCCCTCGTCTGACCGGAGGCAGCGTTCCTCAACTCGGCTTTGCCGCAAAGGATGATGGTTCGCACCCGGTTCGCGATACCCTTGCGGGAGTAGGTGCGGGTGCGCTCGGAGCGGCCGCCTTGCTCGCTCTACGCAAACGTCGTCAGCTTCGCCTGCCGACCGGCGTGCCGAAACTTCCTCCGAAGACCATCGACGTCGAAACCGAAACGATGTCGCGACGGATTCCGTTTCTGACTTCTTTCGTCATGGGGCATCCGGGTGCTTATCCGATTAAGCGCAGGGCATTGCGCGGCAAAAAGCCGCCAACGGGTATCCATCCGAGGCAGTTGGGCAAAAAGAAGCCGACGAATCTCGCTTTCCTAATCCACGATCCTGATTTCCCCATCCTGCCCATGAAGCAGCCAAAGCTCCCGCCTGGCATGCACCAGCGCGTTAAGCCTGCCCGGACCCGCAAAGAGGTGCTCGAGCGGCTGAAGGCGATCACCGCTTTGTCATCGCGGGAGTTTGGCACTGGCAATCTGGTAGGTTCACTCGCCGGTGACGCCATTGACGCGGTTGTAGGTGGCAGTCTGGCAGGCGAGACACCGGCGCAACGACGCCAGCGCCAAGCACGGCTTGCGCAACAGCAGCAGAACGTCAGCGACGATTCGGACATCGCGAACGACTCCACCGCGCAACCGCGGACGTTGGATTCTGCTTTGGACCGGCTCGCCAACATGGACTTCGCCATCGGCGACGCCATAACGCGGGGAGCGGCACGGCTTTCGCCGGAAATTGCGGCCATCGGGATCGGCGACGTCTTAGGTGAGACGGCGCATGATAAGATCAAAGCCGCCCAGGATAAGAAGAAGCGGCGCCTTACGCGTCAACGTGGCGGTGTTGAACCTCTGCCCGGAATGGGGACATCTCCCGGCGTCCAGACGAGCATGAGCGCAGTGCATGACACGCTGCTTGAATTTGACCATGGAAACGAGAGGACTGCCCGAGCTAAGCGCAACGGCACGACCGTCGCCGCGGCTGGCGCCGGCGGGATCGCGGGCGCTGTCGGCGGTTTGAAGTATGACCAGGGCAGCCCGGTCGCACACTCTGATTTGAAGCCTGGTGACCGTGTCTATCGCCGGTTCGGACCAGGTGGTTTATTCCAACACGCGGGCATCGTGGGTCAGGACGGTAAGATCACGCATCGAACGAGTGGTTCGGCGACGTATCGCGCCATAAAGCCCGATTCTTTTGCCAAGACCGGCAAGGCTCCCACTTACCGGGAGAACAATCCTGCGGACGTGTCCCGCGCCAAGGCCGCGAAGAATGCGAGCAAGGCCGCCGGTACCCGCGCGGGGAAATACTGCGTCGGCTCGAACAATTGCCAGACAGCGGTTGAACGCATCGCGAGCAAGGGCAGGCCCGTCTCGGGTCAACTCCGTCGCGCAGGTATTGGTGCTGCCATTGGTGCCGCTGGCGTCGGCTCCGTCGCTGCCATCTTGAATCGCAAAATCCGGAAGGACAAATAACATGGAAACGACCATTGCACCGACGAATAAGCCTCAGCCCGTCCAGCCCCCTGCCTTCGAGGTCACGATCAACGCGGACCTGGCCATTCCGAAGTTTTGGAACGTGGTCCAAGCGGTAATCGCCGACCAGATCGCCAAGGGGAAGTTGCACGCCATCGGCATGGGCGTTTACGGCTGCTCCGAGAAAGAGCATGCGGAACTGAAGACCGCACTCGACAAGGCGTTGTCCAGTTTTGGAACCAAGAATTTATGAAAAACTCACTTCCCCCCGCCGTGCGTCAACTCGCGAGCCGGTACCGCACGCAAGCCGATTCAACCCGGCGAAGCTCGCACGAGATGCACGATCTCCGTTCCCTGAGCCAAAGGCTCCTGCTGTCGCCGGAAGAAACGATCGAGCAGGTTGCCGCTGGAAACTTGCTGTCATTGGACAGCCGGAACGGCAAGCACCTCTTCTCCTCTCGCAGCTTGGACGTCATGCGCAACCGGGTGGTTGATTTCATCACGGGCGAGATTGTCCAGGAGATGAGAGCCCGCGGCGCCGATGAGGACCGTATCCTGTTCGCCTTGTCGCGCGCTTTTCAGAAACAACATGAGCTGAGCCGGGGCCGGCCCGACAACATCGTCGAGTTTGCCCGCACGCCGAATGACGATGACGACGACAACACGCTTCGCAACGCGGCTCTGTTGGCCGGCGGTGCGGCTGCTGGCTATGGCGCGTACCGGTATTTGAAGGGGCGCAACGGGAACAACGGAAACGCGCTCCCCGGATCCAGCCCTCAACCGCAGCTTCCTGGACCTCGCGGGCCAAAGCCCTTTGATCCTAACGGAAGCGCTGAAGGCATTGATGTCGGACGCGGCAATGGCAACCATCCCGGCGCGCCATCGACTTCCCGGGCGATCACTACCGCGTCATCGACCACGCGAAAGACAGTCGGAAATTCCATCGTCGACCCGCTTGCCGATGCTGTCGCCAGTGGCCGGAAGGCCATAGCAAGGAAGGGCTCGGCCATCTGGCAGGCCTTGCGCGGCATTCCTTTGGAGTAACCACGATGAAACTATTCTTTGAATCCGAATTCCCCTTACGCGGCATCGACGTGGAGAACGGCGTTGTCCATGGCGCGACGATTTGCACGGCTGGAATCGAGGCAAAAGGTCACGGCCTGAAAACCGATGACGTTTTGCTCCGGCAACTCCTCATATCGGCGCGAGAGAAGGGTGCCGTGCCTGTAGGCTTGGATCATAAAAGCGGAGTGAAGGGTACCGCGGGCGCTGCCACGAACTTTCGTATCTCGGGAAATAAGCTGCTGGCCGATATTCAGTTTTTCCCGACTCACTCCGACTTTCCGCTGGTCATGGACCAGTTATCGACCCTCGGGAACACGATGGGAATTTCCGCAAGTTTTACAGGCGAGGCCGATGGAGATTTTGCTCGCGCGAACGACCTACTCGGTTGTGACGTGGTCAAATGGCCGGCTGCCTGCCCGACAGGTCTCTTTTCCGCACTGGACGAAAATTCTGATAGCCCCGAAACCGAAAACGAAATGGACGATATGGAAGACATGAACAATGACGATATTGGCGAAATCCTGCACCATCTCATGGACCGCGTTGAACAGCTCGAGGACGAGAATGCCCAGCTACGCGAAGCCCTGGGCTTACAGGACGAGGACGACGGTGAGGACAATGCGACCGACCCCAACGACTCCGAGCCCGTCCTGGAGGAAACCGGAGCGCGCGGCGGCCCTAACCAGTATGGCGCGCTGAATTTGCAGACCTTCGATTTCGAGTCCGCGATCGAGGAAAATCGCCGGAGTGGGATGGATCAGCGTTCAGCGCACATAGCTGCCCTTAAGAGCTTCGCGCGTTCCAAATACCAAACGCTGAACCTCTGACCATGAACAATTTTGCCCGCACCGGAGTGGTATCCGGCATCGCTCGAGCTGCCGAGTTTGCGGAGCAAACCAGCGCAGCAACCCCAAGTTCGCTGGGGAGGTGGCTCATATATCGCGGCCGGGGCGATGCGAACACCGGCACCAGATTTAGCCCGTTAACCCGAGCGGGTTGAAAGAAAGATCCATCTGACTAAGAGGATAGTACATAAAACCAGGCCTCGCCCCCGGGCCAAATTGTTGGGTAGGGGGCACCCCTTTTTATGAGTAGACGAGCGAGAGAACGACGGAAGCCAACAGAGGTGGAGTTGACGCTGCCGTCGTCATTGGAACGTGCTTTTAGCGAGATCGAGAAACCAGCTCCACGATACGCCGATCAAAGGTCCACACAATCAACCCCTGCGAAAAGGAAGTAGATGCCCGTTACGAATACTCGTCCTCGTCCTCGCGGTAGTCTTCGCATTGGTAATCCACCGGAGTTATTTGACTTTCTATTCCTAATTCAGGCTCATCACACAGTGTTCTTTGGATCGCGTCTCCTGGATCTTCAAAGTTCGACATGTCTCTGATGGGATACCAATTCAAGAATGTCGCCCCTTGTAATCGCCCGTGTCTCCAAAGTTTGTAATGGATGTGATCCCTGAAGCTCTGCTTTATAAGCATATCAGCCGATGAAACCTTATATCCCGCAACTAAGGCTTTGCCGTCCTCCGACGCGCCAAGAACTCCTACAGGATCATGCACAAGATATAGCCGAAATCCGGCGTCTTCTTCCGCCTGACTCAGCTTGTAAATCTCTGGATTCATTGATTGATGAGATCGCAAGTCGAAGGCTCGATCTTTTTGAACTTAGGAATACGTTCTTTTGCGTCGACCAACTCTTTAGGCGATTGGAAGAAACCGAGCAACAGGTAAACTTTGACGAGGCGCAAAACACAGTCCATCGTAGTTAAGAGGGTTGAGCCCATTCCAGGCGGGCTCGCTAATCGGAGATCATATCGTGTGGATCATCATCGGCGTCTTCATCGGTTTCCTGCTATACGGCCGGAAAAGAGATTAACTCTTTACCGTCGTGCTAACCGGGCGCTGGTTTCCACTTCCCGTCACTGTCGAAATTGGGCGATTTTTGCCAGCCACACGCGTTCCAGATCATATTGAACGAATCTCTCAGCAACTCGGCCGGCTTAACTTGAAATGACTCAAGAAAAATCTCGGGTAAGTAGAGATGATTGCGGTTGATAGGAACCGCGGAATGGTTCCATCGGGCCGCTGACATTGCCATCGTGTATCCCTGCACGTTCAGAAGGGATAGTGCTATAAATACCGGTACATCGTTTCCGATTTGCTTTAGAAGCTGAAAGGCCGTCGGCAGGAAAGAATAAAGGCGTTCCTCATAAACGGCGCTTGGAATAACCCTCTCGTCCCCGTAGTCGCTGAAAATGGAATTACTCACGGTTTCGATACAGCCATTGCGTAAAACGTAAGTGTACCCTTCTGTGCTTTGTTGATTTGCACCCATGTACGAGAAGGCTCCGTCGAAATCAATGCCGGGCGAGCCGTACCCTCCGATAGGGATAAGAAACTGTCGATTGGTGCCCAGTATGGAAAGATCGGCCCGGAACGCCGGATCAAAAGAACGCAGCGGTATAAAGTGTAAAACAACTCGAGGTGGGCGTTTTAGTCGGCATGGCCCTTCATCGGCGAGAATCTGCGCGATGCGATCCATACGCCATCTGCGAACCTTATCCAAAGCAGTATCCGCGAGAGTGAATGCGCTTTTAATTTCCGTCCGGTCCATGGGTACTTTTCCTGCAGCGCTTCGGGCGTAGAATCTATTTTCGCCTCCGAACGTGATAAAATGAGGGCCCGCGTAGGTTTTGGGAATCCGCATAACCAGGACTGAACCGCCATCACAAGTTACCTCGTGGAATTCGATACCCGGGATTTTGGGCTCGATGCCACTTCGCATAAGCTGATCAAGACGTAATTGGACCTGGTCAAAGTTGAAGTCTATCAGCGGTGTGATCTCCATCGGTACGCCATCGACAGCTCTCATCCCATAAATTAAATCACCGCCGGAGGCATTAGCGAATGAGGCGACTGAGGCCAAAAATTTCTTAATCTGGTCGGACTGTTCTACGCTTAGCGCCTGCTTGTATTCTATGCGTTTGCCCTCTCTTTCGCCATCGGCGATAAGTTGTTCGAGAGTGGCTTCCGTTACTTGAGATAAGGGGATGTCCATGGTGCCTTGTGTTTTCTCTCTTCCAGCAATACGCCTACGCTGCCCAAAGGCAATCGCCGCTCCTGAGCCATCCTGAGCGCAACGGCATGGCCTCTGACTCACCGCGCTGAGCTTCTTGTCGATGCCGATGCTGGCGAGGGTCGGAGGAAGATCGGTTCCACCGGCGAACCGATCCGGCCCTGGCGGATGTTTCGGCGTCTGGGCCAGCATCTCGCCAAGGAGACGTTGCCTGAGCTAACCTGAGCGCGGGACGGTGGCATCTAAAGCCGAGACGAGGGAACGACGATGACCTCGTAGTAATGGCCTCGGTCGAAAAGCGCGAGGACATCCTTCTTTTGAATGGTTTGGCGGCCACGTGGAGCACCTTTCGAAAGTCTCCAAGAGATACCTCTTTTGCTGTAGACCCGGATTCGATCCGGCAAGCCTTTACGGTAAAAGTTGTACTCCGCAGTCGTCATCAACTCAGATTGCTTTGCTCGATTACTAGTGAATAGGACCGCTGCGAAAGGATGTCTTACATCTGGTAGTTCTCGCCATACCTCGCCAAGCCACGACCAATAATCTGCGTCGGAAAGCTCCCCTTGAACTTCCTGGAACGCATTCAATTTCTCTTGGGGCTCATGCAGGCAAATGAAACCTATCCAATCGCCTTTTTCGTGGGCCAGCGCAATCAGTTTCCGGTTTCTGGCGACCTTTTCCAGATGAGCCATCTTCTCGGGTTTGGAAAGCCGTCGATGTTTGCGTTTCTCGGTCTCGGTTAAGTGCAGAATACCCATATTCAAGGGGAGTGAGTTTCTTGCACCAGCAATACGCCTACACCGTCCAAAGGCAAGAGCGCGGCATTCTGGCGCTGGGATGCACTGCCCGGCCTGCGACGCTGCTACCGGCCATCCTGAGCGCGATGGCATCTCTCATTCTGCGCCAGCCTATCGCCGCCCCGAGATGAAATTAAAGAGTAGAACGATGACCGCGATGACCAGGAGTAGGTGAATCAGACCGCCGCCGATATGGCCGATGAAACCGAGTAACCAAAGAATGACCAGCACGACCACGACGGTGTAAAGCATGACTGAAGGGTAGTGCCATATGGACCGGAAGCAATCGGTGATTAAGTCCAGCGCACACACTTGTCACACACGCTCGTAACTCATTGAAAAGTGTCACACGCCTGCACACAACTTTCCGGCGCAAATCGGCGCAATTCTGCAAAATGCCATCAAGTCAGTATTTGCTGCAATGCGCTGGTAGTTGAGCCTGTTACGCCGATGCGCGCAGCATCGCGCCAACCTCAGTATGGATTCGACCCCCGCCGCCTCCACCTGATGCAGAACGACTTACATAAAAATGCTTGTCGGTAAGGCAGTAGTACGGAGTGAAAGCATCACAATCAACCTCCTCAAAAGCTAAAATCACGTTTCCGCACGTAGTCACCAAGGGGAGTGCCAGCGTAAAGATTTTCCGTATTTCGAATGCCTCTCGTGCGAAAGTCTTTGAGGTGACTTGCTACCGTGGTGGTAAGCGTCAGCGTAAAGCGTTTCGGGATGAAAAGGAGGCCCTCAAGCACGCCGATATCGCCGGGCTCTCGCCTCAGCAGTGGCGTCAACGGTTATCTTGAAGTCGGTCGGGACCGGGGAAGCACGTGCATTGAAGCTTAGGATAGCTGGTGCGACAATCCAGAACGCGACATGGAAGATTACGACTCCACTGAACACGCAGCCCAACCAGCGAAGCCATCGATTCGTTTTAGTATAGGAAACCTGTGGCAGGGGCGGAAATGGGCTGATGGTCCTTGTCGCAAAGGGCCACGAGAAGCGGGGTGCCGTCTGGTGCGACCTTGAGTTCGCCAAAGACGGCCTTGTCAAAGCTGCTTCCACTGCCTTCCGGGATAAAGTATCTCTCCGCTCCGATGACGACGTACCAATCCTGATGATGAAACTTGAGCAAATGTTCTTGAGGCGCGAGCGCTTCCTCTTGATGGATGCGCACAAAATGTCCGATATTTTGATTATCGAGTGAAATGACCAAAACGCCCGACGTTGGCACTTGGGAAGACGAGGAGCCCAATTGCAGATGATTCATCTCGTTGGTGATCTCGTAACTCAGCGCCATATAGTCGCCCTGAAAGAGCGAGCGGGGATCGCGCGGGGCCAGGGCCAGATAGACGGTCTGGCCGTCGCGCCGCAGGGCCTCCTTTTGTTCGACCATCAGGCAGAAGCTTCCGAAGACGTAAGCTGCGGCGAGGCAAAGTAAAACCGTTCTCATAAGACCTCCTTGAATTCCAACTGCAACCAGTGTTTTAACCCGGTGCGCAGAAGCAAGAGGGCCAGACCGGCTCCGGCCAGCGCCACCGATTTTGCGAGAAGATCGAGATGGAGATTGTAGTAATAGGTGAACAGAAAGATCGGCAGGAGAATCAGCCCGATTCCCAGGATGATGCGGCTCTCAATAAAAAATCCGAGCGTGATCAAGAGCAGCGGGAGCAGAACTCCGCCCGCACCCAACCAGACGATGGCGAACAGGGCGCAGGCCACGCCGGCGTACGGAAGCGCGAAGGGTGGCAGCGTGCCGATTCCGCCAGCGGCCCAGACCACAACCCCGAAAAGCATCAGGGCCGTGCAAATCGGGCGGATGTAATCGGACCACTCGAACTCCGCCTGACTGGGAAACCAGCCACCGGCGATTTCGTTATGGGCCCAGAAACCAGCCAGATTTTCAAATTGCCACGCGGCGAGCGAAATCACCAGGGCATAGCCGAGAGGCGCAAGATCCATCGACCATCGACTGGCGCGCATCAAGCACAGGCCCAACGCCACCAAATGGAACACCCAAAAGCACGAGGCTAAAA
>Ga0116229_10010845_pt1 | contig 13580 bp, 18 predicted proteins | sample S1TSphgellanicum_3_FD_87313 | JGI IMG/M metagenome (GOLD analysis project Ga0116229, IMG submission 87313) | Host-associated microbial communities from peat moss isolated from Minnesota, USA - S1T2_Fc - Sphagnum magellanicum MG | ecosystem: Host-associated > Plants > Peat moss > Unclassified...
TTCACATGGTTTGTTGAAGGGTAAAAAAAATGTTAGAGGTTAATATTTGGGGGGTTGGGAAGTTTTTTTGTGTTTTTTTTATTGTTATAAAGAGAGAAGTTTTTTTTTTTTTTTTGAGTTTCTCTCTGATCTCTTTTGAGAAAATTCTTGGCTTGCATTACTAGATTTGGTGCATTTTGTGATTCTCAAACTAGGCTTCTCCTGTAGGTCTAGTAGGATTGGTGGGAAGTAGTGGGTGGATGTCCGGGCCTTCGGTGTGCTGGATCCTGTTTGTGGTTTGGTGGTGAGCATCTGGGTAGCGGAATTTGTAACCAAGTTTGGAGTTTTGTGCGTGTGTGTGTGTGTTTTGGCGGTTTTGAGTTGTGTGGTTGTCGAAGAGTGAGAGATTCGAAGCTCAAGCCTTTTTTTCTTCCTTCCAAGGGAAAGGCCGGTTTGGGTGTGACAATTCTGAATTCTTCTTCAAGCTCTTTTTGTGACTATAAGTTTGGTTTTGTTGTGCATTTGGAACACGGCAATCCAGAAGTCAGTCCATCCAGTTAGGCTATTGAGTGAGTTGATGGGATGTGTTTGTTGCCCTAACGTATGTAGCTCTACATCACTTTGTGGGTTTCAGTTTTCCTAGTGTTACAGCATCTCACATCCTTGCTTCTGTGTGTCTACAATTCATAGATTCAAGCTGTAATATTGTTTTACAGCCGTTTGAATTTGTTGCTGAAAAAAAATGCTCAAGAGCTGAGCAAGTGCAGCAGAATCTGTTTGGGAGACCCAATTGAGGAAGGGAGGAAGCACCTTTGGATGCAAAGTCGAGTGTTCTCTCCTTAGATTTGTACAATTCCATCATGAATTGGTCGAATCTTTGTTGTAGATTTTAGAAGACCTTTGTGTCCTCAAGGGACCAAAAACCCATGATGGCATAACAGAGCTGTATTAGTGCAAGAGGAGCAACTTTTGGGAAGAGGGGAGTGCTTCATGGGCACAGTGCCTCCAGGGTTGCTGTCATGGCAGCCCCACAGCCTCACCCTTCTCTCTCGTAGCTCAGAAAAGTCTCCCTCCTTCACGACACTCCCCAAAAGGCTTCCAAATGTAAGACATTTCAATAGGGCCAACACCACAGGGTTGATAGTGCTGCAGCAGCAGCACCAGCAGCTGAGTGTGTCCAAGTTGAATGGTGTAAGCCAGGTTCAGAGTGAAAGGAGGAGGAGGAGGCTCAAAGAGAGGAGGTGTGATGGACCTGAGCAGGTGCTGAGAGAATACACCTTGCAGTCAAATTCCTTCAATTCGTCGACAAATTGGTTTGGCAATGGGGTGCAGCAGCAGCTGCTGCACAGGAAAATTTTGCACAGGCAACCAGCAGTGGTTTGCAGAGCTGCAGGGGATGGTGCAGTTTTCTCTTCAGACTTGGCCACCAATAACAGTTATGAATCCCGAGGTGAGTTTGCATTTTGTACCCAGTATGAAGTAGGTCTGATTGCTTAGCAAGACTGTACATTTGTTTTATCAGTGGTACATTTTCCAGACTTCTTTCTCACAGGGGAATGCTCTGATGTACATCTTGAGCTGTATCAAAGCACTGATGTTTCTATGCTTGATTCAAGTGCACATATAGTTTCTGCAATGGTTCAGTGCAGTTTGATTTCAAGACCAGGGTACTGTTTAGTGTTTAACCACAATTTGCAACCATGGACATGATGAGTTCATATTCTATCTGGGAGCTGCCATTCCTACTCCAGGTAATGATGAGGTTCTTACCAGCGATGGGTATGATAGCAACTGATAAAGTTGACAGTTTTTTTCTCATATTTCTGCCTCAATTGGTTGTGTCAAAGCTGTTTACTGTGAGTTTCATGAATGTGTGCAGCCAAGCTTGGAGGTAATGGAGCTGCAACACAGAAAGAGAAGCTCACATTCAAAGAGCAAGTACTGAAAATATGGGAGGTTATGCTATCACTGCTACCAAATGGCAGCTGGTGGGATGTAATGGAGAAGGGCCAATATCAACAAGGTTATGGAATTACATTTCTTGGGGCCATGAAGCGTTTGTGGATTCTCATTTCACCAGACCGATTGGTGATTGCTGCAGCCTTCACTGCCCTCATTGTAGCAGCTGTAAGTCAATCCTCCAGTTGTTATCTGTTTGCGTCTTATGGTGAGGGTTCTCCAATAGGGAATCAGTTTTAATGGATCAATTCCTTGCATACTCTAGAAGCGGCTCCCCAGTTTTTTGTAGGAGATATGAACTTCCCAGACATTCAAAATGGATGAGAGAAGAGTCATAATGTGTAATGACCTGTTGTACTACTGCTCTTTTTTATGATCCAGCATGCACTGTAAACATATTGCAAATATACTGGGGGTCAATGCTTTCTGGGGCAGGTTTGCAACATAATTTCTTGATCCTTTTTGGAACCGTTTTATGAGCATTCTGACTTGGCAATATGCCTCTCTCAGAGACTTGGTAATTTGGTGGTGTTGTGACAGTTATCAGAAATTACTATCCCCCACTATGTTGCAGCTGCGATATTTGCAGCACAGAGTGGGCTGACAGATGAGTTTTATAGGAATTCACAATTGCTTGCAATTATGAGCTGCACATACGGCCTCTTCAGGTCTTGACCGTTTCTTTGGTGCATATCATATGCACATTGTATATGGAACAAATCCACGTGCCTTTTGACATTGAGTTTTCTGCTGTTTGAGTATGAAAAATGCTCTTGAACTTTTGAATCGTGGAATGCAAATGTCATGACTGGGTCTAAATGTGTCCCTCTCCTGCATAAGAATTGTATTTATGAGAAGAAGCAATAGGATTCGCTTGGTGCTGAATTGAACGTGACAATTCACTTGTTGTGTGTGGTCCAGTGGGATACGAGGTGCATGCTTTGGAGTTGCCAACCAAATTTTGGTAAGTTCACCATTTGTATTCTGAAAACCAATCTGTTCCTCTATTCCAAATGACCCATGGGAAAAGAGTTGTCCATTTGAGAGCTGGTTGCAGTAGGGTTTCATTTGGGTCATGCATGATAAGGGCTATGTTTGTGAAGTGATTGGGAATTGGACTGTGGCAGGTGCGGCGAATGCGAGAGAAGCTGTTTACCACCCTCCTTAATCAGGTATTTGGGTTGACCACCTTCTGCATGCTGCCCAGTTGTGTATATAGGTGAGCTTATGTAAGTTATCACTTTCATACCTGGTGATGAAGTACAGAGCTTGTGACAGATGTGGAATGTGGGAAGTTTTGCGATGTTTTTAGTTGCTTGTCACCAATTTCGAGCCCTCTCTCTCATAAGAGTAGGCTTGAAATGATGTGTTGTCCATGGCTGAATGGGGCAAAAACTCAAAGGTAGCAAGTTTCAAGTCGGATGATGCGTGTTGTTCTCTAAAACCAAATTAAGCTGGACTTGTGATGATTGCAGGATATTGCCTTCTTTGATGCAGAGGCAGTGGGTGCACTTACAAGCAGACTGGGGTCGGACTGTCAGCAGGTGTCACAGATCATTGGCACTGACCTTAACATCATGTTTCGGAATGCACTCCAGGTGAATTGCTACTTCCTGTGAACATCCCAAGTTGTTGCCAATTCTCTTTTGTCCTGTAATGTGGTTCTTGTGAAAAGGTGGACTCATGTTGAATCAAATCCAGGGCATTGGAGCATTTTTGTATTTGATGGTACTATCATGGCAGATGGCCTTGACCACATTGGCCATCTGCAGCATTATGTGGTACTTCATGCAAATTTATGGCAGGTTCGTTTCTTTCTCCACTGCCCTCTCTCAACCGCATACAAGTGCTTACACTCTACCACCTGTATTGAACACATTTCAGTTCAAAGAAATAACTATTGCTATATGGCAATTGCTAAATGTTACGCAACAGATATCAAAAAAAGACAGCCAAGGCAGCGCAGGACTCAGTGGCATCAGCCAATGAGGTAGCGGAGGAGACATTGTCACAGCTGAGGGTGGTGCGCACCTTTGGTACAGAAAAAGAAGAACTGAACAGGTTCCTGTCCCTTGCTGTCTCAGACCCCACTCCTTTGGTTTCCAACTTTCAACTTAGCATTCTTGTTTCTCACAAAGTGATGATCCATGGTCTCCATTGTTTCCTGGAAGGGTTTGTCAACAGATACTTGACATCTCCATATATACCTTGATTTGTATCAACTCTGCCCAGTTGTAAGAAAAGAGGACCACTCTCCAGCACAAACTACATGTGGTCTAGCAAAACTGCATCATACTTGAGCAGTGAGTACATGTATTCTGAGTCCCTCCTAGCAACTGCTCTGGGAATGGACATGCTTGTAAATGTAATTGAAATCTGTTGGAAATATGGTGTAGAGCAGATATAGCAAGTGGTTGAATAGGCTTGTGGACATCAGCTTCCGGCAAAGTGTTGCACATGGGTTCTGGGGTTGGAGCTCCAACACCCTGTATAATGCTACACAGGTTTGGCCCTTCTCTTGTCCATGACATTTCTAATTCTCAGTCAAAAGACAGATTTTTGTTTTTGCAATGTGCTAGAAGAAATTTCAGTAACAGGCAGACAGTCATTTGTATCACAGAAATGTCTTGCAAAGTAATTCTCTTTGAGGAATTCACTTATGAGGATGATGATGTTCTTGCTGTTGTACTTTGAATCATGCTGTCAACAAGTTCAATTCCCATAGTGTTAGTGAGACATCACTATTTCAATTGCTGTCAATACCTTTCCAACCAGAACTTGGTTCTTCTGCACATCCTAGCAGGAAGGCAGCATTCTGGAGAAGAGTTCATGTTGAGGGGCTGGCTGTGTAGGTGGTGGCCTTGATGATGGGAGGTGGCTTTGTCATGACGGGGAAAATAACACCAGAGCAACTCACCAAGTTCATTCTCTACTCGGAGTGGGTTGTACACTCTACATGGTGGGTTGGGAATCATTGGTCCTCTTTAATGCAGGCTATTGGAGCCAGTGAGAAAGTTTTCCAGCTGCTTGACTTACCACCCGGCAAGCAGCTCTCCGTGGATGGTAATTTGAACTATCAAATCAAAGCTGTGATAACATTGTCTCACAGTATCATGGAAAGATCTATGGACTGCACCTCAAACTTGTTTGAATGGATCTAGTAGATGAACTTACACATTGTACTTTGCTTTGTGCCCAGGCATCAAGCTGCCAAAAGTTGAAGGATGTGTTCAATTTGCTGAAATTACTTTTAGTTACCCAACTCGACCCCAAGTGAGCAGGATCCACCGACTTTCAGTGAAGAAACAGTCAGTCCTTTGTAGTGGAATCAGTAAAGATGTTGTTAGATGCAAAGGCAGAGACATTATGTGTCAGATTTCTGGTCTGTTGAGTCTCATGGTGCAGTCTATGTCTCTAATTGGGGGTCTGCAGGCTTATGTGTTGCAGAATGTGAGCTTGTCTCTGTATCCTGGTGAGCTTGTCGCTGTGGTACGTCTGCATCTCTCTCCCTTTACCCTTTTAACATAGCATATTATTATTTGGACATCTAGATAACAACCCAAAAGAGAGTTGTCCTCCCAAGCTTTAGCAAAACCTGTCAAGATCAGGTCATTGAATTGTAATTATATTGTTGTCTTACACAAGGACCCATTCATCTCTTCTAGTTCTTGAAGCTCCATGTTCCCTAAAGTTCAATGGGGATGTCCAAAGTTTTATTTAACATATGCCTTCCATTTCTAAATATGCAAAATCTTTTCTTGATCCTTGCTGTAAGTTTTCAGCTCAAGTTTTATTGGGGTGTATGCGTGATTAGGTGGGCCTCAGTGGCAGTGGGAAGAGCACACTGGTTGGTTTGCTTTTACGACATTATGAGCCCTGTAGTGGCCAGGTGCATGCTCCCCTCAGAACACTCAAAGAATTGTCACTGCTTAGTTCCTTCCTATTGCATGGACTTGTTTTGATGCTGATCTGGTGTGTTTACAGTCATTGTTTCAACTGTCTTATGGGATCTACTTCCATTTGCAGATACTGATAGATGGGGTTCCTCTTACAAGTCTTGATATAAAATGGTTCCGGCAACAACTTGGAGTTGTGAATCAGGTATGAACCATCATCAGGGTAATTATTTATTGTGGGCTGGTGTGTTGACACCCAGCATGCTCCAGGTTACTTAGAATTCAATGGCTGAGAGTTCATTTGACGTGGATCCTGCTTCCCTCACTGCCTGTACTGAAGTTACTATAGAAGAGGAAAGTATCATTGAAATCGGACAGCTGGTTGTTGTATTATAAAGTGCATTGATGGGTATCCCACTTATATGACTCACAATTGTGCCCTCCATTTTTATCGATTCCACAAATAGGAACCTCGGCTTTTCAGCATGGATATAGCATCAAATATAGCCTATGGATGTGGGAGAAAGGTGAGTCACATGGAGGTTGAGAGAGCTGCAAAACAGGCTAATGCCCATGACTTCATAATGTCACTTCCAGAGGGCTACAAAACTTTGGTTGACAATTCACGGTTAAGTGGAGGCCAGAAACAGCGACTTGCAATTGCAAGAGCCCTCATGAGGGATCCATCCATCCTGATCTTGGATGAGGCCACCAGTGCTCTTGATGCAGAAAGTGAACACTCTGTGCAGGTATGCAGTCTGATTAAATTTATGCTTCCCCTTCAAAAGTCAACAGAGTATTTGTGCAAAATTAGAACATGTCTTGCTTTCAGATCAGCTCACAGCAGAGCGACATGCCTCTTGCAATGCATGAACTCCCTTATCTCAAGGGAAGGTACTCTGTCAAGGCCCTTATGTTTCTCACACCCTGTATCAGATCTGCTGTACATGTATTGTGATCTTCACTCAGGATTTGTGGCATTTGGGTGTACTCAGAGAGCATTAGACTCTGCTATGAGGGGGGATGGAAAACGCAAGCGAACTGTTCTAGTCATCGCTCATAGGTAAGGGCGTGGACTCTGGGCGTTGAGGTAGCTTGATTTCTTATTCCCTGCATATGTTCCAAGCATGAGAGTTGCAGATGAAATTACTGGTGATCTATTTCACCCCCATCTTAAAGGATTAACATCAGAAGGAATTCATGCAGTTGATCCTGGACAATGATTTGTGGGTATATCAGATTATCAACTGTTCGTGCTGCCAACCGCATTGTGGTCATGAAGCATGGTCAGATTGCTGAGGTCAGTTTTTTTTTTTTGAATGCACCCTGGAATACACATCAGTCTTTGATTCTTTTGATCCTTCATACAGGTCTGTTGATGGTAGAAGTGGCTTAAGACTCTGTTCATGTTCTGTTCAACCAACCATTAGGACCTGCATGTTTGTCTCTTTGAATTTATGTGTGTGTTGTCTGAAGGATAAATGGTGCTTTTGCAGATGGGTAGCCATGATGAATTGCTCAGGAAAGGTGGAGAGTATGCCAAACTAACAAAGCGCCAGCAGACTATATTAACACAGTAGAAAGGGTCTTGTAAAAGAGTCCAAGAAACTGACCTGTGGTGATGTTTTGGCACATTGTTGTGAAAGTGCCATACTGGAAATTGATTCAGAAGACCATGGATTTGCTGGCATTGGTGCATCCTGGCTATATCGTCTCTCTCTAGATAAGGGCAACACATCTCTTAAACCAAATGCTCAAAAACTTGTTACTTGCAGTAGCAGCAATGGATAGGGCATCCAAACAAGGGCATTAGAGGACAATACATTTTCCAAGATTAATTCTTGCCCCAGTGTCATTCCAGTTGTCCTTCCAGGCATTTTCTAGTAATTTTAAGTTAGACGATGTGAGGTGCTGTAACTGGAAACTGTGTTCTTGAGAAGGTGGCACTGGCTATTTGTCAACGAGTATTCAGGATGCAGAAAACCACATCTGAGGGTTATGAGGCGTAATGCACACCTGTTCAGTTTTGATTTATCTTCTTGAGTGGATTTTGCCTGGCTGCAAGGATGAAGAAAGGACAGACATAATCAGGTCTCATTGGGTGTCTGTCTCTCATGGTTATTGGCAGAACTTGTGAAGAACATTGGATGCACTTCACAATGATGGATGAAGTGGTTAGTACCTGAAATGCACCAAGCTGAGGAAGATGAAAGCATGTTTTCTACATTAGATCACTGTTGGAACATAGCATCTGGGGCATCAGGCATGTCAGCAGGACCAAGGAAACTGATGTTATGCAGTCCTTATCTGACCCATTTTTTTATATGATATCAGGGGCCTGAGACGGGATGCCACTCAAAAAGTCATATATATGTGTATGTGCACACCCAATGTAATACCTTGCAATGACAAACAGTAAGAAAACCCCTCCCCTTTGCTAGCTTTAAAATCTTTGAAAAAGCCTGGATTAAATTTCTCAGATGATAGCGGCATTTGTGGGATCATGTGTTTTTGCATGTGTTGTCCCTGTTGTCAAAGGAAGAAACTCCCTGCCTTCCCCTTCCCTTGTCTGTCTTCTGGAAAGAGATTCTGGTGGGTCTCAGTGCCTTTTCCCCTTGTCTGTTGTTCTCAAACTCCCAAGTTTTCTAAACAAAAGATAATTGCAAGATTCTGATGGCAAGCAGAATCCAACACAAAAGATGGTTCACCAACAGAAGCAATTTGATTTTTGAACTGTTTGCAAAGGACAAACAAAAAGTGAGTGACACTCCTGCAGATCCTGCTGTAAGAGCAAGTCTACTATGACTCCTGCCATTCAAGCTTGGTTCTCGTGCAACTGATTTTAAATTCACTATTCATTGCTTGTCCTTGATGAGAGTCTTCAATTCAACTTTTTTGATTTCTCTCTAGATCACCCACACTCTCAAATATGGACTCAAATATGGGAAGGAAGCAAGTACCTTGAAATGATAGAAGGGTGAGTGTCTTCTGCTATGGTCCAAAATCATCTAACTGAACTCTTATGTTTCTGTAGACACATACAGCCATTGCTATGACGTTTGTGTACACATACTACATACTAGTTTTGGTGGCAGGTACCAAACTGGAACCCTAGTATATAGACTGGTACTAGTCCTGGTATCAAAGAACCCACCAACACCAGACGGGTATGATCTGAGGACATGAGGTACTACCAGGACTAGTCTGGTATGTGGCATCAGACTTCAAATGGAAATTTTGGAGTGTTCTCTTGGCATCTAGAAATGTTACTCTACAAATTTTGAGAGTTTTTCTATGTCGAATGGCTGTATTGCCTGAAATTTGGTGTAGAGAAAAGTTTCTTTCAGCTTCTAGCATTTGAATGAGTGCAAGAGGGGCTTCAAGTCTATAGTGAGAGGCTTCAATTATGATCATCCCTTGAAGAGGTTTGAACCAATTACCATATTGCAAGCATGCAACTCCCCGAGTATGTACTCTAACAGAGAAGTTTTGCTTAGTTACTCGATGGTACACTTTCAAGAAGCCACTAATATTTGATCCATGCAATTTTCTTCCCCAATTCAAGTTTTTATGAATTCTCCATATGCTTGCTCCACACAGTAGTTGACCTCCATTATGAATATTAGTTTTTGATTCCAACCCTTCATAAGGATGATACAAAAATTTGCCAATGTGACTGAATGTCTCCTTGCACATTTCTAACTTCTTCAAGGGGCCACATTCTCACAGTTATGATGCTCTTCTTGGATGGACCACATGTTCCTAACAGAAGACATCCTTTCCAGAAATAATAACTCTCATGAGAATTGAGAAATCTTCATACTTCTGATTGAGAAAGCCAGAACAAGGTTAAAGCTTTTTCTTGCAGTCAAAAGAAGACTTCCAAGTAAGAGAACTTCTTTTTCTTTTCCTGTTTTTTGGAAACACAACGGCAGACAATGCGACTAACAAGCTGTTGGCACCCCAAGTCAAGCTCAGTGGCAAAGGGCCAGTAGGGCTTTCACCTGCACACCAGTGGGTTTGAACCTACAACCTTTTCTGAGACCCCAGGGTCCCAGACAGGGCTATATCACCGAGCCATCACCCCTGGGGTTAAATTAAATAACTTTCAGAACCACGAAGAAAGAACAACACAGATGGGACGGACTATAATGAAAACAACAAAATCAAGCAGTATGAACAAAAGTGACAGTCTCTCACTTGTTCAGGGACCATCAACAGTAACATGCATGGCAGCAACTTATCTCTCACAACTTCCCCACTGAATTCATCAGCTCCCTACAGTGGGTATAGGTCAGTGTACCCACTAACCTGTGTCCTGAGTTTCTGTTGCAAGTCCAGAAGTAATGTGAAAACTCAGCCATGATACTGGCTAGGAAACTACCCACATAGAAGGGGAAAAAATATAGAGAAAAGAAAAGGGGAAAAATAAAAAAGCATACACAAAAAGAAGAAAAAACATAGAATAACATACAACAAGGGTAAATAAGCAAGGACCAAGTAGGCTTAAAAAAGCTCCCCACTTACAAGAGAAGCTTACAGGTCAACTAAGCATGTCTAGAAGAATAAGGAAAGAACAAGAAGACACAAAAGAAACAAAAATTAAGCATAGTTGTGGTTTATGGACACATAGAGTTTTATTACATCTACAAGATTGCAGAATAATCTCCACAACAGCACTCTGAAGGTTATCAATCAGTGCAGTGATATCCATATGAGAGTCGCTCAACAAAGTGTCAGACCTTCATCTTCATCATGAATTAGCAGTGGTGAGCTGCCATGACTTCTCACTGATTTCATCAACTCCCAACGGCAGGTGCATATAAGTATAAATCAATCTGCCCAACTACTACATTGAAAGTGTTTTGTCAATATAGCAAGTATGGTTCAGTTATAGTCATCACACCTTAGAGGTCTGGATATCACAAGAACCTAAAGCACTTCACACCAGCAACTATTATTACTGAACATGACCATATTTGAAGCTTTTCTCAAATCACATCATTGGAACCAAAACCTTTTAGACATCAGACCTGTCAAAGTGGTGCGCACAAGCAAAAATGGAGTTGTTTTGATAGAATAGTGCAGTTTTTAACATTGCTAGAATCACTAATTTCCTCACATTGAGAATTTTACAACTAGAAGAGAAAGTTTCATGGGCATCAGAAAAGTCATTGCGCTACCTCTTCAGACTCTTCCATGGCTTGAGCTAATATTTGCTCTGCTCTCTTGCTCTTCTCATCTTTCTCTTCCTCCTTCCATGATGAAGCATTCCCCCTTCCTCTCTTGTTGGAAGGTGGAGAGACAGGCTGTGCCAAGCATCGCTTTGCAGCAAGTGCCTTTGCTCGAGTCTTTTGTCCCCAATCAAATGTGAGAGACACTGGCATCCGATCCTTTGTCTCTGCAATGAAGGTCTGCTGCTTTTCTTTCAAGGGCCTCGATCCAGAATCTACAACTTCAAAACCTTTTTTTACAGCTTCAAGTGCTGGTGCAAATGCCTCCAACACTGATGGCAATGCAGCTGGCCCATGAGAGTCCTGATTCTGTGCATGCAATTCTGTGGTTCCTCTGAAGGGAGTAACAAGGGTGACCTCTTTCTCGCCAGCTGAAAGAGGGGGTGCTAGAAATGGATGATGAGCTACTGGCCTCTTGCCTTTCCCTTTTGAGCCATGAGCCTCTGGTGCCATTTTTGCACTTGAGACATCTTGCTCTTGTGTAGGCCATTGCTGTCGTGAGTACAGTTGAGAATCCCCCCCACTAGTGGCAACCAGATTGAGTAGGTTGTTGTTGGACCCGTCACTGACCACTGCACCCCGGCCTGATAGGCGGAGGTGGAGAGAAACAAGGGATTGCTCAGCTTTCCGACGCTGTCGAGCCTGCTCAAGCTTATCCAAGCGTGGGTCACTTTTTCTCTCATTCCAGACAGGTGTATGACAGTATGTATGAGGGTCTGGAAATGCAGGGAGCCAGGAAGGGATGTGAGGGTGGGGTGGTGTTTCACCAAGCTGAGCAAAACTAGGGGTTGGTGCCCGTTTTTTGAATACTGGAAAATGAGGAACAGGTCTTGCAAAAGGGATTTCTTCTGCATATTCCACATACCTCATTACATCACGTAGGGCAGCTGAGTTGGCAACACAACGAGAGGTTTCTGCAGCTCCTGCAAGGCCCGAACCCAGATCCTCTATTCCTAGAATTACATCTAGAGCATTGCATTGTGTTCGGCCAGAGAGATTTGCGTATGAGTGTGCTGCTTTTCCAAGGTCACCAAGATACCTCAGAGCTATGTCAGCTAGAGTTTCAACAGCAGACTGCTGTAATGCATGGAACCCTGTAGCTTCGCACACCTGGGCAACTGCCACTTTTGCCACAGAGCGACCAAAAGCATCTATACTACCCCCACTATTGCCCCCACCACCCGCACTCCCACCACTGGCACTATTCACTCCACCGCTGCCTGTTCCCGGTCCACTTGTCAAGCTTTTTTTACTTCCCTTCTCCCTATCTTTGCTTGCCTTTGCTGCCATCCCTTCATCCTTCACTTACTTCGAACTCACTCCACTGCTGCATGTTCCGGGAAAGCTTGTTAAGCTTTTTGTACTTCCCTTCTCCCTATCTTTGCTTTGCTTTGCTTTGCTTTTGCTGCCATCCCTTCATCCTTCACTTACTTGAAACCCTTGCTGCCAGAAAGAAATTAGGGTTTGATAGCAAAATCACTTCACAAGCTTCCAACAGACCAAGTAACTTACTTAAAAACGTATCCTCATAACGAGTGAAAACCCTACACACTTCCAATTTCAGGCAACCTGAAAATTAGAAACTGTGAGATGACCTAAAAGTTCCGTCTGCCTGCCTCTACGATCTCCCTCCTCCGACGTCTCAACTTCCCTCCTACCACTGTGTCCAGTTGTTCCATCTTCTTCTACCGCTGCGAATCGAACTTTAAACAGTCTCCTTCTAAACCCTATATATCTACCTACAAAGAGTCGCGCTCTGGGTTATTAGTTATTACATGGACCGTCGCTACTACGTCGCCTGTGCGACCCCTCCTCCACCGCGCCCCCTCCGCGCAGCTTCCATTGTCGTCCGACGTCCAAACAAAGAGCATTTTTAACTTGCACCCAACCCCGCCCGCCCGCCACCTCCCGGCGCCGAATGTCCCGGAGCCCACTTTGCTCCTTGTAACAAGGAGACGTCCACCCTCCTTACAACGGTTCTACTTTTATTGGTCTTGCCTACCAAGGCAAGCATATCGTGTTTAGGTTCATTATAGAGTATAGTAGCTTAAGGGGATTTAGGGTTTAGGGTTTAGTCTTATTTTTGTATGAGCATTTTTGAAAGATGCTATTTTGGCTTGTGCTGAAACTTGAGACTAGTTATAAGAGTTATAATAATAATGTCTTGAAGGATTTTGGTTCCTTGTAGAGGATTTTTTGAAGATTTTTTTTTTGCATGGTGAAATATTTGAGTTTCCATAATTCTTCTTTTGCCTTAAAATACTTTTTAAATGTAAAAGGCATGGCCACAATGTGACACATCCCTTGTTATTGTTATTCTTAATAAATTAATAATAGTTCTTTGAATTAATCAAATAAGTAATATAATTTTAAATTAATCTATTTTGTGTGTGTGTGTGTGTGTGTGTCTATATATATATATCCTTTTCTTGTTTTTTCATTGTGTTTGTAAATGCGCTTTGGTTTTTCTTTTTCTTTTTTTTTCCTGTAATGCTCATTATTACATGGGGAA
>Ga0116229_10010849_pt1 | contig 13578 bp, 6 predicted proteins | sample S1TSphgellanicum_3_FD_87313 | JGI IMG/M metagenome (GOLD analysis project Ga0116229, IMG submission 87313) | Host-associated microbial communities from peat moss isolated from Minnesota, USA - S1T2_Fc - Sphagnum magellanicum MG | ecosystem: Host-associated > Plants > Peat moss > Unclassified...
CTCCTCCTCCTCCTCCTCCTTGTTTAATTACTTTTTATTTTCCGTGTCTCAAAAGGAGACAACATTTGATGATTGGTGCCATGTTTCGTTGTGATGTTACAAATAAAAAGTGCATTTCTGAGTTTATTCTATTACAACAACATAGAAGAATAACAATGTCAAATAGACTCACTACCCCCTCACTACCCAACAAAGTTCCATTTGGTAGATAAGGTTGTTTTATATCAACTTTAATGCGCCTCTAGCTAACCTTTGAATATAAAGTTGTGTGACATAACCATCCTTAGAGTTGGCCGGGTTTAGAGTTAGTCATCAAACTACCAATTCATAAAAGTACAACAATCTATGACTCACAACATGATCATTCATGGTTAAATTATATGTTTGAAATTTGAATAATCCCCCATACAAACAAAGGGTGCTTCTTGGACAAATCATGAACTAATTCATTTTGCATGCAAATTATCTCAGCATGTCACACAAGTTCATCGTTTCTCATGCGTTTATGTGAATCCATTATAAAAAGACAAACCCATGACGTGACGATGAACTAATGTATATGACTTTTGAGTCAATCTTTTACCCATATAAATATTGGCCTATCATGATCTCTATTTGGATATGCAAACCATGTCCCCAAAATTCACAGCCTTTCCATTAGCTTGAGCCATAAAAAGTGTTCAACAAAGTGAGAGAAAAAATTTAGTCTCCCAATGACATGAATCAATATACCTTCAAAAGGCTCAATTTGTTTCTCCTTAGCAACTAAGGGACAATTTTTTTTCTTCCGGTGAATTTTCACCACTTGAAAATAAAAAGCTTGGAATTTTTTTGGGGAAACAAAAAATAGTGTAAACTGGACTAATTTTGCCAATTTTTTGAAACCACAACCGTGGTAGGGGGGTTTTGAAAATTTTTAATTTTTTTTTGATAAGTGCATGATAAACATGTTCAATTTTTATTTTTTTGATGGGGGGTGGAGCATGGCAAACATGTTGACAAGAAGCCAAACAAACATAAATGAATTCAATGCATTAAAGTTTGCTTTTTGTGATTATTTCATGGCAAACATGCTAAGTCTTTTCGTTTGGTGGGTGGGGGGCGAAGTGAAGGGGACATGGCAAACATGTTAATAGCAAGCCAAGTGAAGCATATGCATTAGAGGCACTGAAGGTTTTTTAGTGTTTTTTAGTTTCATAAGTCATCTTTATATATTCATTGCATTTTTTTTCTTATTTTTTAATATTTGGTTTTCTTTGAAAGTTGTTTCAACTTTTTTTTGTTTGTTGGTATGAAAGAAGGATGAATCAATGTTCATCTTATTCATATATGTGTTCATATTCATACAAAGGAGTTGTTCCCAAATCATGTTTCTTGGAATGCATGGTACATGCTTAAATTTCAAATATATCTTATGTTTGCATGAACTTTTGTTTGGTGATTCTAGATATTTACAAAGTTCCAACTTTATCATTTACATAAGTGAACCATATGGGCATGATCTAGTTTGGGAATTTTTCAAGACTAAGTTTTTTTGGTGTGTGGCGAACTAATCAAAGAGGCCCATCACTAAAAGAAAAAAAATGTTTTGTGTGTTCACCCAACTAATTTTTATATGTTAGTTTTAAAATTTACATATTTGTTGGAATCACATGTTTATTATTACTAATATTATTTAGTAGTCACACCATTGGTTTACTAAAAAACTAGTGTCATCAATGGTATTAACATTTTATAATTTTGAAGGAGCTTAATATCATCCCAAAATAATCTTAACACCATGCATCAATTTGGGTTGGTATTAGGTACCCAAATAACAATCCTTTTGCCTTTAGAGGAGTTGGCTTGATTGCCTATAGGAATTTGCTTTGGGGATCCAAAAAACAAATTTAAAGTCCCCCCTCTCTCCCCCCCCTTGAAGCTCTCTAAGTGTAAGTAACAGAGTTGACTAGTTTTTAACATCATTATCCAATGTTGCTACTTCTTTTCTCTAGGAGTCAGGTGTGTGTTAGTTTTATTCTTTATCCTAAAGGGGAAAAAAAAAACTCCTAAGACAACAAGAAAAGAAAATTCATAGTTAAGAGGGGACTGAATAGTTAGGAATAACAATGTGGCAAACAAGAGGATTGTAGGGATCAGAGCCACATGTAGCAATATACAAAAAATAAAAAATTGACAGAGAAAATTTCAATCCAGGTTTTTTTTTTCCAACCTTCATCCAATGTTTTGGTTTCGGTTAAGTCTTTTGTTTCATTTAGAACTTGTGTTTAGCAGAACCCATTGGGATTTCAGTGAGATTGATCGTTAGATTGGAACCTATGGGCATCAACCTATTAGAAAAAACTTTGGACTTTTTGTAGGTTTTTTTTTTGAAGGACTAGATTTTTGTGGAAGATGAAAAAGTAGAGCGGCTTATTAAGTGTGTGGGCCTAAACTTGAAGATAATCTTCTCAATTGAAAATTTTGCCCCAAAAAAATAAACTAAAATTTGTCAATGTTATACATATTTATTGGAGTGGATTGGGATCTTTGTGATGAGAATTTTTAGTCCACCACAATTGTTTTTTAAGAAACCTTACTTATTTCAAGTCCTTTAAGACTAGAATAAATAATGAAGCTTATAATGTTTTAGCATTAGGATGTCTAAGTCATGTTGAATTCAACATAATAATGACTATGTCTAATAAAGTTAAGGTTTGGCTTTGGCATAAGTTAGGGACTTTTAAGTAATTTCCTATATTTATCTTTTCGATCCATTTATTATTTCGTGGTTGGCTTTGTAGATTTAGGATAACCTTATAGCAATAGGTATTTTTTTAATAGGTGGGGCATGTGCTCCTATTGGGCCTCCTTCCTCATGGGCACCAAACGTCCCATGTCCCCTAGTTCATCATGTCCCATCAAACCACGTCCTTTTCATCATTCATTTGTTTTATCATGTGCCACCACAAACCTAGTTTCCACCCAATCACCCATGCAAACCACACATCTCCCACTAGTCACCCCTCCCATTTTAACAAACCACACACCACCCACTAGTTCCCCTTATCGACCCCCAACACTTTGTGTGAAGGTGACGCCCCAACCTTACACTTTCCCAAACCCCTTTGATCATGCACATGTAGGACCTTTTCCCCCTTCCACTTTACCAGCCTTTCTAATTGCACATGATCAAATTCCCCAACCTACCCTCGTCTCCTCAACATGTTTGTAACATCCACCTAAAGTCTTTTGTCCCACTTGTTGGTGCCAATTTACCAGCCTAGGGTTAGCTCATCATCAACATTCCTATCAAGTACCCAATTCATTTAATCTAAACGCCCATGACCATCCCGATTCAATACCTTCCCTTGTTCCCACCTTGCCTACATTAACCTAGACTTGGGTTTCATTTTTGGATGTTTTTAGGTCCTTTCATTTAGGCTTTCATAATCTTTGATTATATAACCACATCCCTATCGTTTTACGACATGATGTACAAGTGACATTTCATTGTCCATTAGATAAGTTAGCGCAAGACCTTTATGTGGCAGCTTAGCATTTGTTCCTCTTATTACCCCAATGGTGTTTCATTTTACCCCCTCATGCTAGGGCAGCAAGGCATAGTGAAACACAAATTTGATTCAAGTGTTTTCTAGTAGGCGATGGGGAAAATTTATAAAAATATTTTTTTTTATGAACCAAAGTTCTGGTGACAAGTTCAAGTTTAGTGCCTATTCCCCAACATGATCCCCCAACTCATAAACACCTTTTTTTATCATCTAATTATTGGACATGCAGAGGAATACTCTAAAACAACTTATGCTTTGACACCATTTTCCTTTACACCCACATCCTCTAACAAGACTTTAACTCTCACCACACTACACCTTGACTTAAATGGCTACTTCCTGCTTTTTTTAAAAGATTACAAACTAGATCAATACCTTTAATTTTTTTCAAATTGCACATGTCCTTGGCATAGCCTGCTTCTTAGCCATGACCAAGCTTTCAGGGGGAATTCATCCCATTGCGGTGGGGGAAGCATTATATCGATTCACAAGTCACACCTTATGCTTTTAATTCCACGATGCCTTTGTAACACATTTATCCCCATACCAATTCGGAGTCGTAACTAAAGGTAGTTGTGAAACAGTTGTCCATGGCATCAAGTGCACCCTAAACCTCTACCCCGATTGGGTTGTTCTTCAATTAGAAGTGGCAAATGCCTTCAATTTGGTGTCAAGAGGAGTCATATTTCAAAAACTTCATGTAACATGTGGAAACATCATGCAACCCATCCCTTTTGTTCATACATTATATGCATTTGAGTCTCCCCTATTTTACAGCCATTGTAATCATGAAGGTGATGTCAAAGGTATCCCCTTTGCCATGGGAACCCGTTAAAGTGATCTAATGGGAGGGGCACTATTCACATTAACCCATTTTAGGGCTTTGCGTTCTATAATCAACCATTTCCCTTCTTGTTTATTTCCATCCATTACAGATGACATTCACATCATAAGTCCCCCTTTTATTGTATCATCTACATACAAACATTTCTAACATGAATTTCTTATGATAGGTCTTTCTATTCAACCTCATAAATGTGTAACATGGTCACCTTCTGGCTTACTGCTTGATTTCAACACCCTATCCCAATTTACCACCCCATTAAATGAATTAGAGTTTTGGGAGTTCCATTAGGCATTTCATCATTCACATCATCATTCATTAAAGATACCATGTTAAAGGATGTTTAACATGTGGATCATTTCCCTATAATGGCTGATGTTCATGTAGCCTTTGGATTTCTAATTCATTATTTCATATAACAACCTTCATTTTTTTTATGATGTACACCTCCCTTTTCCACCATGATAGAATCCTTCACTTCTTTTGACTCCTCTTTCTTTCAAATTTTTGGGCGCCTTTTAGGTCCAAGATCCTTTGACAACCCAAAAAAACTTCTAACACATAAACAAACTTCTTTCCCAATAACTTTTGGTGACATCGGGTTCATACTCACGGCTACCATTGCCCCAACAACCTATTTAAGGAATTGGGCCCTTGTAACTTCAATCATAGCTATTAAGTTTATGGTTGATCAATGTCATTTCCTTCTTGAAGCCTTAGCACAAGTCGACAATAACACCTTCCCTTTTTAACAACACCTCAAAGCAACATGTGATATCCTATCACCCATAATTCACAAATGTTTTTTTTCATTTGAATAACTCATCGAACAACAAATGATTCGACTTCAAGATTCCATGTTGGAGCGTCTACATCATCATATGATTTTTAACATGTTTTTTGACGAGATATCTGAAGCCCATCATGCTTGAATTCTATCATGTTTTGGCCCAAGGGCAAATGCTTGGCTTATAATACAATTAATCTTCTTAAGCTTTCGACTAATTTATTTAATCTTTTCCATAATGCTTCGAATACAATTTGAATTGCCCCATCCTTCAATTGCAGGTATCCTTCAATGCGTGTGCACACATCCCATCGACGCTATGGGTATCCATCTCTTACATTGTGCTCATTGCAATGCATGCACATGAACCCATGATGCACTTCGCGACACCTTTGTTGCCATTGCGCGAAATGCTGGTTTCCACATGGGGCAAAAACAATTACATGTGCCTCCTTCAAACACGTTCAACCATTCTCATTAACAAGTCAACATTGTGTTCAACAAAAATGGCATTCACATTTTAATTGACATTGTCATTGCCGACCCATTACGAGTTGATTTACTTCCTCGATCTTGTGCCACCTAAGGATTTGTTGCTTTTGATGCGACTCAAGCCAAAGAATAAAGCTATCGCAATCAACACCCTACTGATCAATTCCTCCCCTTAACAGTGGAGGTATTTGAATGTCTGCATAAGTAGGCGGATGTGTTTTTACACAATTGTGCCAATGTCATTTAGAGTTTGAAAGGACCAAAAGGTCCTCTTCTTTATGTCTTCATTACTTTTCTTCGAGAAAAAAATGTCAATCACATTGTAAAGTTTGCAAACATCTTCCATTTTAAGTCAAGCGATAGCCATGAGCCTAGTTATTTCATGACTTCCACCCCTTCAAAACACATCTCCCATCTCCATGACTGACTTATTGCAACCAGCTAATTTTTGATATGGAAAAATATGATTGACCTACTACAAGTGGTTGGTTTTTTACATGGATAGGTTTTGACATCTAATTTGAGTTAACTTTATGTCATGTAAATTCTCCCTTTTCTTTTTTCTTATCCTTTTGTACATTTTTTTAATATATGGCGTGTATATCTAAATTTTGTAGGGTTGCATACACTATATCCATTGATGACATTAGTCTTTTAATAAACCAATGGTGTGATTGTTTAATATTTTGGATGTGAATGACCCTTCAAAACCAAAATAATTCAATATTATTTCATCAAATTACATTTATATATCAAGGCAACTAGGAAATTTTTAATTAATGTTGTTGAGGACAATATGAACACAACCCAAATGGTCTAAAATATATCATATCCAATTTGACATTACTTGGCATACACCTAAAAAAAAATTCCCTTTAGCATAACATTTAGCAAAATGTACAAAACACATAGTTGGAAAACAAAACAAGTGTGTAAATAACATATGAAAAGGTTTTTTAGGTACCAACTTTGTATATGTTGTGTCCTTGCTTTGTTGCATATCTAACATTCACAAAATACATTAATTTTTTTTGACATTAATTGATTTTTTTAGATTTTCCATTTTTTATAGAAATGTATTGTCCTAAATACCAAAAATTGGGAAATTTGGAAATGTCCATTACTAAAAACTCTAGAAACCTAATGGAATTGCCACCATCAAACTTTTTCGACACATTCTTCATTAGGTGACTTGTGAAAGCTCAATTGATTACTTCTCGGGTTGCCCATTGGGAGCAAAGCTTAACCTTTGCGGCTGCAATGGCAATAATATTTGTAAACATGGAATGTTTCACAAGCCTACAAGGGGAAGCATATGCAACTAGTTCATGTGCAAGCACTTAACATCTAAGAAAACAATTTAAAACTATGACCAAAAGCAATTGCTTGTTTACAAGGTTTGAAGTTTAAGGAGAGGTTTTTGCAAGCTACAAATTGCAAAGACTTTATATGAGTAAGCATGTGGCTTTGCACTCACCCAATTGTATGATTTTGTCAATTATGGGCACTTTGCATTAATGCCCAATTTACGAATCCCAATTCAATCTTGCAATATGATTGGCCTAAAGCTCCAAATTGGGACCAAATCTTTCACACTAAGGCTTAAATTATAAGTTTCAACCATGAACGAAAGTCTTATGTTGCTATATTTTAAGTTCCATGGGTTGGAATTTAAGCAAAAAATTGGTTGAATAAAATTGAAAAACCAATTCAAAAATCAAATATCGACCATTTTCTATAAAATTAATCAAAAAATGGTTTGATATGGCCTACTCACCAAAAAAAAATAAAAATTAGTACTTTTTTTCCTTTTTTTCATCATTTGGAAGACACACTAGTGTACTTTACCTTCTTCATGGGCCTTGGGCTTGGGATCAAGTCCTTCACACTATGGCATACCAACTCCCAAGAATAATATTGTTTATTGTACCTCAAGGGCTTGATTTCCATGGGACTTTGCCTCTTCTTAGGACTTGTGAAATTAAGCTCTAAGATATAATGTGAAATGACCCTTATTGTGTATGTCAATGCATCATCAAGGATGGACATTAAAGAATGATGTTTGTTAGTTTGTGTATTTCTTTTGGATGTTTATTGGTTTTTTTTATGTGATTATTTTCTTTATGGTTGCAAAATGGTATGAGTATAAGTTCAATAATCATTTAAGCCTTTCATTAAACATATTTGCAAAGGTTTGTTTGTACAACATTCGGTGGGTCATCCCTTGAATGGTGCACTAACATGTTTATCTTTGTTCAAAAGATATTGCTTTGTTATTCAAATAGCATGAAGTATTTATGCACAAGGATTTACACAACCATAATTCATGGGTGGAAACATTTGCCCTCTTTAGAGCTTCCAATGAACCCCTATTAGTCAACAAGAAACAAAAGCCTTTTGGAATCTAACATACTAGTCAATAATGCATGAAATTCAGTTAAATGTTCAACCCACACATAGGGCCTACAATCATTAGCAATAGGTCCTGAAAGTGATTTATCACCTCTACGTACATTGTTCATTATCGTCACGTTCATTCTAGCTTAACATTTTCATTCATGTGGGAATAGAAAGAAACAAGATATTGTGGCACAATGTGTGTTTTCACATCTCTTATGGACTAGACCTTTCACAAAAAACTTGTAGGATGTTGTTTGATAACATTATTGATTGGGTTTACATGCAAATTCATTTTCAAGGTATGCATGCAAGTGGAAGTGCTATGTAAGTGGTGCCTCATTTCCTCTAGTAATTCAATTTATGTGGTGTGGGTGAAATCCCTAACATGGGCAATCCCATGCTTGTTATGTTTCCAATGTTTCCCTTTGTTAGGGGTATCAAAGAACTTTCCTTTGTGACTAAGTTAATAGTTTGAAATGTTTTGTATTGGTGTGCCATTAAGTTCTTTTCCATAGTGACAACATTAAAATGAGGCTAACTTGGATGCATGCAATAAGACATGCATGAAGGGTGTATGTCACATGAAGTTTACCACTAATAGCAAATGAACAATCAATCATTATTTTTTGCAACCAAATAATGGTTGTTATTTATATATGTAGATATAAATCCTTATTATCACCTTCCAAAGATGGTTCAAATCTTTGACCTTTAATGATGGTATGTTGTTGTTGCTTTTGTCCTTTTGTTGTTGTTTGCTTTGAAAAAAGGGAACGATGAACATGCATAATAAAATAGCCACAGACCCATCATGTATGCATTTTGTGATGCACTTGGTTATGTTGCTTTGATGTGTATTAAACCAAAAGTGCCCATCAAAACTATGCACAATAGTCCCCAAAAAAAAAACTATAACAACTTCATAATCTACAATTTATAGATTCATAATAGGTGTAATACTAACAAATGGAAATTGTCACCATTCCTATGTTGTTACAATCATCATCAAAGAAACAACATCCAATTTCTTTCATATATTTCCATTACAACCTTCAAGAGCAATAATAATAGTTGTGCATCATAATCAAATGTGGCAACATCATGAACAACAATGACAACAATGACCATAAACCTTTTTAAATACTAAAGACAGTGCAACAAGGAAACCTTGTAGGTATTCACCATTTTGTCCATAGATTCAAGCTTTGTTTCATTTTTAACATAGATTCAAACTTCTTGTCATCAAGCTTGTCATAATAGATCCAATATCTTACAACATACTTCAAGGGGGTCCAAGTTTGACATTACAGGAAAAATTATGTGAAGATCCATACTATGATGGAGGTTAAGGAAACCCAACTTGGCCCAAACAAAACTACCATATATTGTATAATCTCAAAGCTCAAGTATAATTAAGCTTTCATACTAATGTTTTCTATTTCCTAGCCATGTTTTAGTCTTATTGTTCAACCAATAGTTATATGTCTTGCTATTACATTTGATGTTAATGTTATGACTACATTTACTCACAAACATTCTTCCATAACTATGATTGTTTTTTGTGTTGGATTAGTCTCAATGTTTAGTTCATTATAATGTTCAATATGTCTAATGTGACTATGAATAATGAGTTGATCACATTTGTGTCCATTGTAACAAGTTGAAATTGAATTTTGAATGCTTTGATAATTCATGTTTTGCCCCAATCTTTCACAATTATCTCTTCCATACATTGCAATTGTTTCCATGCACAATGTAACTACCACAAATGTCAGGCTTTAGGTTGTACAACTAAAATCAACTTGTGAATCATGTCAATCCTTAATTTGTTGTTTGATAATTGCAATAATCCAAGAACTAAATTATACTTTGAAAACATGCTTTAATGAGTGTTGTAAAATGACATTAGTTAATTAAACCTTTGAACATTTTTACAATTAGTTGGAATGAATATCACCAAGATGTTTGGATGTGTTTGTTTCATCTAGTCCAAAAACTCATGGCTTTTGTGCATGGATCAAACAACCAAACCATATTTTTATTTGCTTTCAATCCCAATTGGCTAAATTGAACATGATAAAATCTTATGGACAAATTGCTTCATCTCCAATGTGGACCAAATGGTTTTTCGTTAAAAGTAGTAATTACATCCTAACTTGAACTCGTGCACTTGTCCTTTCCTTCCATTAAACAATGTAGTAGGCTCATAGGAATAATATTTGTGAACATAATTTGAAAGGGAAGTAAAAACCTATTTACAACTAAACGTGTAACTAAAGTAACTTGTGTTTTTCTTCCACCCTTTAACACTTGAATGTGTTTTGTTCCTTTGGTCTCCCAAGTCCTTTCTCCTATTGTTGGGACGAGACAAACACATGTTTGGTCATTATTAACAAGAAGGATTAGTGAAACATTGTAAGGTTTCATTATGTAAGTTATCCAATATGCCATGTTGTATTCTTCTTCAACTAATTAGGTGGCAATTTATTTCTTGTTATGATAACTCAAAAAGACCAATTCATATATTGTTTCATGAATAAGCATGTCCACTTTCATGTGATTGTAAATCTTCTAAGGCCCTCTTATAAGATATCAAATCCTAAAGGTTTTATCATCCTATGGAGGATGGGTTGCATGATGCCAATTGGAAACAACTGTCTACCTTGTCTCATTTTTTGCAACAAGGAAACAAAAGAATAATGTAGAATTTTAGGTACTCCTTTAATTCACGAACAATTTTTTTTGTTGAATTTCACCACAATACCAAGTTCCAATACATGTTTATAGTTTGGTTTTAATTCATTAGATGTAGTGAGCCATTGCCATAAACGTGCCATGTATTCAATTTATCATAAGGTCTTGGCATGTTAGGTTTCTTGTAGGCTATTTTCAAAAAGTGTAATGCACCTACATTGTTATTGTGGTTTTTTTTATTACAACAACAATGGGAGGCCACAAATGCAATTGGAACTAGTTTGTGTAAGCTCCTATTTTCTTTGATTATTTCCCATGTTCAACAAGTGATGGACCTTTTTTTTGTCATTTCCCATCCTAGTTAATGACTTAACTCATAACCTTTTATTTAATTTCATGTGAAAATAATAATATAACTACAAAGTTATGCCTTGGTTTGTCAACAAGACATTTTTTAGGCTTGTTGGTTGTTAATTATCCTTGAATAAGTTATTTCATTCAAAACTTGTACATCATGCTCCAATTATGTATGTTTTTCTTCACTATACATGTTTTTGAATATTGTTGTGAATAGTTTTTTTCTAGCAATTATATCCATTGAACGACATTACCTAAATGTTTATAAATCACTTCCTAATATGTTGCAAATCATTTAAGAAAACTCACTTAATGTTTTCACATTTTAGAACAAAACCTCTATTGATTTCTTTCTTAAGTTTGTTGAAGTGAACAACAAACCTTTGAGTGCCTTCAAGAATTTGCTAAAGTGGATAAGAAAATGACAAACAAGAATCATATTTGTGAGAGCATGGAAACAAAACCAAAAAATGTAACAACCAATTGATGTAAATCAAAATGGATGAAAGAATATTCAAGTACATTCATCTACGTAAAAAATTTAAATAATATTAAACACATGTCGAAAACATTGAGAAATTAATTATGATGTGTCAAAATAAAATTTTAAAATTAATGAATTAATTAACACTAATGTGTTGAATTTATTCACAACTACAATATGTTTGAATTGCGTGGTACCATCAAAGTGTATATTCATTTTGAAAGTTTCCACCTTTTTCTCCAACTTCACATTTAGACCATAAATTATAGAAAAAATATATATCAAATGTCATTTCCAAACCAATCCACTCCTATTTTGTGACTTCTTGTCATACTAGCATGAAACCACATTAAACTAGCCTACCTTTGAAGTTGGCTCTTACACATGGTAATGCCATGGCAGCAAGGCAAATTACTAGTGTTGGGTGGGTTTTGTAGGGTGACATGAATGTCACTCTGAGTATCACTTGGGTTTTGAGTATTGCTCGTGTGTCACCTAGTATTAATGTTAGAACACCACATGGTATCAAGAATGAAGTTTGGTGATACCCTCTTTGATATCTAGAATGTTAATTTTCTATTGCATGAAAACAAACCTTGAAAATTGGATATGGCCGTGCATTTTGAAAATAGTGAGATTCGAGAGAGCACGGGGTAAAATATTTTTACCTGACTTAGGGTATTGAGGTTTACTTTAGGCCAAGTCTAGAGTCTTGGGTTTATCTATGATATTTGCTATAGGAAGACACTTGGGCATTGGTCAACATTTATCAAAAACTGGGACCAATACACAACTACCCATTGTTCCCTAATCTCTCCCCTTGATACGCATAACAAATAAACCCTCTTTATTATGCTCATAGTGAACCAACATGGTGCACCCACCAGTGCTAGTTTTTTTTTTTTCCAAATTTTTAATGGAGTCAAGGTGGCAAACATCCTTCAGAAAAAAATCAACTTAATTAGCAACATTATTTCAAGGAACTCTTAAAATTGTACCTAGTAGACATAAATGTGGCAACACCCTTTCCAGAAAAAAAATGTTGGTCTAAAAAATATTGAAAAAGGAATTTGTGACCAAAAAAATTCATTTAAAGAAAATTGTGTCCCTTTTGACAAATTTTAGCCAAAAAAATCATTGAGTATAATGCACCATCCGCTATATGCCCATTATGATTTAATTATGACAATGATTTTTTGATTTAAAAAAAATTATAACCAATTTGTGAGGACCGCCTTTGACAATTAATTGTTTTCAAATTATGAAAATTGATGCTTTGAAAACCAATCTATAATTACTTTTTAAAACATCGATACCATGTACCTATCTTGCAAATATTTTAACTTTAAAAAAAGAACCAACCAAGCATTTCAAAGCCTTTATGAGAATTGGATCTGGTGGATACTTAAAAAAACAATACATGTCCAACGCTGTAAATTATGCCCTATAGCCTTTCAAGCTACAAGGTGTAATGCCTTATTGCTAGGGCATTACACTACACTTCTCTATTCTTTGAGGAAAAATGTGAAGCACATGAAAAACTTAAATATTTCTATATCAAAGTTTTCAACCACGCTACTTCATAAGGGCAATCCAATTTCACACATTCTACAGTGTTATTAAATAAATTGCCATGTCTCTTGTACAAAATGAAAAGTTTTTAATAAGAAAACACCATTTTGCAACAAACCAATTTGCTTGAAGTTTGTTTCTTCCAATCAAATTGTCAATGACCATTGTTATGTACACCCAAACTCCCAATCCTTGCCATTAGCCTAGGCAAAAAAGGGTAAAAAATAGGAGGAATAAAACTTTTTGGTAGTCAAATGCAATGAGCTAGGAGACATTCAAAAGGGCCATTTTTTTTTGGGGGGGGGGGGGGGGGGGGGGGGGGGGGGGGTGAAGGGGGGTTTTTTTTTTGGGGGGGGGGGGGGGGGGGGGGGGGGGGGGGTTTGTTTTTTTAGTAAAA
>Ga0116229_10010850_pt1 | contig 13578 bp, 12 predicted proteins | sample S1TSphgellanicum_3_FD_87313 | JGI IMG/M metagenome (GOLD analysis project Ga0116229, IMG submission 87313) | Host-associated microbial communities from peat moss isolated from Minnesota, USA - S1T2_Fc - Sphagnum magellanicum MG | ecosystem: Host-associated > Plants > Peat moss > Unclassified...
ACTTAGGATCCCGTGTCGAAAGACGTGCGGGTTCGAGTCCCGCCCCGAGCATGGTGGAGTCCAATTCCATCATCAGCGCGCGCCTGTACGGACACAAGGCCACGACGACGTCGTTTTGCGATCGGCCGCGTCGTGCGCTCAGACTGCCGCGATGGGCCCGATCGCCTTGTAATAGATGATCGTCGCGGTCAGCCCGCCGCGCGGCTTGAGGGCGTAGCCGGGGATCTCGCCGACGCGCTGATACCCGAGGCGTTCGTAGAGTCCGGCCGCGCCATCCTCGGCCGCGGTATCGAGGACAAGGAGCGTCCGGCCACGGGCGGCGGCGAGCCGTTCCGCCTCGTCCATCAGGCGACGTCCGATCCCGCGGCCGCGCTGCGTGACCCGCGTCATCAGTTTCGCGATGTCGGCGCGATGCGGCTGGTTGGGCGGCGTGCCGAGATCGAGCGTCACGGTGCCGACGAGCGCCTCGCCATCCCACGCGCCGAGGACGACCCGCGTCCCCGCAGCGGCGCGGGCGAGCGAGTCGCGCCAGAAGGCTGTCGCCGCCTCAACAGAGAGCGGATGCATGAAGCTGACAGAGCCTCCGTTGGCGACCGTCTCGACCAGAATCGCCGCGAGCGCGGCGAGCACGACGGGGTCCGCCGAGAGCGGCTCGACGCGGATTGGGGAGGAAATGCGGGGCTCGGACAGCGAGGAGAGGAGAGGAGAGGTACAGGGACGCGCTCTATCAATGCGACGTCGTTGACCGCGACACAAGACTGGGATCACGACGGCGACGACCATCACGCGACGGCGTTCATGTGACGCCTCTCACGCGACGGCGCCGCACGGCGCGGCGTACCGGACGACGACGCCGTCAGGCCGCGCGCTCCCCGGTGACGGGGCGCGGCACGCAGCGCCCGGGAATCGGTCCCGGCGAGTGGCTCCGACCGCCGCTTTCGGCTAGTCTCCGTACCGTGGGAGCGGGTCTTTCCCCCTGCCCCGACATCACTTAGGATGCATGCACATCGACCACCGGCGACCACCGTCACTGTCTGGTTGACAGTGGTTTGCCATGCGTCCACCTTCGACCCTGTGGCCGGCTCATCACTGGAACTTTCGCGGCATCCAGCCCTGTTCGCATGGACATGAACCGCCGTGACGCCGCGCACTGCGAGCGGATCGTGCGGGAGCATGCTCGCACCTTCACGCTCGCGAGCTACTTCCTCCCCACGCCGAAACGCCGCGCGACGTTCGCGCTGTACGCCTTCTGCCGCGTCGCCGATGACATGGTCGACCGCGCGATCGCCACCTGCGACTCGAGCATCGAGCGCCAGCTCGCCGACTACGAACGGCAGCTGACGGCGACGCTCGCCGGACGCCCGACCGGCCCGATCTTCCGCGAGCTCCACTGGGTGATCGACCACTACGCGATCCCGGCCGATGTCCTCCTCGAACTCGTCGCCGGCGTCGCCCGCGACCTGAAGCCGGTCCGCTACCGCTCCTGGGTCGAACTCGCCAGCTACTGCGAAGGCGTCGCCAGCACCGTCGGCGAGATGTGCACGTACGTCTTCGGCGTCCCATCCGGCCAGGCGGCCCTTGGACGCGCCCTCCGCTACGCCCGGACCCTGGGCGTCGCCATGCAGCTGACCAACATCCTCCGCGACGTCGGCGAAGACGCCCGCCAGGGCCGCTGCTACCTCCCCGACGAGGACCTCGCCCTCTTCGGCCTCGATTCGAAGACAGTCCTCGCCGGCCGCGACGTCGAGCGCCACCCGAACTGGGAGGGGCTGATGCGCTTCGAGATCGGACGCGCCCGCTCCCTCTATGAGAGCGCCGCCCCGGGGATCTCCCTCCTCCACGCCGACTCGCGCCGCTGCGCCCGCGCCTGCGCCACCGGCTACGCCGGCATCCTCGGCGCGATCGAGGCCAACGGCTACGACACCGTCTCCCGCCGCGCCCGGCTCGGCAGCTGGGCCCGCGCCAGCATCGTGTGGGGCGCCTGGCGCGGCCGAGCGGATCCGGCTGACGGGATCGAAACCAGCGAGCACGAACCCTGCACCGAGTGGGAACGCTGGCGCCGACCGGGACATGACATGGTGAAGTGGGCATGAGCGACAAGACGCGCACCCTCGAGATCGCCCCCGGCGACCGGGCGGCGACGCTCTTTCTCCTCGGCCAGTTCGCGATGGTCGTCTTCGCGACGATCGCGCTGACGACGTTCCTCGCGGGCGTGCCGCCGGCATGGCTCCAGACCCCGGCCAACCAGATCGCCCTTCAGCTCGGCTGGCGGTTCTCCGGCCCGCTTTCCGTCATCCTCGGCACCTGTGCGGCGCTCGCGCACTCGGGCAGCCGCCTCGGCGTGAAAAAGACCGCCCTGATCTTCGTGCTCGCCTATGGCGTGTCGCTGGCCTCGGAACTGATCGGCACCGGCACCGGATACCCATTTGGCCCGTACAGCTACACGAACCTCCTCGGCTACCTGATCGACGGACGCGTCCCGTTCCCGATCCCGCTGTCGTGGTTCTTCATGGTCTACTGCTCGCTCGCGATCCTCGGTCGATTCCTGCCAGCCCGCGCCGGGTGGGCGACGATGCTCCTCTGGTCGATCGCCGGCGGATTCGTCCTCACCTGCTGGGACGTCTCGATGGACCCGGCGATGACCGCCGCGACCCAGCACTGGGTCTGGCACGTCAAGGGGCCGTTCTACGGCATGCCCTACAGCAACTGGTTCGGCTGGTGGCTCACCGGCTCGATCGTCGCGTGGGTGATGCTGCTCGTCGTGCGGCCGCGCGAGTTCGCCGAGAAGATCTCGCCGGACTGGCTCCCGCTCGCGCTGTACGCGATCAACGGCATCATGCCGATCGCCCTCTGCCTCCGGAACTCGCTCTGGTGGGCCGCGATCTGGGGCACCGTGGCGATGGGCGTGCCGCTGATCGTCGCGCTCACGGTCGGCACCCGTCGCCGACCGGCTGCGCCGACCGTGACGCGGGCCGATCCCCGCCGGAGCGAAACGATCGTGATGGCCGGTGACTGACCTCTTTCGATCACCGCGTCTGTACGACGGGATCGTACTGGCGGTGATCGTCGAGGCAGTCGCACTGGTCGCCTACCGCCGCCGCACCGGACGCGGCGTCCCCGTCCCCGCCGTCGCGTCGTTTCTGGGCGCCGGCATCGCCTTCGTCCTCGCCCTCCGCCTCTCGGCATCCGGCGCCCCGCGCGACGGCTCGGCCGCCACGGCGTTCGCCGGCGTCATGCTCGTCGCGCTGGCCCTTCACTTCTGGCACCTCAGGACCCTGTGGCATCGATAGTCGTCATTGGCAGCGGATTCGGCGGACTCGCGGCCGCGCTGCGCCTCCGCGCGATGGGCCATACCGTCACCATCGTCGAGAAGCGCGACAAGCCCGGCGGACGCGCCTACGTCTACGAGCAGGACGGCTTCGTCTTCGACGGCGGCCCGACGCTCATCACCGCCCCCTGGCTGATCACGGAGCTCGTGGAGCTCTTCGGCAAGAGCCCCGCGGACTACGTCACGCTCGTGCCGCTCGACCCGTTCTACAACATCCGCTTCGAGGACGGGTCGGTCTTCACGTACAACGGCCGGCACGAGGATGTGATCCGGCAGGTGCGGAAGTTCAATCCCGACGATGTCGCCGGCTACCTCAAGTTCAAGGAAGCCGCCGGGCGCATCTTCGAGGCGGGGATGGCGCTGATCGACACGCCGTTCACCAACTTCTCCGACATGCTGAAGGTGCTGCCGAACCTCGTGCGCCTCCGCGCCGACAAGTCCGTCGCCAAGCTCGTCAACCAGTACATCAAGGATCCCCGGCTCCGGCAGGTCTTCAGCTTCCACCCGCTGCTCGTCGGCGGCAACCCGTTTCAGAGCACGTCGATCTACGCGCTGATCCACACGCTGGAGCAGAAGTGGGGCGTCTGGTTTGCCATGGGCGGTACCGGCGCCGTCGTCCGCGGACTCGTGCGACTCTTCGAGGAAGCGGGCGGCACGATCTGCCTTGGCCGCGAGGTGACGCAGATCGTCATCGATCCGGCAACCCGGCGGGCGACCGGTGTGCGCCTCGCCGACGGCGTGACGATCCCCGCCGACATCGTCGTCTCCAATGGCGACGTCGCGTTCACGTACATGAAGCTGATCGCGCCCGAGTATCGGAGGCGACAGACCGACGCCAGGCTCGCGAAGAAGCAGTACTCGATGTCGCTCTTCGTGATCTACTTCGGGACCGATCGCCAGTACCCGGAGATGGCGCACCACGAGATCCTGATGGGCCCGCGCTACCGCGAGCTCCTCGCCGACATTTTCGATCGCAAGCACCTGGGCACCGACTTCTCGCTGTACCTGCACCGGCCGACGAAGACCGATCCGTCGCTCGCGCCGCCGGGCGGCGACAGCTTCTACGTCCTTTCGCCGGTGCCGCACCTCGCCGGTCCGACCGACTGGACGACCGCCGCGGGACCGTACCGCGACCTGATCATCAAGTACCTCGAGGATCGCTATCTCCCCGACCTCTCGAAGCACATCGTCACCGAGCACCGGATCGATCCGCTGCATTTCCGGGACACGCTGAACAGCTACCTCGGAAGCGCGTTTTCCGTCGAGCCGATCCTGACGCAGTCGGCGTGGTTTCGGCCGCACAATCTGAGCGAGGATATCCCCAACCTGTACTTCGCCGGCGCCGGCACGCACCCCGGTGCGGGGCTCCCCGGTGTCCTCAGTTCGGGGAAGATCGTCGCCGAGATGGTAGGCCCGCCCGTCGGGTGATTCCCCCGTCAGCACGGCTATTAGTATTCAGGCATGAAGATCCAGATCACCTCGAAGAAGAGCAGCGGCGTCGAGCGGCTCCTGGAGGTGTCGGTCGCGGCCGATGACGTCCGATCCGCCGAAAATTCGGCGGCGGCCCGGTACGCCTCGCGCGTGCGTCTGCCGGGGTTCCGGCCGGGGAAGGCCCCGGCGGCGATGGTGCGCAAGCGGTTTGGCGAGGAGATCCGGCAGCAGGCCCTCGAGACGCTGATCCAGGAAGCGTACAAGGAAGCGATCGAGCGCGAGCAGCTGAAGCCGGCCGCGCAGCCCCATGTGCATGACGTCAAGTTCGCCGACGGCGAGCCGCTGACGTTCGAGCTGCATGTCGAAGTGCGTCCCGACGTGACGCTGCCCCGCGTCAGCGGGTTCCGCGTCGAGCGGACGGCGCGACCCGTCACCGACGAGCTCGTGGCCGAGCAGATCGAGCAGCTCCGCGAGCAGAAGGCGTCGTGGTCGCCGGTGACCGAGCGTCCGGCGCCCGGCGACATGGTGACGGTGCTGCTGGCGACGCCCGAGACCGACGGCGGCGAGATGCCGGCCGAGGGGCGGGAGTACCGCATCGTCCTCGGCGACGGACAGGCGCTGCCGGCGATCGAGGAGTTGATCATGGAAGTGCGCGCCGGCGAGACGGTCGAGCGGCCGGTGCGCTGGCCGGACGACTTCCCCGACGAGACGCAGCGCGGCCGGACGAAGCCGGTGCGCGTCACGCTGCAGGACGTGAAGCGGAAGTCGCTCCCCGTCCTCGACGACGCGTTTGCCCGGGAAGTCGGTGACTTCGATTCGCTCGACGCGCTCCGCACGACGGTGCGCGCCGACATCGAGAAGTCCGCGACGCGCGAGGCCGATGCCGAAGTGCGCCAGAAGCTGATCGACGAAATCGCCGCGGCGAACCCGTTTGAGGTGCCGCCCAGCTGGGTCTCCCAGCTCGTCGACGCCTATGGCAAGGCGTACCAGATCCCCGACGCCGATCGCGAGGCGTTCGTCGGCGAGTTTCGGCCGGTCGCCGAGCGCCAGGTGCGGCGCGATCTGATCATCGACACGGTCGCCGAGCGCGAGAAGCTGGCCGCGACGGAAGCCGAACTCGATGAGCGGGTCGCCGAGTTCGCGACGGCGCGCAAGGCGAGTCCGTCCGAAGTCTACGCATCGCTCCAGAAGGCCGGTCGCCTGCGCGAAATCGAACGCAGCATCACAGAGGAGAAGGTGTTCACATGGCTACTGAACCAGAATACGGTCACCTGACGGGAGACGTGATCACCCCTATGTCGACGATCTATCCCCCCTACGTCATCGAACGGTCCAGCCGCGGCGAGCGGAGCTACGACATCTTCTCGCGCCTGCTGATGGACCGGATCATCTTCCTCGGCACGCCGATCAACGACGACGTCGCCAACATCATCATCGCGCAGCTCCTGTTCCTCGATGCGGACAACCCGGAGCGCGACATCTACCTGTACATCAACTCGCCGGGCGGCAGTGTCTCCGCCGGTCTGGCGATCTATGACACGATGCAGTACCTGAGCAGCCCGGTGAACACGACCTGCATGGGCCTCGCGGCGAGCATGGGCGCCTTTCTCCTGGCGGCCGGCCGCAAGGGCCGCCGCTCGGCGCTCCCGCACGCCCGCATCATGATCCACCAGCCCTCGGGCGGCGCCTCGGGCACGGCCGCGGACATCGAGATCCAGGCGAAGGAGATCCTCTACCTCCGCGCCAAGATGAACGAGTTGATGTCCAAGCACACGGGCCGGCCGACCGAGCAGATCGAGCGTGACATTGTGCGTGACTATCACATGTCACCCGATGAGGCCAAGAATTACGGCCTGATCGACAACATCGTCAGTCATCGTGGCGAGATCGTGGAGCACAGCAAACAGCCCGCCGTTACGGCATGATTCGACCTGCCGCGCACCGTTCTTGACCCACCCGGAAACGGCTGTTAGTTCTCGGGTGAGGCCGTCCGCTTCCCTATCGTGACCCGCCATGTCCCACGATAAACATCTGCGCTGCTCGTTTTGCGGGAAGTCGAAGGACTCGGTGCGGAAGTTCATCTCCGGCCCGTCCGTCTACATCTGCAACGAGTGCATCGCCCTCTGCAACGAGATCCTGGCAGAGGACGAGGAGCGCGAGGTCGCGGAAGCGATCACCCAGGTCCCGGCGCCCCAGGAGATCAAGGACGTCCTCGACCAGTATGTGATCGGGCAGGAGCGCGCCAAGAAGGCGCTCGCGGTCGCCGTCTACAATCACTACAAGCGCATCAACTCGGCATCGCTCCGCGAGGACGAGGTCGAGCTCGACAAGTCGAACATCCTGCTGATCGGCCCGACCGGCGTCGGCAAGACACTGCTCGCGCAGACACTGGCCCGCATCCTCGACGTGCCGTTCACGATCGCCGATGCGACGACGCTGACCGAGGCCGGCTACGTCGGCGAGGACGTCGAGAACATCCTCGTCCGGCTGCTCCAGGCGGGCGACTTCAACGTCGCCGAATGCGAGCGCGGGATCGTCTACATCGACGAGATCGACAAGATCGCCCGCAAATCGGAGAACCCGAGCATCACCCGCGACGTCTCCGGGGAGGGCGTGCAGCAGGCGCTCCTCAAGATCCTCGAGGGGACGGTCGCGTCGGTCCCGCCGCAGGGTGGCCGCAAGCACCCGCAGCAGGAATACATCCAGATCAACACCAAGGACATTCTCTTCATCTGCGGCGGCGCGTTCGACGGCCTCGAGAAGATCATCGAGGCGCGCACCGGCCGGAAGCAGATCGGGTTCACCAAGGACGACGTCACGGTCCTCGGCGTGCCGATCAAGCGGGTGAACAAGACGCCGTTCGTCGACGTCGAGCCCGACGATCTCCTGCGCTATGGGCTGATCCCCGAGCTCGTCGGCCGTCTGCCGGTCTGCGTGCCGCTCGAGGCGCTGGACGAGGAGTCGCTCGTCCGGATCCTGAAGGAGCCGAAGAACGCGCTGACCAAGCAGTACGCCAAGCTCTTCGACCTCGAAGAGGTGAAGCTGACGTTCGAGGAGAGCGCGTTGCGGGCGATCGCCACCAAGGCGCTCAAGCGCGGCACGGGCGCGCGCGGCCTCCGGGCGATCATGGAAGAGATGCTGACCGAGGTGATGTTCGACCTGCCGAGCCGCGAGGACGTGACCGAGGTCAAGGTGATCGAGTCGACCGTCACGTCCGGCGCGCCGCCGCTCCTCGAAATCTCTCCGAAGCGGCAGAAGAAGGAGGCCTAGACCGGAACGCCCGGGGCTCCGGTCCCGTCGCGCATTCCCGTCCGGGCGCCGCATGACTCCCCACCCGCTTCGCGCTGGCGACCGCCTGTACGTCCTCCCGCTCCGGGAGGTCGTGGTCTTCCCGCACGTCGTCGTCCCCCTCCTCGTCGGCCGCCCGGCCTCGATGGCCGCCGTCGAGTCCGCGGTCGCGGCCGACACGATGGTCCTCCTCGTCGCGCAGCAGAACGGCGACGTCCTGGACCCGTCGGCCGGGGATCTCTTTCGCGTCGGCGTCGCCGCGCGCGTCCTCCAGGTCGGCCGGCTGCCGAATGGCACGGCCAAGGTCCTCGTCGAGGGCGTCGCCCGCGTGCGGGTGCGCCGCTACGTCCCCTCCGCCCGCTCGCTGCGCGCGGTGATCGAGCCGTTCCCGTTCGTCGATACGGCCGCCGTGATCGGCGTGGCCCCCGCGACCGCGACGCAGCCGGCGGCGGAACGGCGGCAGACGATGACACGGTTCGAGGAGTACGTCGCGCTCCATCGCCGGATCCCCGACGAGGTCGCGGGTCTCGTGCAGGCGATCGAGTCGGATGAGCGACGCGCGATGGCGATCGCCGCGCATCTCGCGATCCGGCACGATGCGCGTCAGGCGCTCCTCGAGACGCCGACGCTCGACGCCCTCTGGCTCTCCCTGCTCCACATCCTGGGCGGCGAGGTCGAGCTCCTCCGGCTCGAGCGGAAGATCGACGAGGACGTGCGCGGCTCGCTCTTCCAGAACCAGCGCGAGTTCTATCTCCAGGAGCAGCTGCGCGCGATCAACCGCGAGCTGGGTCAGGAGGAAGGCGACGACCTGAGTGAGCTCGATGCCGAGATCACGAAGCGCGGCCTGCCCGAGGCGGTCGCCGCGCGCGCGCGGCGCGAGCTCCGCAAGCTGCGGCGCACGGCGCCGATGTCGCCGGAGTCGACCGTCGGCCGCAACTATCTCGACTGGCTGCTCGCCACGCCGTGGACCGCGCGCACCGAGGACGTGCTCGACGTCGATCACGCCCGGCTGGTGCTCGACGAGGACCACTTCGGTCTCGAGGACGTGAAGGACCGGATCCTCGACTACATCGCGGTCCTCGGTCTGGTCGGCCGGCTCGATGGCCCGATCCTCTGCCTCGTCGGTCCGCCGGGCGTCGGCAAGACGTCGCTCGGGCAGTCGATCGCCCGCGCGCTCGGGCGGAAGTTCGTCCGGATGTCGCTGGGCGGTGTGCGCGACGAGGCGGAGATTCGCGGGCACCGGCGCACCTACATCGGCGCGATGCCCGGCCGGATCATCCAGTCGATGCGGCGCGCCGAGGTGGTGAACCCGGTGCTGCTCCTCGACGAGATCGACAAGCTGGGCGTCGACTATCGCGGCGATCCGGCCGCGGCGCTGCTCGAGGTTCTCGACCCGGAGCAGAACCGCACGTTCAACGATCACTACCTGGAAGTCGACTACGACCTCTCGCAGGTGCTGTTCATCACGACCGCGAATTCGCTGGCGACGATCCCCGACCCGCTGCGCGACCGGATGGAGGTGCTGCGGCTCGCCGGCTATCTCGACCACGAGAAGCTGGCGATCGCCGAGCAGTTCCTCGTGCCGCGGCAGCTCGCGCGGAACGGGGTGCGGCCGGAGGATGTGCGGTTCGAGCCCGGCGCGCTCGCCGCCGTGCTGCGCGGCTACACGCGCGAGGCGGGCGTGCGCGAGCTCGATCGGCGCCTCGCGCGGATCGCCCGCAAGCTGGCGCGCGAGAAGGTGGCCCACCCGGTCGGGACGGCCGGTGACGCCGCCGAGTCGCAGCCGATCTCGGTCGTGCGGGCGGACGACCTCAAGGCGCTGCTCGGCAACGCGCCGTTCGATCCCGACGACATGACGCAGGACGACGCGATCGGCATGGCGCGCGGCCTCGCCTACACGACCGTCGGCGGCGAGACCCTCGACGTCGAGGTGAGCGTCGTGCGCGGTCGCGGCAAGATGCAGCTGACCGGGACGCTCGGCGACGTGATGAAGGAGTCGGCCGCGGCGGCGCAGAGCTACGCGCGCCGGCGCGGGACGACGCTGGGGATCGAGCGCGACTTCTACCGGACGCGGGACATTCACGTGCACATCCCCGCCGGCGCGACGCCGAAGGACGGCCCGAGCGCGGGGATCGCGATCGCGACGGCGATGATCAGTGCGCTGACCCGTCGCCCGATTCGCGGCGACGTCGCGATGACCGGCGAGATCACGCTGCGCGGGCGCGTGCTGCCGATCGGCGGCCTGAAGGAGAAGTCGGTCGCGGCGCACCGGCTCGGGATTCGGCACATCATCATCCCCGCCGGCAACATGCGGGAGCTCGACGAGCTGCCGCCCGAGGTGCTCGCCGACACGACGTTCCACCCGGTGCACTCGATGGACGACGTGCTCGCGATCGCGCTGCGGCCGGCGCGTGTGGCGACCGTCGAGGCACCCGCGGCGACCGCGGACCCGATCGTCGCGCCGCTGGCGCCGGCCGCACCGCACGCCGCGCGCCCCGCGCCCCCGCTCGCACCGTCGCGATCGCCCGCACCGTCGCGGGTGCCGCGCCGTGCGCCGGTGCCGCCGACCGGCCCGGTCGTCACGCCCCCGCCGTCGCCGCCACCGGTCGCGGGCTCGTCGTGACGCGCCTGTCGTGACGGCTCTGCCGTGACGAACCGGTCGTGACGACGCCATCGGCGGAGTCCGATGGGCCGACGAAGGTCGTCGACCCGCTGCCGATCCGATCGCTGACGTTTCTGGGCCCGATGGCGACCGCCGGCGGGTGGCGGCCCGAGGTGACGCTGCCGGAAGTCGCGTTTGCCGGGCGGTCGAACGTCGGCAAGTCATCGCTGATCAACCGGCTGGTCCGTCGTCGGGCGATCGCGCGCGTCAGCAAGACGCCGGGGCGTACGCGGGAGATCAACTTCTTCCAGGTCAACGACCGGTTCGTGCTCGCGGATCTGCCGGGCTACGGCTATGCGCGGATCGCCAAGGAACGGAAGGCGGAGTGGTGGCCGCTGATCGAGGGATTCCTGCGGGGCTCGCCGCACCTGCGCGGGGTCGTGCAGCTGCTCGACGTGCGGCACGACCCGACCGCCGACGACCGGACGATGCTCGACTTCCTCTCCGAGCTCGAGGTGCCGACGATCGTCGCCGTGACGAAGATCGACAAGCTGGGACGCGTCGCCGCCGCCGACCGGGTCGCCGCGCTGACGACGCTGCTGTCGCTCGACCCCGAGCAGGTGATCCCGTTCAGCGCGACGACGGGCGCCGGCCGCGACGAGCTGGCCGAAGCGCTGGTCGCGCTGACGGCACCGGAGCCGGAACCAGGGCCGGAACCGGAGCGCTCGGCATGACGCGCGCGATCGACGCGACGCGGGCGTCGGTGCGACACGTCGGCGTCGCGATGGCGGTGGCGGCCTCGATATTCGGCGGTACGCGCGTCAGTGCGCAGACGACGGGGACTCAGACTCCCCCGTCGTCCGCTCACGGCCTCGGCGCGGACACGGCGACGATCATCGACCTGGCGACCGCCGAGTCACAGGTGCAGGCAGAGTGGGCGCGCGGCAACATGATGGGCAACGACCGGCTGCGGGCCGAGATGGCCGACCTCGAGCGGATTCACCGGTATGCGTACCGATACGCCGGTACGGCGTCCGATGAGCACGGCACCGCGCACGTCCTGCTCGGGCTCACGAGCCCGACGACCCCGACGTTCACCGGCTACGTCGTGATTCTCGGGGCGGGGCGCGGGGCGAACGCCGGCGGTCCGCTCACGGGCGCGACGGCAGCGGATGGCTGCCACATGACGGCGACGATCGACAAGCCGGCGACGACGATCACGCTGACCGGGCCATGCAGCGGCAGCGAGCTGACGGGCGCGATGGTCTTCCAGACGAAGAAGCATCGACAGGCCGCCGAGTACAATCTCCCGCGCGACCAGTGAGGTACCATCCGATGTCCGCCCTCGTGTCGGCGATGCTCGCGGTGGTTGGCGCGGCGACAGCTGACGCGCAGTCGAGCACGAGCGCGCCGCCGGATCCTGCGGTGCACACGTATCACGCGGACTCGTTTGCGTTTGAGAGCGGCGCGACGCTGCCGAACGTGTCGATCGTCTACGGCACGTACGGGCATCTGAACGCGCGGCGCGACAACGCCGTGCTCGCCCCGTCGCACTACATGGCCGACCATCACGGCTACGACTGGCTGCTTGGGCCCGGCCAGGCGCTCGACACGGCGCGCTACTTCGTGATCACGACGGAGATGTTCGGCAACGGCCACTCGTCGAGTCCGAGCAATACGCCGGAGCCGTTTCACGGGCCGCGCTTCCCGGCGACGACGATCCGCGACAACGTGCGGATCGTGCACCAGTTGCTGCTCGATTCGCTCGGAATCACGCACCTCGCGGCGATCGTCGGGTTCTCGATGGGGGCGCAGCAGGCGTTCCAGTGGGCGGTCAGCTACCCGCGGTTCGCCGACCGGATCGTGGCGACGTCGGGGACGGCGAAGACGTACCCCCATGGGGTCGTCCGACTCGAGGGCCAGATCGCCGCGCTGACCGCCGACGCGGCGTTTCAGGACGGGAACTACACGGCGGAGCCGACGCGCGGGATGCACGCGTATGGTGTCGTCTGGGCCGGCTGGCTCTTTTCGCAGCCGTGGTGGCGGCTTGGCCTCTGGGCGACCGACACGTCGCTCGGCCGCACGCCGGCGCAGGTGACGGAGTCGATTGCGCGCGGGTTCGTCGATGGCGTCGACGCCAACAACCTGATCCTGCAGGCGCGCGTCTGGGAGGCGCACGACGTCGGCACGACGCCTGGGTTCAACGGCGACGTCGAGCGGGCGCTGCGCTCGATCGCGGTGCCGGTGCTCTACATGCCGAGCGAAACCGACCTGTATTTCCCGATCGGCGACGCCGAGTACGAAGCGAAGTTCATCCCGCACGTGACGCTGGCGCCGATCCATTCGCTGTGGGGCCATCCCGCCGGCGCAGGGGCGGATCCCGCCGATCTCGCCTATCTCAACACGACGATCAAGGCGTTTCTGACGGGGGCGCCGATCCCGCGTAGTCACGCTGCCAGCGCGCCACGCGCTCCAGGACGTCACTGACGGCGATCCGCGGCATGCGACCGGGGCGTCTGGTCCAGCTGATCGGACCGTCCGCCGGCTCGCCCGGATCGTGATACGCATCGACGACGAGGTCGTGGAACCGCCGGTACGGGCCGGTGCGCCGCGGGTCGGCGTTGGACATGAGCGCGATCACCGGGCGGCCCAGGGCGACGGCGATATGCAGCGCGCCGGTATCGACGGAGAGCACGAGCGACGCGCCGTGCAGTATCGCGACGAGCGGCCGCAGCCCCGAGCCGAAGGTATCGGCGACCGGCCGACCGAGTGCCGCGCTGATCGCCGCCGCGGATTGCCGATCGCGCTCGGTGCCCGCGCCGACGAGGACCGGGCGGAGTCCGTACGTCGTCTCCAGTGCGTCGATCACGGCGGCCCAGCGCTCGGGCGCCCACTCGCGATCAGGGTCACTCGCCCCGATCGCGAGTGC
>Ga0116229_10010852_pt1 | contig 13576 bp, 13 predicted proteins | sample S1TSphgellanicum_3_FD_87313 | JGI IMG/M metagenome (GOLD analysis project Ga0116229, IMG submission 87313) | Host-associated microbial communities from peat moss isolated from Minnesota, USA - S1T2_Fc - Sphagnum magellanicum MG | ecosystem: Host-associated > Plants > Peat moss > Unclassified...
CTGTCGGCGACGACGTTTCATTAGAGAACAGCCCCCACAACATCGGCGGCAATTGACGCCGTCGTGCAGCTTTTATTTTCCAAGTCGAATTGGGAGGTCCCTGAGCTCAGTCTTGGGGACTTCTTGGCGCGAACGGCCGCAGCGGGGTTCGACGCGACCGAGATCTATCTCCCGGCGCGTCCCGAAGCTCCGTCTGAGATCGCGGCGCGCCATGCCGATCTTGATTTGAAGCTTGTGGCCCAGATCACGACGACCGGCGATACGCCGGGAGATCATCAGCAATCGCTGATCGATAATTTTCGAAGCGCCTGCAGAACGCAGCCTCTATTCGTCAATTGCCACACCGGCCGCGATGTCTTCTCGCAGCAAGACAACCTGACCCTCTTTCAACTCGGGCAAGACCTATCCAGAGATCTTGGGGTTAGCCTCGTACATGAGCTGCACCGAGGACGGGCGCTTTTCAGCGGGCCGGAGACCAAACGGTATCTGGAAATCATGCCGCACCTGCGACTGACCGCCGATTTCTCCCATTGGTTTTGTGTGCATGAAAGCGATCTCAAAGATCAGCCACAGAACACGACGGCTGCCGTTAGAGCGGCGAGGCATATCCATGCTCGCGTCGGCTTTCGCGAGGGGCCCCAAGTGGGCTATCCGCTCAGCCCCGCCAATAAGCCGTGGCTGGACCTGCATATGGCGCTCTGGGCGGACATCATCGCCCTGCGCGACAGCGAGGGCGCCCCATATCTGACGATTACGCCCGAATTCGGCCCGGCCCCCTACATGCCCACCCAGTCAGACACGGATCAGACCGTCGCCGATCCTTGGGACTTGAATGTCTGGATGCGGCAATATCTGATCGATACGTTCGGGCGGGTTGTTTAGAGCACGTCCTGAAGAGCCAGCCAGATCGCGGCTGTCCAAGAAAAATTATCGCCACCGCTCGCCCGCCCATCCACGGGCGAAAAGGCTTCATAAAAGCCCGTGACCTCGATCAAGCGCAAGGTATCGGCGCGGACGCGCTGCGCCCACTGGGGGACGCCAGCCTCGGCGAGGCCCCTGGCGATCATATAGTTGACGACGGACCATACTGGCCCGCGCCAATAGCGCAGGAGGTCGAAATCCGCGTCATCGGGATCAAGACTGGGGACAAGGTACTCCACCCGCTGAGCGATGCGCTCCAAGTGAGCCAGGACGGCGTGCCGGTGGCCGGGATCATCAAGGCCTGCATAGAAGCTCAGAAAACTTGTGGAGGTGATGTGCCCTGAAAAGCGCCCGGTTATGGTATCGCGAGAACACCAGGCCTTTAGCGACTCGTCCCAAAGGTAGCCGACGCCGGCCACCGAACGGTCGATGATGGCCTGCACGTCCCCAGCCGCCTCGGTCAGGCCGATATCCTTCGCCAACCAGCAGAGATCGCGATTGGCGCGGAGCAGGATCATCGTCATGCCGACATCGGCAACCCGGAACGGACTGGTGGCGCCGATGGCCGCGTGATCCCAGTTCAAGCTGCGACCAAACTGGACCAGGGCGACGAAACGATCATAGTCGCTCTTGGTCGGCCGCATCTTCGAATCGAGATGGGTGGTGTCGCGGCGCTGATACTCGCCGACCTTCGATGTATCGACCGCGGCGGCTGGGACGTCCCACTCGGGTGAATTATCCCGCCCGGTCTCCCAAGGGTGAACCGCGACGACGACGCCTCGGCCCTCAAAATCGCGGTTGCGGGCGAACCACTGATGCCACTTCCATATTTTATGGAATAAGACGACGGCGCGATCACGAAAGGCGTCTTGTTCCCCGGCCAAGCCAGCGCTTTCCCAAAGCTGGCGGACTACTGAAGCGGCGACGGGCGGTTGGGTTATCCCAGATGTCGCCGGCGAATGATGCGTGTCCCACACGGGCGGCCCTGGAAAATAGCCATCATCTTCTTGCCAGAAGACGATATGGGGGACGAAGCCGTCCTCCCATTGCACCTCGAACAAGGTCTCAACTTCTTTCCAGGCGCGATTACGATCAAAGGTATCGAAGCCCAAGGCGACGAAAGCGGAATCCCAGTTCCACTGAAACGGATAGACGCGGCTATTTGGGACGGTATAGCCCCCACGATCATTGCGAAGCAGAATATCGTGGGCTTCTTTGGTCAAGGACGTCGGCATAACTAGAGTTGGTCTCTCGAAAAAGGTCGCCGGGCTGGCGCGCGCCAGCCCGGCCAGTCGGGGAGAGGCGTTAAAACTGGTAGCTGGCCTTTAAGCTGACCCGCATCGGCAGAACGGGGCGCCCCACAAAGTAGGCCGTCGCCGATTGGTTCAAAATTCGCGGATTGCCTTCCGTCACCCCTTGCGAGTTAAACAGGTTGAAGACGTGAACGCTCAGCCTCAGGGCGTCCATCACGTGATAACCCGCGTCCAGCGACGTCACATAGAAGCCTGTCAGAAGAGTCGTATTGGCTTCTGTCGTAAAATTACTGCCCGTATAGTTCGTGTACAGGGCCCCATCGATCGGCCCATGGTTATACGTTACGCCGAGATTATAGAGGATCTTAGGCTGTCTCAGAAGCTGGTTGCCGACGGCGATCGGCTCGGACTGATAGGCGGTATATTTTGCATTTTGGAGCGTCAAATTGCTGTTGAATCGGATGTCGTCGGTCAGGCGAATGTTCAGCTCGCCTTCCAGGCCATAGGCCTGAGTTGAAACGGTCTGTGTGAGTTGAAGCAAGCTGCCGTCGCCATTAGGATTGTTGACGAAGCTGACATTTTCGAGGTTGTCGAGCTCGGTGTAAAAGGGTGAGATAGAGCCGGAGAACCGCCCCTCTGTGAACTTCAAGCCGCCCTGGGCCTGGTAAATGATTTCGCCCTGATATGCCTGCACTTTTCCGGCAGAACTGAAGGTGACGGAATTTAACTGAGGGAAAAAGTAGCCCCGAGCGCCGTTAACGTAAAAGCTTAAATTCGACGTGTATTTATAGAGAATGCCGCCCGCGACTGCATACTGATTCGTGCTGACGTCACCATGGTTGTACTTTCCATTACCCCACACATCATTTTGTAAGGCTGTCGAGAGGCCTGTGTTGGGCGTGACGAGCTGCGTCGATGTCAGCTCGTTGTTTATGGCGCCCTGTATGCTTTCGTCACGGAAGCCGATGTCGACAATAAATTTCCCGAACTCCATCTGGTCGGCGAAGTAGACCGCCTCGCGGGTCGCCTCTGTGTGATTATTTGTGTAGCCGGTTTCGCCCAGCAGGCCATTCTGCGAGATGCTTATCGGCTGGCCATTTTGCGTGATGGTCAAATCGACGAGTCGCGGATCGTTATTGTATTGACCCAAAAACATCGTCGTCACGTCGATGTCCGCAGCCTTCGACTGCGACAAGAAAGTCCCCAAGGTGAACGTATGGCTGATATCGCCTGTCACCAGGTTCTTTTTGATATTTCCTTCAAAGGATTCGTCGCTCGCATTACGATAGCGATCCTGAAATCTGTTGGCGAAGAGAATGTCGTTGCTTGGCAACGCTCTTCCCGTGGCCGCATCGGTGAAAACACCATTGCTCGGCAGCCCACGGTCGGCCAGGAACTGCGACTGGGTTTCAGGGCTGTTGAACTTCCCGTCGCCGCCCAGGAAATAATTGAAATCGGTGTCGTAGTGCGCGGTCTTGGCTTTTATATTCAACGACCAGCCGTCGCCAAAGTTCTTGTCGATCACGGCGGCCAGTTGGCCGCCTTGGGTCCACACGCCCCTGCCGATTTTGGTGTGAAACTCACCGGCTGGCGTATTGTAGCTAAGCCCGTTGACGGCGCTCGTATCGACCGACTGCACCGGTTTGCCGTCATTGCCATCGATCAACGAATGGCTCGTGGCGTTCAGCGGCAAGTCGCCGAAAAACGGGACGCTGTCATCGATATATTGGCCGTAAATCGTAATCGCTCCGCTGCCATCGGCGAACCTATCTTTCAAATTGCCGCGAATCTGGCCGCCGCGTGCAGCATCGCCAGTATATAGCGGGCCATTATCATATCTATAATAGCCGGAAATGGCATAATATATATTATTTAGATGGGCCACAGAGCCGCTTGAAGCGAAATCCGCACGAACACGATCTTGGTCGGATACTTCGACCTGGGCCTCACCCTTGGGCAAATCGCTACCCGTCGTCGTTATGTAGTTGATGATGCCGGCGACCGAGCCTGGGCCGAACAGGTTCGATACGCCGCCCTGAACGTATTCTAGGCGGCTGATACCAAGGTCATTACGATAGTAGACGTCATAGGCGGACGAGTTCAGACCGAATGTCGTGAAAGCCGGAATGCCATCGTATTCCAAAGGCGTGAATTGATATTGCCCGCTAGACGGTAGACCTTTGACGAAGACGTTGGCGGCGACCTCGCCGCCGCCGCCCTCAGCCTTTATGGAGGGCAAGGTATTCAAGATGTCGGCCTGACTAGACGCGCCAACGCGGTCGAGCGTAACGGCGTCGACGGACGAAACCGCCGCAGGCGTCTTCATCTGGGAGCGTGATCGACTGGTGCCCGTGACGATGATCTCTTGGAGCGTCGTGGGCGCCGCGCTACTCGCAGCGGGCGTCGTCGGTGGCGTAGCTGCGGGCGGAGTATTGGCGGTTTGCGCCGACGCTGTGGCCGTGATGAGCGCTATCGGAGCGGTAGCTACCAACAAAACAGACTTACGAATAGCGTGAATTATCATGTCCCCGGCTCCGTTTCCTCGAAATATTATTATTGACCACTTATTTGGATGGTCATTGTTTGGTCGGAGTCGGAACGTAAATTAATAATCCCCGATCCCCACCTAAAGTGGTGCATAATTCGGCCGGGCCGCCAAGGCTGCTTAGCTCGAACTGTCTGTTGCGCTATCGGCAACAATGTCTTAGCCTAGCCATAATGAGCGCAATGAAAGCGCCTGAAGGTGGCCATGTGTTAGACCTCAGTGACCTGACTGTATTCATCAAGGTCGTCGAACTAAAAACGCTGACGGAGGCCGGACGAGTCCTGGACCTTCCCAAGTCCACTATCAGCCGCCGAATTTCACGATTAGAAGAGCGGCTCGGCGTTAAGCTGTTGCAACGCAGTACGCGCGCCATAATAATAACAACTGAGGGATATTTATTTTTTGAATACTGTCTAAGAGCGATTGGCGTTCTTCATGATGGTGAACGGGCGCTGCAGGATAGTCAGCGTTACGCGCAGGGTGTGGTCAGTTTCGCTGTGCCCCGTGTATTAGGGCAGGGATTAATTGGGCCTATTCTTGCTAAATTTCTTCATATTTATCCGCATATGAGCTTAATCAGTGTGCTCAGCGAAAATCCCTTGGATTTATTGCGAAATGGCTTCGACGTTGCGCTCGCTGTGGGTCCACTACCGCAGTCTGAACTCGTCGCGACGAAAATCGGCTCCACCGAATGTGGTACATTTGGCGCTCCGGGCTACTTTGAACGCAAGGGCATGCCACAAAATCTCGTCGAATTGCCGCGGTTTGACCTGCTGGCTTTCGGCGGTAGCGACCGACGACAGAAATGGCTGATGCGTAATGACGCAGATGAAGTGGCGGTAGAATTTTCAGCGAAGATGGTTTGCAACGATTTGAGTGTGCTGCGCGAAGCGGCTCTTGCCGAGCTAGGTATCGCTAATCTGCCCGCATTCATTTGCAAGCATGATCTGGCGCAGGGTCGATTGGTTGAGGTCTTGCCCAGTTGGCGCTCATCAGACATGAAGTTTTACGCCGTGTTCGCGGACCCCAAGTCGCGTCCCGTGCGGGTTAGGACCTTTATCGATTTTTTGGTCCGTGAACTGAGGTCGAAACTCTCCTGGGTGATCGACGAAATTCCAGCATGATCGAAAGATTACAACCTTAGCAATTCGTCTGCGGAGTTCGAGCGGGTAAGCAACCTATCGCTACCGAACGAAATGAGGGCAAGGGCAGGACCGCTCTCGCGGACACACCTTGCGGCGGCCGGGCTGTCTCGCCGTCGTTGTTAGTTTTGCAACAATGAGTTTCACTGTTCGCGCTCTCTACGCGGCGGACTTGGCTGCTATGGTCGAGTAAATGTTGGGGCTTCAGGATCCGTTCGCCCGGTTAATTTTAGGAGGTCGAGACAGTCGAGGCGCGTCGCAACACAATGGACTAGAGCGTGGGCAGTCGGAGGAAAACATCCCGGCGCCCTTATAGACGGGGAGGTTAAAATTCATTCGAAATGGAAATTTAACGGCGCTGTTACGGAAGCGTATCCGGCGGTCTTGCATTTGTTAGATTTGTTTGGCGAAGCTCTTGAAGCTGTTTCGGCCGATCAAACGATGCCGGCGCGCTTGCCGTTTACGGCACGAGGGCGCCTGTTGGTCATCGCCGTCGGCAAGGCGGCGGCGCGCATGATGTACGTCGCCCAGTCGCGAGCCAGTGGACCGATAACGGGCCTCGTCGTTACACGCCATGGGCACTTGGATCCCGAGCTTCGGTTTGGCCATGGGATTGAGGCCATCGAAGCCGGTCACCCTTATCCGGATGCGTCCAGTTTTTTGGCCGCCCAGCGCACGCTCGAACTGGTCGGGGCTTTGGAGGCCGGCGACCAGCTCCTTCTCCTCTTATCAGGCGGCGGTTCGGCGCTACTCGCGGCGCCGGCGGACGGCCTTACACTTGAGGACAAGCAGGCGGTTACGCGGGGCCTGCTTCAATCGGGCGCGACGATTTCCGAAATCAATTGTGTGCGCAAGCATCTGTCGAAGGTTAAGGGCGGCCGCCTAGCGCAGCGAGCGGGCGCCGCTAAGGTCACGACTTGGGCAATCTCAGACGTGCCGGGCGACGATCTGTCCTTCATTGCTTCAGGGCCGACGGCGCCGGATCTGACCACCTTGGCGATGGCGCGGGATATCGTACAAAAGTACGAGCTCAATGTGCCTCCGGCGGTCGTCAGCGCGTTGAATGATCCGGCGAATGAGACGCCGGCGCCAGACACGTTGGGATTGGCGGGCGCGGAATCGCACATCATCGCGCGGGCTTTCGACGCTTTGAGAGCGGCGTCTGTGCGCGCGCAAGCCCTGGGCTATTCCGTGATGAATCTCGGCGACGACCTCCAGGCCGAAGCTCGCCACTTGGGATCGGGCCACGCCGCCCTGGCGCGCCGGCTGGCCGCTGACGGCGCCCGCCGAGCCGTCATCTCCGGAGGCGAAACGACGGTCACGGTGACCAATAAGGCCGGGAAGGGCGGCCGTAACCTGGAGTATTTGCTGTCTCTGGCGATATCGCTCGATGGCGCAGAGGGCATCAGCGCCATTGCGTGCGATACCGACGGGATCGACGGCACCGACGACGCCGCCGGCGCCGTGATTACCGCCGACACTCTAGGGCGGGCGCGGTCTCAGGGCCTGGACGCACGAACCTATCTTGCGGAGAACAACGCCTACATCTTTTTCGAGCGTTTGGGGGATCTCGTCATCACAGGTCCGACCCAAACAAACGTCAACGATTTCCGGGCGATCTTAATCGAAGGTCGTCCAGGGCCTGGGTAGCTCTAAAAATATTAGGGGAGGACCGGCGTGGCCGGCCTAATCATGATCCGTAAAGGACACAACGACCTTGAATGGGCCGGCCTTGTCGAAACAAAAGCCTAACGCGTCCCACGATGCAGGACGTGAGGCTTTGTATCCGTGGGTTTTGCTGGGCTTGTTATGGGTCGTATCGGTGTTCAACGCGGCGGACCGGTCGATCCTGATATCTGTCATGCCCAAGCTGCGTGCGGCTTTTCATTTGGACCTCACTCAACTTGCCTTGCTCAATTCCTTATTTTTAGGGGTCTATGCGGTCTCAGCCTTTTTCTCCGGCTTTCTCGGCGACAATGTGCGCCGGTCGCGGGTGGTGATTTTTGGATTGATCTTTTGGAGCGCATCGACCGGACTTTGCTCGCTGGCGACAAGCTTTCCTTTGTTGTTGGCGCTCCGGGGTGTGGTAGGCGTGGGTGAGTCTAGCTACTACCCTGCTGGTACTGCTTTGATTGGCGACTGGCAAAAGCCCCAATATCGGAGCCGGGCTCTTTCGCTGCATCAGACCGCCATCTTCGCCGGCGGCGGAATAGGGGCTCTAGCCGCGGGCTTTCTGGCTGATCGTCTCGGCTGGCGTGCGCCCTTCATGGTATTCGCCGCGCTAGGCTTAGCTCACGCTGTGGTCCTCTTGAAATGGTTGAAGGACCGCCCGCCGGCCTTCGGGCAGGTGAAGCCCCGTCTGTCCATCGCCCCGCTGGTCAAGCTGTTTAAGGTCCGTTCGGCGATGCTTCTGTGCGGTGTGTTCGCGCTGGGCGCCGGCGCGGCGACCGGTATTCAGGTCTGGGCGCCGACCTATGTCCACGACAGCCTCAAGCTGAATTTGGCCAGTGCAGCCTTTTACGGGTCGGCCTCTATTAACGTCGCGGGCTTTATATCTGTGCCCTTGGGCGGGGTCCTGGCGGACCTTTTGGGCAAGAAGTTCACGACGGCCCGTTTTCTGACCCTGGCCATAGGGCTCACCCTCGCCGGCCTTACGCTTTTACCCCTGGCCTTAGTCAGGAGCGCGACGGCGATCGGCTTGGTCCTGATGGCCGCCAGCTTTGGCAAAGGTATTTTCGACGGCTGTATCTATGCCGCGATGCAGGATGTCATTCCCGCGTCCGCCCGCTCAACGGCCGTGGGCTTCATGACCATGACCGGCTTTATCGGCGGGGGTATCGCGCCCTTGCTCATCGCGAAGCTCGCCGGGGGCGTAGGCATGGCTGCAGCCATCACATCCATGGCGCTGCTCTACTTTGCGGCGGCGATCATGCTGCTCGTCGCCACGCGCCAGACGGCCATCGATATCCGCGCTGCGGCAGCGCTGTAAGCCGCAAACGCGTACCCGACTTTGCGGCCAACGTCGGCTGTCGATTGATTTGAAGAGCTCGAACATGATCCGCGCCCGCCGCGCTCGCATCGTCGCCACGCTCGGACCCGCGACACGGGGTCCAGAGCGCATCCTCTCCCTGGCCAGAGCTGGGGCCGATGTGCTTCGGCTGAACTTCAGCCACGGCTCCCACGACGATCATGCGACGGCCTTCGCCAACGTTCGCGCGGCGGAGCATGAGATCGACCGGCCCTTGGCTGTGCTCGCCGACCTTCAAGGCCCCAAGTTCAGGCTGGGCGCCTTTGTTGAGGGCCGGATCAATGTCGCCATCGGCGACCGCATACGGCTCGACCTGGACCCAACGCCGGGTGATGCGAGCCGCATATCATATGCCGCATCCTGAACTTTTCGCAGCGCTGCGGCCCGGAGCCTATCTGCTGATCGACGATGGGCGCGTGCGGTTGCGAATGCTCGCTGTCGAGACCGACTCCGCCACCGCCGAGGTCGTTCAGGGCGACAGCCTATCGAACCGCAAAGGCGTATCGCTCCCCGGCGGCGTCATCCCGCTGTCGCCGCTGACGCCCAAGGATCGCATAGACTTGGGTTTCGCGCTCCGGCTCGGCGTTAACTGGGTGGCCCTGTCCTTCGTGCAGCGCGCCGCGGGGCGGAGCTGCGCAGCCTTGTCGGGGGAAAGGCGGCGGTCATGGCCAAGATCGAGAAGCAGGCGGCCATGACCGATTTGGAGCCCATCCTGGATCTTTGTGACATCGCGCAGGTCGCCCCGACGACAAACAGCTCCACTCGGCTCGCCGTGTCGGCGGCAAGCTCCACGACCTTGGTGAAGAGTTTGTCTTTTGGAATCGCATCATCGTAGCGCTTGGCCTCGAACGCGATTTCGCCATCGTCCAGGACGGACTGCCCATCTCGACCGCGCTGCGTACCCGAACTCGCCAGCACGAATGTTCGGCCGGTTACTGCGCTGAGGACGGTCGCCATTAATCCCTCGAACCCCGCCTGGCCATCGGGATCGAGCTTTCGAACGTTCTGGCGAAGGGCTTCAATCAGATCGCTCATGGTACGCAGGTAATGGTGATTTCCTGCGGCCCTCAACCGATACGGTTCGAGTGTGTGGCCCCGACCTTCGGAGGACGCCTACGCGATTGCCTGCAACCCCTTCGCCTTCACCAGGTTAAGCAGCTTCAGCGATGGGCCGTCCGGCCGCTTTTCGCCGCGCTCCCACTTACTGACTGCGTCCTTCCGCACATTCAGATAGTGGGCGAATACCGGTTGAGAGACTTGTTCGCGTTCGCGCAAGGCCCGAATTTCCTCGGGCGCCAGCGGCTCGACGGGTGTCAGGCAAAGGGCGTCGAACTCGCGCATGGTCGCCTTGTCCACCAATCCGGCCTTGTGCAGGCCGGCGGCGGTCTTGTGGACCGAAGCAAGGATGCCGCCTTCAGGTTTTCTGCTCGTCGCCGCCACTGTTTATTACCTCTACCAATTCGCCGGCGGATTTCGCCGCTACTAGCTCCGCGTCTGCGTACCCCAGCAACAGATCCGCCAGTCGCTTCAGCGCCTTTAACTCCTTGGCTGACACGTTCGCCTTTTCGTTTTTGGCGAAGCCGTGGGCAAAGAAGCTGTGGCCGCCGATCTTGAACACAATAATCGTGCGAAACCCGCCAGATTTCCCTCCGCCGTCCCGAGCGACACGCTGTTTGTACACACCGCCGCCCAGGTCGGCGTCGAACTTACCTTTCGCCACGTCTTCAGCCGCTTGAACTAGTTTCGTGTCGTGTAGACCCGACCTTCGGGCAAAACGGGCAAAGTCCTTGGTTGCATAGACCGTCATCGCAGGCGGCCCTTTGGGAAGGCGTTAAAAACGTAGTCCCTAGAGCTATACATTGCAAGCTGCAACTGAGTGGATCTCCGCCAGGGCGCGCACGAAGAACTTCTTGGCCCGCTCTGAGCCGTAGCTCCGGACTGCGGTCTTCAACCGGGCGACGTCGCTTGCTGGCAACCGTTCCCTGATTCGTTGCAGCACGTCCCCGGCTTCTTCTCCCAGTTGATCGACGTTGTTGACGAGATCGACGAGCAGGAACTCCCGGCTAAGTTTGCGCGGGAAGGCAGCTTTCATGCGGAAATCGAAGATTTGTCCGCCGAGGGTGAACTTGCCGTGGCGCTTGTGGTTGGGTAAGCGAGCGGAGGCCAATTCCGGGGGCTGTTTCGCGCCAGAAAGGCGTTAGCCCTGCGGTCGGAGGCCCATTTAGGCAACTTTGGCCTGTATTGGCGTGGGTTACAGATCGGCTTCGCCGTCTCCAGCACCGGTGGGAAAGGCCAGCGCAGCCCATTGATGGTGCTTACCTCAGGGCACATCCCAGACAGGGTAAGCAGACATCAGCGCCGGGTCACAGTGTCGGCGCGGGTGTAATCACAGCGTTGCAGGGGCCAAAGCCGATTGGGACAAAGCCGGGCGCACTTGCGAGGCCGCTGAGGCTCAGCTCATCGCCGTCCTCCAGGAAGGCCCGCGTCTCGCCGGTGGGCAGGGTGATGGGCGCCTGACCGTTGCGCGTCAGCTCCATCAGGCTCCCGTGTCCGCTGTCATCCGGCGTGGAGATGGTCCCGGTCCCCAGGAGATCGCCGGGATGAAGATCACATCCGCCGCTGGTGTGGTGCGTCACGAGTTGGGCCAGCGTCCAGTAAAGGTGGCGGGCGGCGCTTCGGCTGAGCCTCATGGGGGCGAGCCCTTGGCGACGCATGACCTCGCTCTGCAGCCTGACCTCAAATGTGATGGCGTAGGCGCCGTTGGCCTGGTCGCCTTCGCTCCATAGGTAGGGCAGGGGCCTGGGGTCCTCCGCAGAGCGCGGCGGCTGAGGGATGCGAAAAGGGGCCAGCGCCTCGGCCGTGACGATCCAGGGAGAGATGGTCGTGGCGAAATTCTTCGCTAAGAACGGTCCGAGCGGCTGATACTCCCAGGCCTGGATATCCCGCGCCGACCAGTCGTTGAGGAGGCATAGGCCAGCGATGTGTTGGTCCGCCTCGTCGATGGTGATCGGCGCACCGGGCGGATTGCCGGCGCCGATCCAGACGCCCAGTTCAAGCTCCAGATCAAGCCTTTGGGATGGTCCAAAGGTCGGCGCCGCCTCGCTTGGCCCCTTCCGCTGGCCGTTCGGCCGTCGCACCGGGGCTCCGGAGGCGCGCACCGAGGAAGCCCGGCCATGATAGCCGATCGGCACATATTTGTAGTTCGGCAGGAGAGGCGCATCGGGCCGGAACTGGCGGCCGATCTTAACGGCGTGATGGATGCCTGCGTAGAAGTCGGTGTAGTCGCCGATGGCGGCGGGCAGGTGGAGCTCGCACTTGGCCGCTTCCCAAAGCCAGGGGGTGACCGTTTTGGCGTGCTCGGACTTTTCCAGCAACAGCTCGGACAGACGCCGCCTTAGCGCCCTGCGCGCCGGGGGCGCTAAGGCCAACAGCGGGTTGAGCGTCCCGCCCGCGCCAGCCAGGGACGCCTGCTTCGCCAGTCCATCAAGAAGAGGGGACGCCGCCGCCGCCGACAGGTCCAATATCTGGTCGCCGATAGCGACGCCGCCGCGGGGGGGCAGACCCGGCGGCCTGAAAACGCCAAAGGGAAGATTCTGAATCGGGAAGTCCGGGTGGCCGTTCGCGGACGCAACGAAGCTCCGCCTCTGGAGATCATGCGTCTCATCGACCACGGGCCGGCCGCCAGTCGTCTTATCGCTCACGGGGCGGCGTCCGGGTCCTGATGCAGCCACGCGGCCTGTCGCGGTGCGCGCTTGGTTCGGCTCCATTCCTCCAGCATGACGGGGGCAAGGCGCTGCAGTTCGTCATACTGTTCGGGCTTGCCGATATTGCAGGCCAACTCCAGCCGGTGGCCGTTGGGATCGAAGAAATAGATCGACTTGAACACGCCGTGATAGGTCGGCCCCAACACGTCGATCCCCTGCGCCACAATATGCGCCTTGGCGGCCAGGAGCGTATCCAGGTCGGCCACCTCAAACGCGATATGCTGCACCCAGGCTGGCGTATTGGGATCGCGGTCCATGCGCGGCTGATGCGGCAACTCGAAAAAGGCCAGCACATTGCCGCCGCCCGCGTCCAGGAAGACATGCATATAGGGGTCGAAATCGCCGGTCGACGGCACATGATCCTCAGCGAAGGCGGTGGTGAAGCTCATGCCCAGGACGCGCTGATAAAAGTCCACGGTCGCCTTGGCGTCGTGGCAGCGATAGGCCACGTGGTGAATGCGGGAAAGGGCGAACGGCGCGCTCATACCACTGGCTCCGCGACCGCAAGCACGCCCCGGCGGAGCTGGTCCCGCTCTATGGACTGGAACAGGGCCTTGAAATTGCCCTCGCCAAAGCCCTCGTCCTTCTTGCGCTGGATGAATTCGAAGAAGACCGGCCCGACCATGGTTTGCGAAAAAATCTGCAGCAGTAGGCGCGGGTCGCCCGCCGTGGTCGATCCGTCCAAGAGGATGCCGCGTCGTTGCAGCTCCCCCGTTGGCTCGCCATGGCCGGGCAGTCTGTCCTCCAGCATTTCGTAATAGGTTTCCGGCGGCGCGCTCATGAAGGGAGCGCCATGAGCTTTGAGCCTGTCCCAGGTCGCGATCAAGTCGTCGCACAGGAAGGCGATGTGCTGGATGCCCTCGCCATTATAGGCGCGCAGGAACTCGTCGATCTGGCCGCCGCCGCCCGCGCCCTCCTCGTTC
>Ga0116229_10010853_pt1 | contig 13575 bp, 16 predicted proteins | sample S1TSphgellanicum_3_FD_87313 | JGI IMG/M metagenome (GOLD analysis project Ga0116229, IMG submission 87313) | Host-associated microbial communities from peat moss isolated from Minnesota, USA - S1T2_Fc - Sphagnum magellanicum MG | ecosystem: Host-associated > Plants > Peat moss > Unclassified...
ACCAAATTAGTGTTTTGGTGTCCACCCAAGGTCACCTTCCCAACCTGCTGCAAGCTTGGCAGGAACAACGCATCAAGCCGTGCCTCTAGCGTCACGATGGCGGAGTTGATTCTTATCTTGGCTACACCCCACCCGTCAGCCTATCCGCTGGGGTGAATATTCATCACCCTAGTCGAAAGGACTATTGCGCACGTAGCCGCTTCGAGCAACTGTTTCAAAATTGCGAGAAATCGGCTTTCAAGCTCAGGAGAGGTGAAATGAGGCTTGTTAACTTGGCACTTGCACTTTGGCTGTTGGCGGCGTCAACTTCAACGCAGGCGCAGACCGCAACGTATGATTTCTCCGGATACACGACCAGTTGGAGTGGCCCTAACGCTGTGGCCGATGGAACTCCTGTAACCGGCAGCTTCACATTCGATTACACGCCCTCGTCTGGGACGACGACCAGCGGAACTATCGGGGACCCGGCGGGGTGGTCGATCAGGGCATTGACCGGCTCTTTCTACGGACCCCCGCCCGGCATACAACCGTTTTCCGATTCGTTTCAGGTGGGAGCGTTGACGTTTTCCAGTTCCCCAACCTCGTTTCAGAACTACCACGACGCGGTCGGGGTCCCTGGACTCTTCAATGGGTATACAGACGACGTTTATCAAAATGGTTCCTATTTCACCTCGCTTTTCGTATTCCAGAATTACGTTTCAGCTCCTACATATTCGGCGGCCGGTTTTCCGATCTTTCCACAGACAGTTGAAATCGGTCGCTTCGAATCCCTCGTCTACCCTACCGGTGCGATGACTGTGGGTGCCTTCAGAATAACGTCAGTCTCCCCTGTATCAGCCGTTCCAGAACCTTCGACATATATCGCAATGCTGATGGGACTCGGCATTTTAGGGCTCATCGGACTCCGACAAAAGAGCAAGGAGTCGGATTGCGTTCCGTTCGCCAAATTGCGCGCGTAAGGCGGGGCGTCCTCCGATTTGGGCAGACGCCCCTATTTGGCTGGCACGCAGAGAAGAATCGTCACCCAGCTCGCGCTGCGCGGACATCGCATCGAGCGCCACTGACCCTGGAACCTTTCGCGGCATCAGAGTACCGGCGCTGCGATCGGGCTTGCCATGAGCCTTTCGGCCCTCAATGCGATGACGGAATCCGGGAAATGGACCAAACATCCGGGCTTACCACTGATCCAAACATCGAATCGTCAATGCGTGTTTCCGGCCCCGCTCAAATATTCCCCGGACTGACTTCCACTCACGGCATCAGCATCAGCCAACGATGGCTTTGCGAGGGTGTCGACCTCGGCCTGGCGACGCGGCCCGATGAGCTCGGGTGCATTGACGACAAGGGCGAATTCATGATGGGCAACAAGCGCTATTGCTACCCGCCGACCGTCACGGATTACAGCAGCCGCTTCTCCTGATCTGCTGCGAAGGTCTTGAGGGGTGTAAAGGATGTGTCCGGTACAAACCGAAGTTCTTTGGTAGGCCGTGCGGGATTCGAACCCACGACCAACGGATTAAAAGTCCGCTGCTCTACCAGCTGAGCTAACGACCCAAAGCCCTCGATTGTATCGAGTCGCAGGTCGCACAGTCAAACCTGCGTGCCTGTTGCTCATTTCATCGATGCAAGGCGTTCTCGGGCGATGCCGGCGGCCTGGCTGTCGGGGTAGGTCAAGACCAGGGTCTCGAGCGTTTTGCGCGCGCTTTTCCTGTCGCCCATATCGGATTGCGAACTCGCGACGTTGAACATCGCATCGGCGGCTCGGGGGTCGTCCGGCCACGTTCTCAATACCACCTGCTGTGCCGCAATGGCCGACTTGAAATCGCGCTGAGCGTAATAACAGGCGCCGATGTAGTACTGCGCCGAGGGCAAGTAAACGGAGTTCGGATAGTCGCGGCTAAAGGCCAGAAACTGGTTCAGTGCGCCCTTGAAATCGCTGTTTTTGAAGGAGGCCACCGCAGTTTCGTAGTTACGCGATTCGGCGGGATCGGCGGTGCCGGTGCGGCCATCGACGGTGACTGCCTGTGGCTCAAGCTTGCGCAGTCGCCCGTCAAGGTCGGTATAGAAGTCCTTCTCGCGTTTTTCCTGCGTCGCGCTGGTGTTTTGCAGGAGCTCGATCTCGCCTCTGAGTTTTGCGTTGTCCTGGCGCAGCAGATCGATCTGATTGGCGAGATCGAGTTGCCCCGACTGGATGGTTTGCAAGCGGTTGTTGGTATCGCGCTGGTTGGCATCGACCTTGGCACGCAGATCGAGAATCGCCTTGCGCGCGTCGTCATCGTCAAACACGCCCGCATGCGCTGGCAGGCAAATCCCTGCGCAAACGGCGATCAGCGTGAGCGATGCGGTATTGCGATAGCGACGCGTCATTGCAACTCCAGATTACTGATAGACGATATCGGCACGGCGATTTTCCGCCCATGAGGCTTCGTCGTGGCCAAGCGCCTTGGGCTTTTCCTTGCCGAAACTTACAGCTTCCATCTGGTTGTCGGCGACTCCGACCAAAGACAGTGCCTTGCGGACGGCTTCGGCGCGTTTTTGGCCCAGGGCCAGATTGTATTCGCTGCCGCCGCGCTCGTCGGTATTGCCCTGAATGATGATGTGCGTTGTCGGGTGGGCCTGGAGATATCGGGCATGTGCGGCGATCAGGCCGCGATAGTCGTCTTTGACGACGAAGCTGTCGTAGTCAAAATAGACGCTGCGCTTGGCCAGCGGACTGTTCGGATTGTTGAGTTCGTCGACGTTGACCTGCGCGACAGCACGCGAATCGGTGTTCGCAGCCGGTGTCGACTGGTCGCTGACTGCAGGGCCGTTGTCGTTGAGCTTGACGCCCTGGCTGCAGGCACCAAGGACAAGCAAGGCAGTGCCAACGAAAATGATGCGAAATGCGTTCTTCATGATGTAAACCCCTTGTTGTTGTTGCCGATTAAGAAAAATTACTTGATGTAAGGTCCCCAGGTCGGTTCACGTACGTCGCCGCTCTGGTCACTGGTAATGCGTTGGTGCACGCGGTTATCTGCGGTGACTGCGGCCAGCACGCCGCGGCCGCCGAGTTGTGTCGCATAGATCAGCATCTTGCTGTTGGGGGCAAAGCTTGGCGACTCATCCTTGACGGTATCGGTGAGCTGGAGTTCCTGGCCGCTCTCCAGGTCCTGAACAAAAATCTGGAATTTGCCGCCGCGGCGCGAGACGAAGGCAAGCGTCTTGCCATCCGGGCTGATCCTCGGGCTGATGTTGTAGTCGCCCTTGAAGGTCACGCGCGTCGCATCGCCCCCTGCCACGTTCATGCGATAGATCTGCGGGCCACCGCCACGGTCACTCGTAAAGTAGACCGATTGGCCATCGGGGGAAAAAAACGGTTCGGTATCAATCCCTGCTGATTGCGAGAAGCGCCTGAGCCCCGATCCGTCCACGCCCATCAGGTAAATCTGGCTATTGCCATCGCGCGAGAGCACCACAGCCAGCGTGCGGCCGTCGGGCGACCATGCAGGCGCGCTGTTGCTACCCTTGAAGTTGGCCACGGGAACGCGTTGGCCGGTGGTCACGGTATGCACGTAAATAACCGGTTTTCTGAGCTCGAACGACACATACGCGAGTTTCGTGCCATCGGGTGACCAAGCCGGCGAGATGATCGGCTCTTTTGACGCCAGCGCAGTCTGGAAATTCTGCCCGTCGGCATCGGCGATCTGCAGCAGGTAGCGGTTCTGGTTTTCGCGCACGACATAGGCGATGCGGGTCGAAAAAACGCCGCGCTCACCGGTTAACTTCTCATAGATGAAATCCGAGATGCGATGCGCCGTTAAGCGTAAATCGCGCGGGCTGTTGGCGGTCAACTCAAGTCCGCCCAGGCTCTGGCCCTTGACGTCGTCGTAGAGCTTAAAGCGCACCGTGGTGCGTCCATCGGCGGTTCGCGTTGCACTGCCGACCACGACCGCATCGGCACCGCGAGATTTCCAGGCGCCGGTATCGATCAGGTCAGCGTCACTTATCGGCGCAACGCCGGCATCGACGGTGCGAAACATGCCGCTATGGCTCAAGTCGTCGCGAACGATCTGCGGCAGGTCCTGCGGCGGCGTGGCGTCGCCTGCAAAATTGGCGATCGCGATCGGAATTTGCGTGCCGCCGACACCTTGGACGTCGACATGCAGCTGGGCGTTGGCAGCGGGAATGGCCAACGCCAGGAAGAGGGTGGCCAAAAATGGCGTTGCGATCGATCGCAGTGTGGTTTGGTTGGGCATCGGTGCATCGGTTGGTTGACGGTGCCGGACGTGGCCGGAGTGTTTTTTGGTCAGTTGCTGCCGCTTTGGCCCTGATCGAAGAGCGAGTAACTCAGATTAAGCGTTGCAGGGACCTTTCCGTTGACATCCTTTGGCAAAGGCGAGGAGGCGTGGATGCCGCGCACGACGGCGTCGTCAAACGCGGCGATGCCGCTCGATTTATCGACTTCGAGGTCCCGCACCTCACCCGTTGGCAGCAGTTGGATGCGAATTGTCACGGTGGGGTTCCCCTGAACGCCCGCTGGCGGCGGGAAATTCGTGTGGGATTTGACGATTGCAGCGATGCGCCCGGCATATTTGTCGTCACCGCGCGGCCCGCCGGTGAAGGCTTGCGTCCCGCTCGAGGGGGCATGCGCCTGGTTTTGCAGCAGGGCCAGATCGCTTGGCGGCAACGGTTTGTCAGGCTTTTGCGGCTTGACGACCTTGGCCTGGGGTTCAGGTGCGGGGGCGGGGGGCGGGGGCGGCGCCTTGGGTGGAGGCGGTTTTTTCACCGGTTCGCGAATCAGGATGTCGGCCTCGGGCGGCGGCTCAGGCGGTGGCACGACCTTGATCGGTTGCGGCTCTACGACCGGCTGCGGCGGCGCAGGCGTGGGATCCGGAGGGGGCGCCGTGGCCTGTGGCGCGGCGATCTGGGGCAGGCTGCTCCACAACTCGGCCTCGACCGTGGCTGGCGCGCGCGATTGCCAATTGAGTCCGAAAAAAAGGAACACGAAGAGGAGCAGGTGCATGGCGAGCGCGAGCATCACCGCGGGCAGTTTCTTGCCTGCCGGCGGGATCACATAGGGTCGAAGGAGATCGCTGCTCATCTTGCCTGCATGTCTTCGCCTGGTTCGCTAGCTTTGCGCTGCCTTGACGGAAAGGCCGACGCGCTTGACACCGTTGGTCTCGAGCGCGTCCATGACCTTGAGCACGGCGTCGTACTGGACGGTCTTGTCCGCCGCGATAATCACCGGCGGCGGACTGGCAGGATTGGCGCTTTGTCGCGCCAAAATGATCGGCACGAGCTCGCTCGCCGATGAAATCGACTGTTCAAGCGGTGATTTCGGATCGCGGATGCGCACCGTCATGGTCTTGTCGGCCTTGATCACGACTTCGATCAAGGTCGGTGGTGCGTTCGAGGCCTTGGTCATGGTCGGCAAGTCGACGGCGCCGGGCGTGACCAGGGGCGCTGTCACCATGAAGATGACGAGCAGCACGAGCATGACGTCGATGTAGGGCACGACGTTGATTTCCGACATCGAGCGTCGGCTGCGACCGCCGCGCATCGATGAGCCGCGTTGGATGCTTGCCATCAGCGTGCCTGACGCAACAGGATGTTCGAGAACTCTTCGATGAAGCTCTCAAAGCGGATCGCGAGCCGATCGGTCTCGTGCACGAAGCGGTTGTAGGCAACCACCGCCGGAATCGCTGCGAAAAGGCCAATCGCCGTGGCCACCAGCGCTTCGGCGATACCGGGTGCGACATGCGCAAGCGTTGCCTGCTGCACGTTGGCCAATCCGCGAAAGGCGTTCATGATGCCCCACACGGTGCCAAGCAGGCCGACATAGGGGCTCACCGAGCCTGCCGAGGCCAGAAACGAAAGGTGCGCTTCGAGGGCGTCCATCTCGCGCTGATAGGCCGCGCGCATGGCCCGCCTTGCCCCGTCCAGAAGCGCGCTCGCATCGACATGCTGCGCACGGGCCTTCATGAATTCGCGCATGCCTGCCTCGAAAATGCGCCCCAGCGCGCCAATCCGGCTGCGCTGGCTCTGGGCGCGAGCGTAGAGGTCGTTCAGGTCCCCGCCAGACCAGAAATCCTCTTCAAAGTGCTCGGTTTGGGCCTTGGCCGCGCGAATCTCGAAGAGCTTGCGGAAAATGTAGGTCCAGCTCATGAGGGAGACGAAGGCAAGAAGCGCAAGCACGAGTTGTACAAACAGGCTGGCGCCAGTCACAAGCGAGACAACGGACAAGTCGGAAGTTAAATTCATTGGCTCAGATCAGGGGTTCAGTGCGGCGCGGACATGGTCGGGAATCGGGGTCACCCGAAAGGCGGTGCAATCGACGCACCCCACTTTGATGGTGCTGGTTGCAAGGAGTTCGGGCGCGGCAGCGGTATCGCGCCAGGCCTCCTGGTTAAAGAGGACAGCCACTCGCCCCAAGCGCGCAATGCGCGAGGAGATCCTCAACAGATCGTCCAGCCGGGCCGGCGCGCGAAAGTCTACGCTGGTTTCGCGAACGACAAACATGACGCCATATCTTGCCGTCAGATCGTGTTGGGAAATGCCCGCGCTGCGCAGCCATTCGGTGCGCGCGCGCTCGAAAAATCGCAGGTAGTTGGCGTAGAACACCACACCCCCGGCATCGGTGTCTTCGTAGTAGACGCGGACCGGAAATTCAAAGGCTTCAGCCATTCTCAACGGAGCGCATGGCTCGGTACGGCATGATTTCGGACCCGGCATTGCCGGGCGCTCCTGTGCTGACAACGGTTATGAGCGAGCCGGGGTTGACGGCAATGGCCCTAGGAATTGCTAAAAAGGTCGTTCGGGCCGCCTTGAGGCGCAGTCAATCCGAAGTGCTGGTAGGCCGCGGCTGTTGCAATGCGCCCGCGCAGCGTGCGTTGCAGGTAGCCTTGCTGGATGAGATAGGGCTCGAGCACGTCCTCGATGGTATCGCGCTCCTCGCCAATGGCAGCAGCCAGGTTGTCAAGGCCCACCGGGCCGCCGTTAAAGCGCAGCAGCACGGCCTCGAGCAGCTTCCTGTCCATGACGTCAAATCCCATCGGATCGACGTCAAGCATCGATAGCGCCGCATCGGCGACTTTTGCGCTGATCACGCCATCGCCTTTGACCTGGGCAAAATCGCGTACGCGCCGCAACAGCCGGTTGGCAATGCGCGGCGTGCCGCGTGAACGCCTGGCAATCTCGAGCGCACCGTCGGCTTCGAGCGAGACTTCCAAAAGCCGCGCCGAACGCGTCACGATGCGGCTGATTTCCTCGGCGCTGTAGAACTCGAGCCTGGCGACGATGCCAAAGCGATCGCGAAGCGGATTGGTCAGCATGCCGGCACGCGTTGTCGCGCCAATCAGCGTAAACGGTTGCAAGTCAAGCTTGACGCTGCGCGCCGAGGGGCCTTCACCGATCATGATGTCGATCTGGAAATCTTCCAAAGCGGGGTAGAGAATCTCTTCGACGACGGGCGAGAGACGATGGATTTCGTCGATGAAAAGCACGTCACGCGCTTCGAGATTGGTCAGAAGCGCCGCAAGATCCCCGGCGCGCTCGAGCACGGGCCCCGAGGTCTGCCTCAGATTGACGCCCATCTCGCGCGCGACGATATGGGCAAGCGTGGTCTTGCCAAGGCCAGGTGGCCCAAACAGAAGGACGTGGTCGAGCGCTTCGCTGCGCTGCCTTGCGGCCGACACGAAAATATTCAACTGCTCGCGGATCTTGACCTGGCCGACATACTCGTCGAGCACGCGTGGCCGCAAGGCACGCTCGACCACCTCTTCGGCAGGCGATACCGTCTTGGGTGCGATCAGCCGGTCAGTTTCGATCACGTCATTGGCCCTCTAGCGCGCGAGAATCTTCAAGGCACTACGAATGCCATCGGACACCGAGATGCCAGGCTCCAGGCCCTTGACCGCCTGCAGGGCTTCGCGTTCGGAATACCCCAGGGCGGTCAGCGCCTTTAAGACATCGCCCGAGGATTCGCCGGCAATCGATGCGCCGGGCAGCGCAGCGCCGAGCTTGCCCTTGAGCTCGAGCAGCAATCTTTCCGCCGTTTTCTTGCCGATGCCTGGCACCTGCGTGAGCCGGTGCGGCTCTTGCAGCGTGACCACTTCGGCAAGGTCATTCACCGATAACCCCGACAGCACCGACAGGGCGGTACGCGGGCCGACGCCCGCGATCTTCACCAGTTCGCGAAACGCCGCACGTTCGGCAGCGCTTGCAAAACCGTAGAGCAGCTGGGCATCTTCGCGCACCACCAGGTGCGTGAGCAGGGTCACTTTTTCGCCAAGGCCAGGCAGGTTATAAAAGGTGCTCATCGGCACGTCGACCTCATAGCCGACACCACCGCAATCGATCACCACCTGCGGCGGATTCTTCTCGAGCAAGGACCCGGCGATGCGGCCGATCATCGCGCTAGGCGATCTGCTTGAGCATCGTATCTGCGTCGCTCACTTCGAACTTGCCCGGTGCCTCGAGGTTCAATGACTGCACCTTGCCGTCCTTCAGGAGCATCGAGTAGCGCTGCGAGCGGATGCCCATGCCGCGCTCGGTGAGATCAAATTCGAGACCGAGCGCTTTGGTCCACGTGGCCGAGCCGTCGGCCATCATGCGGATCTTGCCGGCACTGCCGGTTTCGCGGCCCCAGGCGCCCATGACGAACGGATCGTTGACCGAGACACACCAGATTTCGTCGACACCCTTGTCGTGCAAGTCCTTGGCGTGCTCGATATAGCCTGGCACGTGCTTGGCCGAGCAGGTCGGTGTGAAAGCGCCTGGCAGGCCGAACACGGCGATTGTCTTGCCGCGCGTGAGTTCACTGACCTTAAACGAATTGGGTCCGAGCGTGCAGCCGTTGCCTTCGACTTCAATGAATTCGGATAACGCCCCATCGGGCACGGTGTCGCCAACCTTGATCATCGGATGTTCTCCTTGTAAAGATCGCCCAATGATACGCGAGCCGGGCACTTCCCGAGGCGGGGCTAGCCGATGATGCGGCCGCGTTTTAGGCGCAGCGCGCCGCCCTTGGGCAGGCCTGTGGCCGATGCAAGACTGGAAAATCCTGCGCTCGAATGCGCGTGGCAGATGGCGCAGGCGAGCGCATCGGCGGCATCGGTGCCCGGCGGCCCAGGCAGTGCCAGGAGCCGCTGCACCATGGCCTGGACCTGGCTCTTGTCGGCCTTGCCCTTGCCCACCGTGGCCTGCTTGGTTTGCAGCGCCGTGTATTCGGCAACAGGCAGCCCGTGCTGCACCAGTGCTGCGATGGCAGCACCGCGCGCCTGGCCCAGGAGCAGCGTCGATTGCGGATTGACGTTGACGAAGACCTTTTCGATCGCGCATTCATCAGGCCGGTGCAAGGCGATGACTTCGGAGAGGCCTTCGAGGATGGCCTTCAGGCGCTCGGGCAGGCTTGACAGCGGCGTCCTGATGACGCCGCTCGTGATGTAGGAAAGGCGGCTGCCGGACTGCCGGATGACGCCAAAGCCGGTTACGCGCAACCCAGGGTCGATACCCAGAATGATCATGCCCCGGCCATTGAGAAAAGAGACAGGCTATCACCCTCGCGGGCGCGTGTGGGCCGGCTAGTGTCGAAAGTGGCGATGGCCGGTCAGGACCATGGCAATGCCGCGTTCGTTGGCAGCGGCAATGACTTCTGCATCGCGCATGCTGCCGCCAGGCTGGATGACCGACGTGGCGCCGGCATCGATGACGACGTCAAGGCCGTCGCGGAACGGAAAAAAGGCGTCAGAGGCGACCGCCGAGCCGGCCAGGGCAAGGCCAGCGTGCTCGGCCTTGATCGCGGCAATGCGCGAGGAATCAACCCGGCTCATTTGCCCCGCTCCGACACCAAGGGTCATGCCATCGCGGCAAAAGACAATGGCGTTGGACTTGACGAACTTGGCAACCCGCCAGGCAAACAGCATGTCGGCCAACTGTTCATCGCTGGGTTGCGTCGTGGTGACGACCTTCAGCTCGGCCTTGTTGACCGGGAAGAGGTCGGCGTCTTGCACCAGAAGGCCGCCGCCGATGCGCTTGAAATCAAGGCCTGGCGGGGTTTTGGCCAGGGCAATCTCAAGCAGGCGCACCTTGTCGCGGGCTGCAAACACCGTGCGCGCAGCCGGCGTGAAGGCCGGTGCGATCACGACTTCGGCAAATTGCCTCGCGATGGCAACTGCGGCCGCTTCGTCAATTTCGCAGTTCAGCGCGATGATGCCGCCAAATGCCGAGGTCGGGTCGGTGCTCAAGGCGCGCAGATAGGCTTTCTCGGCCGAGGGGCCAAGTGCCACGCCGCACGGGTTGGCATGCTTGACGATGACGCACGCGCTCGAATCAAGGGACTTGACGCATTCCCACGCGGCATCGGCGTCAGCCAGGTTGTTATACGAGAGCTCCTTGCCCTGCAGTTGCGTGAAGGTTGCGAGCGATCCGGCGACGGGCTTGAGTTCGCGGTAAAACGCCGCTGCCTGATGGGGATTCTCGCCATAGCGCAGTTCGAGCGCCTTGGCGAAGTGCAAATTGAGGGTGCCGGAAAAAGGCCTGCGCTGATCGCTGTCGTCAAGCGAGGTCAGGTAGTTGGTGATCGCGCCGTCGTACTGCGCCGTGTGCGCGAAGACTTTCTTGGCAAGAGCAAAACGCGTCTTGGCGGTGACCGCGCCGCTGGCCTTGATTTCTTCGAGCACCGTTGCATAGTCGGCGGGATCGACGACGACGGCGACGCCGCCGTAGTTCTTGGCCGCCGCACGCAGCATGGCAGGCCCGCCGATGTCGATGTTTTCGATGGCTTCCTCAAGACTCGCATCAAGTCGTGCCACCGTTGCCGCAAAGGGGTAGAGGTTGACCACCAGCAGATCGATGGTTGGAATATTGTGCTTGACGAGGGCAGCGACATGTTCGGCGTCGTCCCTCCGCGCCAGAAGTCCGCCGTGAATGCGCGGGTGCAGCGTCTTGACGCGGCCATCGAGCATCTCGGGAAAGCCGGTGTAATCGGCGACCTCGGTGACTTCGATGCCGGCTTCGGCGATAAGTCGTGCCGTGCCTCCGGTTGACAGCAGCTGGATGCCAAGCGCGCGCAGCGCACGCGCGAGATCGACGATGCCGGTCTTGTCCGAAACACTCAGGAGCGCCTGTTTGACGTTAGCTGTCATGATCCACATTCAGATTGCGGCAGCTCAACTTGCGCCGCCTTCGAGCAAGCGGTCGCAGCGACCGCGAAGAGGGCCCTAGAGCAGGCCGTGCAGCTGGAGTTTCTTGCGCAAGGTGTTGCGATTGATGCCAAGGATGCCCGCTGCAATCGACTGGTTGCCTGCAGCCTGCTCCATTGCGACCTCGAGCACCGGCCGCTCAACCGTTAGCATCACCATCTCGTAGACGTTATGCGCGGTCTCGCCTTCGAGATCGCGAAAATACTTGTCAAGGCTGCGTCGCACGCATTCTTCGATCGATTGTTTGCTCATGCGGCAAGTTGCTCCTTGATGTCGCCTACAGGCAAAGGCAAAGACGGATCGCCAAGCCTGGCGAAAAACTGATCGACCGCCTCAGCCTGGCTGCGACAATCCTCGAGTTGATTCATGCGTGCACGAAACGCTGCCCCCTGGGGCAGGCCGTGGACGTACCAGCCGATATGTTTCCTTGCGCTTCTGACGCCGATCCATTCGCCGTAGAAGCGGTAATGTTCCTGCAGGTGCTCAAGCAGAAGTTCGCGCACTTCTCCAATCGTTGGCAAAGGGCCAACGACACCGGTCTCGAGATAGGTCGCGATCTGGCGAAAGAGCCATGGACGCCCGAGCGCGGCGCGGCCGATCATGACGGCATCAGCGCCGGTGTGCGCTAACACCCTTGCGGCCTTTTCGGGGCAGTCGATGTCACCGTTGGCCACCACCGGGATGCGTGCGGCCGCCTTGACCCTGGCGATGGTGTCGTACTCGGCCTCGCCGTTGAACTGATCGGCGCGCGTGCGTCCGTGCAGGGTCAGCATGGCGATGCCTTCGGCTTCTGCAATGGCGGCAATGCGCGTGGCGTTGCGCAGCAAGCGCGTCGGGCCGGTACGAAATTTGAGCGTGACCGGGACATCCCCTTCGTCGCGCGCGGCGCCGACCACCGCGCTGATCATGCGTGCCACCAGCAATTCGTCAGAAAGGAGCGCGGAGCCCGCCTGCAGCTGGCAGACTTTTTTTGCCGGACAGCCCATGTTGATATCGATGATGGCAGCGCCGCGCTGGATGTTGTAGCGCGCGGCTTCTGCCATGAGATTGACGTCGCCCCCGGCGATCTGGACAACAATCGGGGCCTCTTCGCCCTGGTGGTCGAGGCGTCGCGCGGTTTTTTCCGAGGCCCAGACTCTGGGATTGCTCGCCGCCATTTCCGAGACCACGTAGCCCGCACCCAACCGCCTGCACAGCTTGCGATACGGCCGGTCTGTCACGCCCGCCATGGGCGCGGCGAAGACATTGTTGGGAAGTTGAAATTGAGCGAGGCGCACGACACGATGCAAGATTGCGCGGTGCCATGCTGACACCGCCAGGGAGCGTTATTCTAGGACAAGAGATCGTCCAACACACGTCAAAAATTCTCATCGGGCGCAACTGCAACAGGTTTCCCGAAAAAAAGTTGATCTTGCGCCTAGCGTTGTCCGTTCATCATGTGGCGCGCGAGCGGATGACGCAGTGCAGGAACGACGTCAAGAAGCGCCAGCGCCGCGCCGCGCAAGGGGCGCAGTGGCCAAAGCGGGGTCGCAAAGACGCGCGAGAGCAGGTCTGTGACGCCGATCGTTGCGTGCCGATCGCGGCGGCGTTGCACGAGAAAGTCGCTCTCGGCTTTGGCGGGATCATCGAAATTGCGGGCAATCGCTGCGCCAACACAAAACGCGTCACGCAGGCCGAGATTGAACCCCTGTCCTGCGACAGGATGAAGTGCCTGCGCGGCGTTGCCGATCGCGAACTCGCGCAGTTTTGGTGCATTTTGCGCAACCTGCAAGCCAAGGGGCACGCTCGAGCGCGCGCGAATCGACGTAAATTTCCCGAGACGATCGCCAAACATGTCATGGAGCTCGCCAAGCAGGGCGGCATCGGCAAGTGCCATGCGCCGCTCGGTCTCTTCGGGCCTTGCGCACCAGACAAGCGCATAGCCGTTTTTTGCCGGCAACAGCGCAAGCGGCCCCTCGCGCGTAAAGCGCTCGAAGGCGGTGTAAGCGAGTGGCCGCTCACACGTGACCAGTGCAGACAACGCATGCTGCTCGTAGTCGCGGCTTTTTTGCGCAGGCTGGCCTTCGGGCTGTCCTTCCGCGTGGATGACGTAGTCGACGTCAATCGACCCTCCGTCAGACAGAGCGACGTGGCAGCCGTCACCCTCCAGATTGCAGTGTTCGATGCGCACGTTTGTGCGCACTTCAACCGGCAGTGCGCGCGCGCGTTCGATGAGCATCGTCGCCAGTGCGCGATAGGGAATGACATAGCCCAAGGCGTCGATGCCGTAGTCGCTGGCCTTAAGCAGGGTGCGCCCGAATGCCAGGCGTTCGGAGACGTGAATCTGCCTGATCGCTGCCGCTTCCTCGCCGTTCCACGCGCCGAGGCGTTCGAGCAGCACCCGGCTGCCGTGCGA